>Ga0326728_10006957_pt1 | contig 29854 bp, 19 predicted proteins | sample MB3enrmetagenome_FD_207602 | JGI IMG/M metagenome (GOLD analysis project Ga0326728, IMG submission 207602) | Lab enriched peat soil microbial communities from McLean, Ithaca, NY, United States - MB31MN | ecosystem: Environmental > Terrestrial > Soil > Wetlands > Peat | place: USA: New York... | reverse complement strand
AGCATATCCAGGATGACCTTACGTTCTTTAGCTTCCATGATTTCAAAAAGTGAGCGGCCGGCGAATTGCTCGGAGGCTTCGCCCTTGCTGCCGTGCGAGCCGTCCTGAAAAAGCTGCTCAGGTAAGAGGTCAGACCCCAGAGCGGGTCCGGAGGCAAGAACCACGGCGCGCTCGACGGCGTTCTCCAGCTCACGCACATTGCCAGGCCAGTCGTAGTCCATTACGGCCTTCATCGCCGCAGGCGAGAACTGGAGGCCGAGGCGGCTGTTTTCCTCCCCAAACTTCTTGAGGAAGTGCTCGACCAGGTGAGGAATATCCTCCTTGCGTTCGCGCAAGGGGGGAAGGCAAATGTTGATGACGTTCAAGCGGTAAAAGAGATCTTCGCGGAAGTGCCCGGCCAGAACCATCTTGCGCAAATCGTCATTAGTGGCCGCGAGGATGCGCACGTCGACCTTGATGGTATCCGTTCCGCCCAGCCGCATGAACTCGCGCTCCTGAATCACCCGCAGCAGTTTTGCTTGGGTTTCCACGCCCACCGTACCGATTTCATCGAAGAAGATGGTCCCCTGGTCCGCCACTTCAAACAACCCGCGTTTGGTCGCGATGGCGGAAGTGAAGGCGCCCTTCACATGTCCGAACAGCGTGCTCTCGAGAAGGTCCACGGGCATCGAGCCAGTGTTGACGGGAACAAAGGCATGATCGGCGCGAGGGCTCATGGCATGGATGGTTTTAGCAACAAGCTCTTTGCCCGTTCCGCTCTCGCCGCTAATCAAGACGGTAGCGCGGCTGATGGCGACCTGAGTGATGAGGTCCATCACCTTCTGCATCTTGTCGCTCTTGCCCACGAGGTTGGGAAGAGCAAAGCGTTTGAGGGCGCGGCGGAGTTGGAGGTTCTCGGCTTGCAGGCGTGACTTGTCAAGGAGGTTGCGGACTTCGAGCAGCAGCTTGTCGTTGTCCCACGGCTTAGTGACGTAACTTTCAGCTCCTTCCTTGGAGGCCTGGAAGGCCATCTGGCTGGAATCGTAGGCAGTGATCATGATCACGCCGACTTCCGGCGCGATATGTTTTATGTGTTTCAGCAAATCCAACCCGTTACGATCAGGAAGGTTAATATCGAGAAGAACCAAGTCGAAGACGCCGCCTTCGATCTTCCTCAGGCCATCCTCGGCAGTCGATGCGGAGTCGGCCTGATAACCTTCCAGGCAGAGCAACTGCTCGAGGCTTTCGCGGATTTCCTGCTCGTCATCGATGATGAGAACGGAGCCTTTAGGCGACATTTACGGCTTTCCCCGAAACCGGCAAATCGACGCGGAACGAGGTGCCGCGTCCGAGTACACTCCGCACCTCGATCTTCCCCAGGTGCTCACGAATGATGCCGTAAGTCACAGCGAGGCCCAGACCCGTTCCACGACTCGCGGACTTGGTGGTGAAGAAGGGATCAAAAATCTTACTGAGATGCTCAGGTGAAATTCCCACGCCGTTATCCGAAACCTCAACGCGCACCGAGGAATCTTCGCAGTCGGTGGAGATGGTCAACTCCCCGCCGCGCGGCATCGCATCGCGCGCGTTAATAATAAGATTCATAAAAACCTGCTGAAGTTTCCCGGGGTTGGCATAAACCATGGGCAAGGAAGGGCACAATTGCGCATTCACGGCAATCTTGGAAGCGCGCAGCATGGGCTCAACGAGCGACACGGTCTCGCGGACCAGTCTGTTCAAATCCAGCTCGGAGTACTCACTGCCGCTCACCCTAGAGAATTTCAGCAGGTTATTGACAATCTCGGAGGCGCGAAACGCCTGCTTGACGATCTTGTCCAGCGTGCGGGAGAGAGGATCATCCGGCGACATCTGCCTCATCGCCAGTTGGGCCTGGGAAGTGATAACTGCCAAAGGCGTGTTCACTTCGTGAGCGACGCCGGCCGCCAGCAAGCCAATCGAGGAGAGTTTCTCAGCCTGAATCAACTGGTCCTCGAGGTTCACACGCTCGGTTAAATCATTGAAGATCAGCAACCGGCCGAGTACCTTACCGTCCTTTCCGACCAGCGGGACCGCGGAAAGGTTCACGATCAGGGTTTGGCCGCCGGGGGTATGTAAGCGAAACTTGTATAGACTGAGGACACTTTGTGCATCCGAGGCGCGAGGCAATTCCGCCAGCAACTCAGGTGGGAAAATGGCCTGCAGCGACTTCCCTACGGCATCCTTTCGCACCAAGCCGTAGAGCCGCTCCATGGCGGAATTCCACGATCCCACTTTGCCCTCGAGGTCGCAGGCGAGCACGCCCGCGTTGATCGACTCAATAATGTTCTCACTGAAGTCGGTGAGCGCCTGGTATTCAAGGGCCCGCTTCTCGAGCGACTCGTAAAGCTGAGCGTTCTCAACCGCCACGGAGACGTATCCGGTGAGGGTCTGGAGAAGATCAATATCCTCGCTGGAGAGGAAATTTCCATCCCGCGTTTTGCCCAGGCCGAGGTAGCCCAGGGTGCGCTCTTTCACCTTGAAGGGCAAGTAATAATGCAGGTCCAATTGATCGATCGTCTTCTGCTGGGAAGGAGAAAAACCAAAGGGGCGCTTGACACTGTCGAAAAACAGATATTCTCTGCCCGGCGAGCGGTGAGTCGGATCGAGGAAACTCGTATCCAGCCCCTTCGAGTAGCTCACGCCGCGCGACTTGACGAGGCGGAATCCGCCCGATTCCATAGCCCAAAACACGGCCAGGCGGTCGACCCCAAGGGTCTCAGCCAGTTTTATCGTTACTCGTTCCAGGAGCCGATCCACGTGCAACTCAGAGCTCAGCTCGCGGGCAAACTCGAGCAAGGTGCGGCGATAGTCATAACGCTCGCGGTTAAAGAATCTGTCCAGCCGCACCTGAATCCAGTTCACCATGGGCTGGAAAACCAAGGCAGTGACCACGACCGCCAGGACCCACCCGCCGCGGCTGGTGATGGGAATTGAGGAACGAAAATAATCCGCAAACAACCCGATGACGCCGAAATAGAGGGCCACAATGGTTGCCGTGGCCAGCGTATACGCCATGCCCCGGCGGAAAATGACGTCCACGTCCATCAGCCGATAACGCACGATGGCGTAACCAAACGTGACGGGCAGAAAGACGAGCGCCAAGGCCGAGAGGTTCATCCAGGCGTTGGGAATGTAACCGAGGAAATAAGGAATCGCGTAAAAGGCGGCGAAGGGCGCAATCGCTAGCCAAGTCCCGCGCGTCACCCATTTCAACTGCTGCTTCAGGAGAGGCACCTGTGCTCGCGAATAGGCGTATTGGAGGACCACGGCGCCCAGCAAAAAGTAGATGGCCAGATACACAAGCCCTATGCGGTCAAGCAGCCACCGCGCCTGGAGCAGGGGCATGGGGAGAACCAAGAACTCCGTGGCAACCAGGACATGCACTAGCGCCAGGGTCGCCCCTGGCGCATAGAGGGAGGGGATCAAGTACCGGCGTCCGCGCAGAAAAGTATTTTGCTCAGGAAAACTAAGACAAAAATGGAGGAAGAGTGCGGGCTGGAGAAGCAAGGCGAATACTCCCAGCCAATACACCGTCCAGTCGAACAAGTTCAGCCTGCCGGTATAAGAGAATGTGTAGAGGATGAAGGAGGCGAGGCAAAAGATGTAAAAATGGAGCGATCTGGGAGCCGTCCAGCGCCGGAAGAGTATATAGGTGCCTATGACCAGGTAGATCAGGCCCACGAGGCTGAGATAATAGCGCACTGTGGAAGCAGCCTTCTGGGGAACAAGAACCAGCGCAGTCTGGAACTTTTCGCCATTTCGCACCAGAGAATAATTCACCTGAGACCACACATCGTCGCCGAAGATTTGGCGACCGGCGTCAGCCGCGGTGTGGACCGGTTTTCTGTCAATCGACTCGAGAAGGTCGCCCTCCCGGATTCCCGCCCGGTCGCCCGGACCATCAGGAGTGACAATCCAGGCCTGTACTCCCTTCTGAGAATCGACCCAGGAGACGCCGTCGTCAGGAAGCCGATAGCGCACTCGTTGTTGAAGATTGATTATGGCGAAAGAGATGAGGGTGAGGCTAAGGATAGCCAGCGAAACGGAAGTAAACCGGTAAGGCGGGGCTTTTGTCATCTGACGGGCACACCTACACCCAGCTGCTTAGACTACCACTTCCAGTGGTGAGCAATTTAGATTCCAGTAATATGGATCGCATATACAAATAAGTGGTGTGTTTTCAAGTAAATACGCCATTCACATCCGAAGTTTCAGACGTCCTACAAAAATCGGGATATGGCTTCCGCTTTTCTGTATCCTGTCGGTGAGCAGCGGCAGACTCCTGTAGGGGTGGGGTTGCCTACCCTTGCTGTTGCGTCACAGGGGACGGCAAGCCGTCTCCCTATCAATCAGAACTCTACGGAGAAGCCCCCGCGGATGGACCTATAAGCTGCGCCCAGCAGCAGAGTCGATTCACCGGATTGGCTTACTGGCGAATAGCCCTGAGCCAAAAAGTTACGGAAATCCGCAACGGCTTCGATATGGGCGGGAAGGAAAGCAAGGGCAGGGAGGGGTTGGCGAACTTGGACATCCAAAAACGGCTGCAGTTGCATGTCGACCTGGCCCTGAGGATCCGCCACGGTTACACGTCCACGCTGAACCCATTCGTAGGAAGTCGTGAGTCGAGTCTGGGTGACCGGAACTCGGGCCGACACCCGTCCGGCCAAGGAGGAACTGTGAACGGGCTTAAGCGCACCCTGTAAGTCTCCACCTCGGGCAGGGTTGATCGCACCGTGTGCGCAGAGAGAATCGCCCACGACGTAGGCGACGAGCGTTTCGATATGATTTCCCAGGCGTTGCGTGTAGGCCGCTCGATACCCCGTCGAGCGGTAATCACCCACGTTCACAAAAACCCCATCCACGGCCGGATTAAGCAGGTAATTACCGGCAAGCCAACTTACCGCGGCAGGATGAGCCGATCCCCAGACGGCGGCGTTCCTGATTCCATCGTGGTACGCAGCGAGCTGGAATCGCGCGGAACCCTTCAGTCGGCGGTCGAGGGAAAGCTCGGAATGGTTGAGTTGCTGGAGCGCCGGCCGGTAGTCGCGTAGCGTTAGGAGGGGGAATGAGTCGAGCCCGCTAACCCGGTCGAGCAAGTTTCGCGAGCCCTCGGGGGACCCCGTCCCCACCTGTAAGGCAAGGTCGGTTGAACGGGTAAGCTGGTACCCCAGTTTCATTCGTGGTTGGGCAATAACCAGATCACGAACCGCATCCAAATAGCTAACATCCAACCCAGCAATCAAGGTAAGCCGCGGATAAATTTGGTGGGTTTGGGTGTAGCTTGCAACCAATCCGCGCGCGAAGGAATCGGCAAGCTGTCCACTGCCCACGAAGGCGATGGGACCGCTTGCGTAACCCAATTGGTGCACCACCAGAGAGATTTCCTGGGAATCACCCGAAACCAACCCTTTTCGATAGTCCGTCCCCACGGAGGAAGTCGAAGGCCCATCGGCGGCGACCGAACCCACCGTCAGCAACTCAGCGTCCGGAGACAGGTGGCGCAGATAAGCGAAAACGCTTCCCATGCCTGGGTCGCCGGCCATGGGACCGGCGCCGGAAGATCCCGGAGCCATACCTAGAAGACGCTGGTCGGCAGGCAGACGCTGCAAATCATCCGGGGCGCCCGCAGCGTCGTGCCGATAGCGGAGTATAGGCCGGGTGGCTGCGGAGGTCCTCAGCACCCACTTCCAATCGTCGCCCAAAGGCGTCGCGCCCTTGTCGGGAACCTGGAAACGCAAGGGGGCGAAGGCGTCAGCTAAAACAAATTTCAAAGTGGAGGTCTGCCCCGCTTGCACCTTGACGCCGTTCTGATGAGCGGGCAACCGCGTGGGGGAAATAATCTGCAGGGAATACCATCCCGGAATGAGGTTGCCAACGGCGAACTTGCCTTTGGCGTCCGTGATGACGCGCTCCACTTGATCCCCGGTAGTAGCGGTGGCAATCAACAACGGCCCGACGATCAGAACCGTGGCGCCCATCAAAGGATTGCCATGATCGTCCGACACGATTCCCGTCAGCCGCCCATATTCCGAGGCGACAGCCTGCACCGAACCAAGCCAGGGGAAAATAAGGCTCCCGGCCAGAAGGATTGCGGAAAGCCTGATTCCGGGATTTGAAGCTTTCATTGGAATCGTCTCGGTCCCCTAGCGCTGACCTTTAGATCAGCTTGACACGTGCCGACCTGAAAGCCGACGCTACCAGAAGTCGTCCCATACCTAAGCGGCCGCAAAAAACCAGCCGCGCTTACTGTACCTCAAAAGTGTCGGAAGGTGAAACAGTTTGATTCTTTATTTTGTCCGTGACTTTTATCTGTACCGTGTACTTGCCAGGCTGAAGCACCTTCAAGGGCATTTGCTTTTCCAACGTGAACTGCTGCGAGGCCTCTTTGAGCTTGCTGGGATCCTCGGCTTGTGCCAGCAGCGGTTTCCCATCCTTGAGCAGTTCGTATTCTACATCCAAGGAGGGCTTGTGCGTTTTCGGGTCCTGGCCCAGGTTATAAACCTGCATGTAGATGCAAAGGTTCTGGTCGCGCGTGAACGTGCGGGTGACGCTGGGGCGAACCTTCGTGCCCCCGATCACGAATGGACCCGTGCCCACTTGACTGGTTGGCAGAGGCTGAAGGAGGTCCGCCAGGATCAAGGTGCTGTTCGAGAGCTTGGCGTCCTCAAAGGTCGGGACCACCACGCCGATTTCCATCGACCCCATGTGGCCGTTCAGGTCATCCTTCATCACCAAGCTCAGCTTGTAGCGACCGGGGTGTAGGGGGACGGCGTATTGGTATACCGCCTTGCGTCCCAAGAAGGCCTGAAATTCATGTTCCGGAACATCCAAGACCAGGCTCTTCTCATGCGTATTAACATTCCTGCCCGTCAAACTGGAGAATTCGCCATAGATGTCCATGACGCCATGCATCACTCCGTCCTTGTTCTGAAACTGTAAATCACGATACGCCACTTGAATGGTGACGGGAGTGAGCACGGTCTCATCTGTTACGCGGAGGAAGTCCGTACGAACATCGAAGGGCAGAGTCTGTCCGGAAATCTTCGTGGTGACCACCGCTTTCATGTCCTTAAACTTGACCTCGGGCGGCTGGAAGATCTTGGCATAGAGATCCAGGCGGGTGAACTCTTCCATGCTTTCGGGCGTACCGCCCATCGCCGTGCCGGTCGTCATGCCGTCGGTACGGGTAAAGCGATCCGTCTTACTTGCCATGCCCATGGCTTCCATGTCTGTTAGGCCGGCATTGGGGACATGGAGCAGAGCATCCTTCTCGCCCGGATCCATGGTGAGATGAAACTCTCCGGTCATTGTGGGGTCCACAAATTCCAGGATGATGTTGGTCCCGATGCCGTCAATATAACGATAACGCCACTGCTCGAAGGGGTAGGTCGAGGTTTCGCCCCCACCCTCTTCAGGGGGACGCATGTAGGTGCCGCCGCTGTCGTGATCATCGAGCTCGTCCGGCGGGCCATACATGATATAAATACGCCCGCGATCGGTCTTCCAACCGGGTATGCCCGACGCATAATGCTCGTTTGCGTAGGCAATGCGCCGATAGTATTCCTCTTTGAATTCGTTCTCTTGGCTACCCGGATTGGGATTGCGCCGCTCCCAGAACGACTCGATGAACTGTTCCCTTTCATCATCTGTGGTCAGCTTCTTGAAGGCCGCTTTTTCTTCGTTGGTAATAATGTAGGGGACTTCTTCCTCGATCCATTTCTTGTAAGGCGTCTCCATCTCTTTCTGGATTGCCTTCTGGCGTTTCTTTTCCGCCTTGGTCAGCTTAGTATCGTCTTTATCCTGCGGGGCCGCCTTCAGCGCGGCAGAAACCAAACCACCGAGCATCCATACGGAAAACAGCACGTAAAGACAAGCCTGCCACGCGTGGTGGCTGATGAATTCGGTCCGTTTAGACACCAACGGCTCTCCTTTCCCAACCATAGACAGTGCCGATTGTATTTGCTGAGACTTGAAAAGTCAAGGACTCCAGCCTCCCTTGACAAACTAATGCCCCCACTGCTTGACTGACACGCTTTTTGATGCCTCGCAAGCCCAAAAGGTGGCCTGATAACTCAGAGCTAGATTCGGCTCTCCTTAGCTCGTCAAGATGTCCGGCCAGATTCGGCTTTCTTAAGTTGGCGCGTAGAGTTAAAATGGGTAGCTTTGGAGAAACTTTTCGCGCCCTGATAGCGTAGTATGGTTAGAGGCGCACGCGGCGGCAATTGGGTGGTGGTTTCGGACCTAGGCGATTGGCACATTGGGAGGACGCCCAAAGGCCCAGCAGGGACGGGGGAGATTACGAATGTCTGCACCGACAATTGAAGAAAAGGGCAAAACAACTGGGGCGCAAGTAACTGACCTGCAACTGGGGAGCATCACTTCACCTGCAACTTTGAGCCAGACCAGCATGGTTCCGTCCGGACTTGGGAACGTAAAGGGGAAGAAGTCAAAAAAGAGGAAGATGATTCTGGCGGTAGTGGGAGCCATTGTTCTAATCGCGCTTGTGCTAGGCGGGATCGTTTGGAGCAAGGGTGGTACGGTCACCGTTCAGACCACCAAGGTCGTGCGGGAGAATTTGTCGGCCATCGTGACGGCCTCGGGAGAGATTAAGCCGCCCACGGCACAGCTCGCCAATGTGAATGCGAGCTCCATGGGCAAGATCACCGAGATTGACGTCAAGGAAGGCGATACGGTCAAGAAAGGCCAACTCCTCCTGAAGACCGAGGCGGTGCAGTTGAATGCCCAGGTTGATGGACAAAAGGCAACCGTTGCCAGCGCCAAGTCTGACGTGGAGCAGTTTGCGGCGACGGTGCAGTCGCAGGAAGCAAATTTGAAAAGCGCACAGGCCGACGTGGAACAGGCTCAGGCCAATCTCGTCCGCACCCAGCAGGAGTTCAAGCGGGGGGAGGACTTGCTCCGCGATAAGCTGATTGCCCAAAATGATTTCGATCAACGCCTGGACAACGTCAAGGTGGCGCAGGCCACTTTGGATGCGGACCAGGCGAAGGTGGTCCAGGCCAAAGCCCAACTTCAGGTGGCCAAGTTCAATCTGGACAGCGCGCGCGCCAAGGTGGCAACGCAGGAGGCAACACTGGCTCAGTACGTGGATGCCCGCGACAAAACCATTTACACTGCGCCGCTCGACGGCATCATCACCTCCTTACCGGTCCATCTGGGCGAGAACGTGGTCCCGGGAATTCAAAACACGGTGGGGAGCTTGCTCTATCAGATTTCCGACTTGGCGGTGATTACCGCCGAAGTCAAGGTGGATGAGACGGACATCGTCAATGTAAAACTTGGGCAACCGGCGGAGGTGACGATTGACGCCATCCCGAACAAGACGTTCAAAGGCCAAGTCACGGAGATGGGCCAGAGCGCCGTGGGGCGCACCTCCGGGACGACCTCCGGAACCAGCACCACGACGACGGAAGAAGCTAAGGACTTCAAGGTCGTGGTGACGTTGGATAACCCGCCTCCCGGCATGCGCCCCGGGCTTTCTGCGACCGCTAAAATCACCACCGCCACCCGCCAGAACGCTGTGACTATCCCCATCCAGGCGCTTACTGTACGAACGCGGCGCCAGTTGGAAGAAGAAGAACGGAGCAGCAAGGGCGGCAAAAGCAAGGTGGTGCAGGCCGCCACAACGGCGCCCTCCGCTGCGGAAAAAGATAAAGAGAAAGAAGAGATCCAGGGAGTCTTTGTGCTCAAGGATGGCCGGGCGGTCTTTACCCCAGTCGAATCGGGCATTATGGGCCAATCCGATGTCGAAGTAATCAAAGGCATTCAAGCCAACGATCAGATCGTCTCCGGTCCTTTCAGTGTGCTCCGCACGCTGAAGAACCACACCAAGGTGAAGGTGGACAACAGCGTCCTCAACGCTCCTGCCCCCACTTCTTAGCAGGATTGCGGCGCTTCGATGAGCGACTCCGCTCCTCGTGGATCGCGCTGTAGGGGCGGCCCTTGTGGCCGCCCGCGGGCAACCTCAAGGGTGCCCCTACAACGGGAGGGGAACGAATGGAAAGGAAGTACGCCTAGCGATGGGAACACAAGTGATGTCGTCTTCAACGCAGGAAACCGTGGCCCCGCCCGTAGGGGTCATGATCAAGACGGAAAACCTCTGGAAAACTTATGACATGGGCGAAGCCATCGCAGTGCATGCGCTCAGCGGCGTGACCTTCGAAATCGATCGGGGCGAGTATGTGGCGATCATGGGTCCCTCGGGCTCCGGCAAGTCCACCCTGATGAACTTGATCGGTTGCCTGGACACGCCTACCAGCGGCCGGTATTGGCTGAACGGGCGGCTGGTTAGCGAACTTTCCGACGACGAACTTGCTTACATCCGCAACAAGGAAATCGGCTTCGTTTTCCAGACCTTCAACCTGCTTTCCCGCGCCAGCGCCTTGCACAACGTGGAACTGCCCCTCGTTTACAGCGGAATTCCCGCCAATGAGCGTCTGGAAAAAGCCCAGGACGCCCTGCGCAAAGTGGACTTGATTGAACGCATGAACCACAAGCCCAATGAACTTTCCGGGGGCCAGCGCCAGCGCGTGGCGATTGCCCGCGCTCTGGTGAACAACCCTTCCATCATCCTCGCCGACGAACCCACGGGCAACCTGGATTCGGCCACCGGTGAGGAAATCATGGGCGTGTTCGAGCGGCTTTACGAGGGCGGAAATACGATCGTCCTGGTCACCCATGAACACGACATCGCTGCTCACGCTCATCGCATCATCCACGTCCGCGACGGCAAGATCGAACGCGACGAAAGCGTCAAATGAGAAGTGCGTTCTGTCATTCTGAGAGCTTGTGACTTTTTTGGTTTTTTGGCCGTACAAGGCCACTTAACTCCTTTGTTATCAGTGCCACTTTTCAGTTAAATTCAAAAAAGTCACACGCTCTGAGCGAAGCGAAGAACCTCCGTAGTTCCCGATGTTACTAACTGCAGAGATTCTTCGCTTCGCTCAGAATGACAGCTTTCGGGCGTTTTTCCGCAACGGCGTAAAGCCGCCTCTACGCCAGGATCGAGTCTCGTGACTGTACCCAGCCAACCGCAAGCGCTTCTCCACCAGCAAGGACCCAGGGGGGGCCGGACGAGTGGCTTTTGGGTCGCCTCCCGCGAGGCCTTTTGGATAGCCCTGGAGACGTTGCGCACCCACAAGCTGCGTTCCTTCCTCACCCTGCTAGGCGTGGTGATTGCCACCACCACGCTGATCGTAGTCATGTCTATCATCAATGGCATGAACCTTTATATCGCCGATCACATCGCCAACTTGGGGGCCAATGTTTTCATCCTCTCCCAGTTTAGTTTTACGACGAGTGGCGACGACTGGTTGAAAGCGCGTCATCGCAACAAGCCCATCCGCATTGAAGACTTCGAATACCTTCGCGACGCCATCAAGGGCTATAAGAATATTGGCGCGGAGGCCGACTACGGGGGCAGCGACGTAAGGTACAAAGCACACATCCTGCATGAAGTGGAAGTCAGCGGTGAGACCTCGAACATGATTGACATCGGGCAAGCGAAGGTGGAAACCGGTCGCTATCTCAACGACACGGATTACGCGCACGAGTCCCTGGTATGTTTCATCGGCCAGGATCTCGTGACTGAGTTTTTCCCGAGTCTTGACCCGATTGGCAAGGAGATCAACGTCGGCGGCATCCCGTTCCGGGTGATTGGCGTGGCGGCCCGAATCGGGACAACGTTTGGCCAGAGCCAGGACAAGTTCGTCCAAATTCCCCTCACCACCTTTCGGAAGGTCTTCCTGGCGCGCCCTAATCTCCAGGTGGATATGCAGGCCTGGGATGCTCAGCAGATGATGGTCCTCGAGGACAGCGTGCGTGCTCTGATGCGTGCCCGGCACCACGTTCCGTACCGTGAGACCGACGATTTCGGCATCAACGCCGCAGACACTATCATGAGCATATGGCATCAATTGACGGCAACCATCTTCGCGGTCACGATTGGCATCGTGGCAGTTTTCATGGTGGTGGGCGGTATCGTCATCATGAACATCATGCTGGCCAGCGTCACCGAACGTACGCACGAGATCGGCATCCGCAAATCCCTGGGCGCCCGCCGGCGCGATATCATGATGCAATTTGTAATTGAGGCCAGCGTGATGGCGCTGGCGGGGGGCGCCGCCGGGGTCTTGATTTCCTTCCTGGTTAGCAAGATCGTGAATATCGTTTTCACCTCCAGCGTCCCCTTGAGCGCGGTATTGGTGGGACTGTTCGTCTCTACGGCGGTGGGGCTGTTCTTCGGCATTTATCCCGCCCGAAAAGCCGCCAACCTCGAACCCATTGAAGCCCTGCGGACGGAGGCCTAGGCATGACGCAGCGACGCCAACCGGTGCGCGAAAATATGCTGCTGGCGCTGGACACGCTCCGCAGTCACAAGTTCCGCGCTTTCCTGACCATTTTAGGCGTGCTGATCGGAACCACGACGGTCATCGCGGTCGCTTCGATCTTCCAGGGTCTCGATCAGCAGGTCGTCGAGATCATGGAAAGCTTCGGCACTCGTACCTTGTTCATCTTCAAATTCGATCCCGGGATCCATACCACCGGCCTGACTCACGAAGAAGCCGTGCGCAAGCCCCTGACTTATGACGACGCCATGGCCATCCGTCAGTTCTGTCCCTCGGTGGAAACCGTAGCGGTCGAGACTTTCCTCTGGGGTACCCCGATCACTGCCAAATATAAAGGCGTGGAGATGGAGGATGCCGGTTTCTCCGGCCCTACGCCGGAGGCATTCCAGACGATGAACGCCGAGCTGAAGGACGGCCGCTTGTACACCGACGTGGATAATCTTCATCGCCGGGATGTAGTCGTTGTGGGCGCCGACGTGGTTAAGCGTCTCCTCAAGAACGAAGACCCGATCGGCAAAAGCATCAACATCAATGGACACAGTTTTGAGATTATTGGCACTCTGGATAAACGCAAGCAACTCCTGGGCGGCAATGACAACGACCGTAACATCTACATTCCCTATTTCACCTTCAGGAAGTATTATCCCGACGCCAAGGAGAACTTTATTACGGCCATGGCTTATCCCGGCGAGCTCGATCAGGCCAAGGATGAAGTAACGAGTGTGTTGCGGCGCCGGCGAAACGTGAAGTGGTCTGAGCCGAATAACTTCGGCATCTCCTCAGCCGATGCCATCATCAAACAATTTCGGGACATCATGGGAACCGTGGTGCTGGTGACCGTTGTGATTTCCTCGATTGGCTTGATGGTGGGCGGTATCGGAGTAATGAATATCATGCTTGTTTCCGTGACCGAACGGACGCGGGAGATCGGCGTGCGCAAAGCCATTGGCGCTCGCCGCAGCGATATTGCCTGGCAATTCCTGCTCGAGGCCATGAGCCTAACAGGCGCAGGTGGAATGATGGGAATTCTGGCCGGATATACTCTCAGTTTCCTTATCCGAACACTCATCCCCTCCCTGCCTTCCACCGTTCCCCTTTGGTCGGCGATGTTGGGCTTTATTGTGTCAGTCAGTATCGGTCTCTTTTTTGGCTTGTGGCCTGCCGTAAAGGCCTCCCGCCTCGACCCGATTGTGGCATTGCGGTACGAATGAATTGCGTTCTCGTTTGAACCAGGGCTTCCGGAATTGCGTATTTGAATAAAGTGAGGGGAATTCCGGGTAGCGGGGACCGCCGGGATTTGGGGTCCGCGGTTTGTCCTCGGGCCTAAGAGAAGCCTGCGGACCCCAAATCCCGGTGGTCCCCGCTACCCAGTTCTCGGCGTGGGCGAAGGTAGCAGGTGCAAGGAGGTTTCGTGGCTGAGCTCAGCCAAACCCAAGCGCTTCTTTACAAGCTGAAACCGCGTACGGAACGGAGGACGGGGCTTTGGGTCACTTCCCGTGAGGGCTTTTGGATTGCCTTCGAGGCGTTGCGAACGCACAAACTCCGTTCCTTCCTCACCCTGCTCGGAGTAGTGATCGCAACCACCACCCTTATTGTCGTCATGTCCATCATCAATGGCATGAACCTCTACATCGCCGAGCACATCGCCAATTTGGGGGCAAACGTTTTCATCGTCCACCAGTTCAAGTGGGCCCAGGGATACGAGGCGTGGCTGAAGGCGCGGCGCCGCAACCAGCCCATTCACATCGAAGATTACGAATTCCTGCGCGACAATCTGAGTGGTTATAAGAACATTGGCGCCGAGGCCTGGATGAATAGTTCCGATAACTACGCGCGCTACAAAGAACACACTGTTTACGAAGTCGAAATCTCCGGCGAAACGCCCAACATGATCGATATTGGGCAGACGAAGGTCGCTGCCGGCCGATATATCAACGACGGCGACTACACTCACGAATCGATGGTCTGCTTCGTGGGCCAGGATGTGGTGAATGCGTTCTTCCCCAATGTCGATCCCATAGACAAAGAGATTCAGATTAACGGCATTCCCTTCCGGATCATCGGAACTGCCGAGAAACTCGGCTCGATGTTCGGGCAGAGCCAGGATAATTTCGTTCAAGTACCGCTCACCGCCTATCAGAAGGTGTTCCGGAATCGCCCGTCGCTGGCGGTGAACGTTCAGGCCTCGAATTCCCAACAGATGGCCGTACTCGAGGATGAGACCAGAGCCCTGATGCGCGCCCGGCGGCACACGCCTTACCGCGAGGACGACACATTTGGCATCAACGCCTCAGAAACCATCATGGACTCGTGGCATCAATTGACGGCGTCCGTGTTCGCGGTGACCATCGGCATCGTTACCGTGTTCATGGTGGTGGGCGGCATTGTGATCATGAACATCATGCTGGCCAGCGTCACCGAGCGCACCCACGAGATCGGCATCCGTAAGTCGCTGGGAGCGCGGCGGCGCGACATCCTGGTGCAGTTCCTGATCGAATCGGCCCTGATGGCGGGCCTGGGAGGAATCATCGGCATCCTGCTGGCCTTCCTGATCAGCAAGATCGTAGACGTATTCTTCACCTCCTCGGTGCCCCTGAACGCGGTTCTGGTTGGACTGTTCCTTTCCACGGCGATCGGATTGTTCTTTGGAATCTACCCCGCCAACAAAGCCGCCCGCCTCGACCCGATTGAAGCCCTGCGAACGGAGGCGTAACCATGACTCAGCGGCCACAATTTGTTCGTGAAAACCTCCTTTTGGCGCTCGACACGCTCCGCACCCATAAGTTTCGCGCTTTCCTCACCATTCTTGGCGTGCTGATCGGAACCGCCACGGTGATTGGCGTGGCTTCGATCTTCAAAGGCCTCGACCAGCAAATGGTCGAGATGGCGCAGGGCTTCGGTACCCGCACCTTGTACATCTACAAGTTCCAGCCGGGAATCCATTTCAATCTGACCCGCGAACAACGGCTGCGCAAGCCCCTCACCTACGAACAGGGCATGGCCATCAAGCAACTGCCCGCGGTGGAATCCGTGGCGGTCGAGACGGCCAGTTGGGGTCCCGCGATAACGGCGAAATACAAGGGCCTGCAAATGGTGGACGCGCAGCTCCAGGGCAATACGGCTGAAGATTTTCGTATTACCAACTCGATTCTGAAAGATGGCCGTTTGTTCACCGATATCGACGACATACACCGCCGGGACGTGGCCGTGATCGGCGCCGATGTGGTCGAGAGGCTTTTTCTGAATGAAGACCCCATCGGGAAAGAAATTAATGTTGACGGTAATACCTTCCAAGTGATCGGCACACTGGAAAAGCGCAAAGCATTCCTGGGAGACAACGGCGACGACAAGGTCATTTTCGTGCCTTATTTTACATACATGAAGCTTTATCCGAGCACCAAGGAGAATTTCATTACCGCCCTGGCTCTTCCCGGACTCATCAATCAGGCGACGGACGAAATCACCGGTCTGCTGAGGCGGTTAAGAAACGACAAGCTCTCCGCTCCCGACAGCTTTGGCATCGCCACGGCGGACACCTTCATTAAGCAGTTTCGCGACATGATGGGCACCGTAGTCCTGGTCACGATCGTCATCTCCTCCATCGGCTTGATGGTAGGTGGCATCGGAGTGATGAATATCATGCTCGTTTCCGTGACCGAGCGAACGCGGGAGATCGGTGTCCGCAAAGCCATCGGGGCGCGCAGCAGCGATATCACCTGGCAATTCCTGCTCGAGGCCATGAGCCTTACGGGGGCCGGTGGAGTGCTGGGAATTCTGGCCGGCTATACCCTGAGTTTCCTGATCCGAACCCTGGTTCCTACCCTGCCTTCCACCGTTCCAACGTGGTCAGTGGTGACAGGGTTCGTTGTTTCAGTCGCCATCGGCCTCTTCTTCGGCCTCTGGCCCGCCGTCAAAGCCGCCCGCCTCGATCCCATTGTGGCCTTGCGCCACGAGTGAGAGTTCGCTCTCTTGCTGGGGCGACCAAGGGCCACCCCGACGACGCAGATCACTTATTGACTCAGATAATGATTGGGAGTACATTTGCAAGCTTGCGGATCGCGTCTTGAAATTCTGCGTTTACTTGTTTCTTACGTTGCGCATAAGAAGGAAACAACCATGGCAGCAATTCCTCGTCGTCATTTTCTACAGACTTGCGTGGGCGCGCTAGCCGCCTCATCGGCCTTTACCGCCCAGGGTCTTTCCGCTTTGACGCAGCCCGACCTCGTCTTTCCGAGCGCCCCACGCGATCGCCTTGCGGTGCCCTCATGGCCGTTCCGGGGCTACATCGTGGCTCCGCTCAACAAGTGGGCTCGCGACCCTAAGCTCCCGGGAATGGACTTGAAAGACTTTGCCGCCATGGTCGTCGAGCGGTTCAAGGTGCGCAATATCGAACCGCTCAGCGAACACTTCAGTTCCACAGAAGCCAGCTACCTGCGGGAGTTCCGGTCGAACGTCGAAAAAGCCGGATGCCACGTGGTGAATATCGCCGCCGACCCGCGCAACAGCTTCTACGACGGCGTCGACGCGCAGCGCCAGAAAGCGGTGGATAACGGAAAGAAGTGGATTGACGTCGCGGTAGCCATCGGGTCTCCCAGCGTGCGCTTGCACATCGCCGAAGCGCGGCACATGAAACCTGACGTTGACCGCGCGGCCGATAGCCTGAAACGGCTGGCCGAATACGGCGCTCAGAAGAACGTATTGGTGAATCTCGAGAACGACGATAACGTCACTGAGGACCCCTTCTTTATCGTTCAGGTGATCGAGAAGGTGAACCATCCGTATCTGCATGCGTTGCCGGATTTTTGCAACTCCATGCTGACCCACGATCAGGAATTCAACAACCGGGCGATGGACGCGATGTTCAAGCACGCTTACAACATTTCGCACATGAAGGACTCCGAAGTCGGTGACAAGGAGAAACTGTATGCGGTCGATGTGGCGAAATGTTTCGAGATCGCGAAAGCAAACGGCTATCGCGGCTACTTCTCCATGGAATGGGAAGGACAAGGCGAGCCGATGGGAGGAGTTCAGAAGCTGATCGCAGAGAGCCTGAAGAATCTGTAGAGGCGGCACAGGCGCTCTTGCCTGTGCTCGAGGATCGACGAGCTGGTATTGGGGCGCCCGCAACAGCGCCGGTGCCGGCTCCAAACCGGGGGTCCGCGCTGCCCGAGTCTGTCGTCTGCTATAATTCGAGCCGGATCACCAACTACCAAAGGGGGACTGATATGTCTGATCAAGGAATTACGCGGCGTGAGTTTATTGGGCGGTCGGTGGCCGGCGCCGCAACGGCCGGATTGGCCCTGGGAGCGCCGGCCATTGGCCGCGTCGCGTCACCCAACGAGCGCGTCACCGTCGGCATTGTCGGCGTGGGAATTCGAGGTCTAGAGCAGATGCAGGCGGTGCTCAACGTGAAAGCCAATGTCGCTATCGTCTGTGACCTCTACGATGGCCACCTCCGCCGCGCCAAAGAGATTCAGGCGAACACAGCCACCACGCGCGAGTATCGTGAGGTGCTGGACCGCAAAGATATTGATGCCGTCTGCATCGCCACTTCGGACCACTGGCACTCACCCATCGCCATCGCCGCGATGCAAGCCGGCAAGGACGTTTATTGCGAAAAGCCCATGACCCACACCATCGCCGAAGCGCTCGAGATGGTCAAGACCTCGAAGGAAACCGGCCGCGTGGTCCAAGTGGGCAGCCAAAGCCTGAGCATGGAATCAACGCACAAAGGAAAAGCCTGGGTTGATGCGGGGGAAATCGGCAACGTTTACATGGTGCAGTGCGAGATTTACCGGCCCGACCCTGTGGGCGCCTGGAAATATCCCGTCCCGCCGGATGCTTCGCCGCAGACAATCGACTGGGACCGCTATCTTGGCAACGCCCTCCAGCGTCCCTTCGACGCCGCGCGCTTCTTCCAATTCCGCAATTGGTGGGACTACGGCACGGGCATTGCCGGCGACGAATACGTTCACCTGCTTTCGCGTGTCCACTACTTGATGAATACCCAGTTTCCGGTGAGCGCTGTGGCCAATGGCGGTATTTACAAGTGGACCGGCGACCGCGAAGTTCCCGACATTCACAACACGCTCTACGACTACGGCAAATTCCAGGTGGTCGTGATGGCGAACCTCGTTTCGAACTTCGAGGGCGGCGAGATTGTGCGCTTCATGGGCGACAAAGGCACAGTAGTCCTTACCGAGGAATCAGCCAGCCTGCTCCCCTACGACGAGGAGTGGACTTTCGAGTATCCGCTCGAGAGCTGGCCCAAGGACACTAAAGGTCCGTTCCTGGCCGCGCACAAGAATGACCCGACTGCGGATATTGGCACCTACCGAAAACAGCAACATCGGAAACCCCAGAATGTCCTGCAAAGAGCGGAAGGAACTGAGGACCATTTCCGCAATTTCTTTGACTGTGTCAAGAGCCGGGAGCAGCCGATCGAAAACGTGGACTTCGGTTGCGGAACAGCCGTGGCCTGTCATATGGCAAACCTATCGTACCTGAAAAAGCAGCGCCTGTTTTGGGACTCCGAGAAGTTGGAACTGAGATCCGATTCCTAGCCGTGAACTGACTCTGAACCACCGAGAACTGAGAGAAGGAGGAGCATAGGTCCTCCTCTAAACACAGGCAAGAGTGCCGGCGCCACTCCAGCAGGCGAGGCGCCCCAGCGCCTGGAATTCAGTGCAAACCTGCAGCTAGCAGGTGGTGGCACGCGTACCCGAGGCCCGCGCCGATCAATGACCCCACAACCACGTCGCTGAGGTAGTGCAGACCCAGCATGATTCTGGAAATCGCCACGCTGAGGGCGCAGAAAAGCAGGCCATACAACAGGGATGGCTCAAACAGACCGATCGAGACTGCAAAGGCGAAAGCGCAGATCGAGTGCCCGGAAGGAAATGAAAACTGATCGGGCGGCAGGAGTCTGGCCCAGCAGTGGGAAGCAACGGCGCAGGGCCGCTTACGTCCGGCCAGCCTCTTAAGGACAAGGAAGAGCGCCGCCCCGAGCCCGCAGGAAATACTGGCGGCCGCCACCGCCGCAAATCGGGATGGCCCTCCAAAGGCCAAAACCAGCGTCCCCAGGACGTACCAGAGCCAGCCGTCGCCGGCCCGCGTTGCCAGAATCATCCAAATCCTGATCCAGCGCGGTGGCTTCCACCGGTTCACCCGCCGCATCAGACGTTGATCGCCACTGGAGATGAAGTCTAACATGGTGGCCGGGAAAGTCATGCCGTTGCCTCCCCGGTGGCGGCAGGGATACGCGGGACTGCTGCGCCCCCATCTAGGCCCCGCATTCGAGCCCACGCCTGCCCCCACTTGCGGGCGAACCGCTTCTCCAGAAAGTAATTGAGTAGCGTTACGGAGGGAATACCGAACAGAAGTGGGGCCAGGAGGAGCGTGAGGGGTTTCTCCCGGAACATCTCGCGACAGATCGCCAGAATATCGCAGTTCAGTTTCCAGTAATTTCCCGATTCGCCGCCCACTTCAACGCGACCTTCGCGCAGCCCCTCCAGGAACTCGGCTTTGTTGCGCGCCCCGCGAACTTCCGTCCAAACGCTGCCCGCCGAACCCAGGGCATGGGCGTCGCTTCCCCCCACTGTGATCCTCCCATTATGGGATGCCAATTGGGCGGCGAGGTTATTGTTGCGGGCAAGCAGATGCCCGTTCAGGACTTCGACCGCGGGGAAATAGGCCTCGAACCAGTCGAAGTCCTCGGCCGCCCGCCGTCCCGTCAGGGCCGAGAAGATGTGGTTGAGGCTGAAGAACACTAGCTGCTCCTCGAGATAAGCGACCAAACGGGGAAGATCGTTTCGCCGGCGTTGAATCTCCAAGTGCTGGCGTTCGGTAATGTCGTATACCCCAACGTGGAATTCATTCCCGCTGGGCGCGTGGCACGTGACCTCTTCGCTGAGGAAAAAGTCCGCATGGCGCCGAAGGCTTTCCGCCGCGTCGATGGAATCGTGATCGGTTATCGTAACCAGATCCAGGCCCTGGCGCTTGAGCTTCTCGTAAAGGACATCGGGCGGGTTATAGCATTCGCGGCAAAAACGGTTCAGCACCGGCAAGGTAGCCATGCCGGAGTGGGCCGTGTGGACGTGTAGGTCACATCGCACATTTTAGATTGCATTTCCTATGTTACATATTGTTAAATTAGACATGAATAGTTGGTTAAACACCTTCTCGTTATTCTGAGTTCCCATCGGCCCGCGTAAGGCTCGATCCCTTCAATTCAAGATGGATTCCCGCCTGCGCGGGAATGACGTGACCTTCGACGGCTTTATCCAGGGGTTGTTTAGACAGCTCAGCCTGTGCGAGAATGCCTTCCCATGGCGAGAGTTGAGTTCGTCTATTTTGACGCTGGAGGCGGACATCGCGCCGCAGCCACCGCCCTGCGCACCGTCACCCAGCAACAACTCCAATGGGACGTCCACCTGATGAACCTTCAGGAGCTGCTCGACTCCATCGATCCGGTACTGAAGCTGTCCGGCCTGCGTTTGCAAGACTTGTATAACTGGCTATTAAAAATGGGCTGGACGTGGGGTGCTGGAATGGGATTGCGCGTCCTCCAGGCCGCCATCCGGCTCTACCATCCTCATCAAGTGCGACTCCTCGAGCAGTACTGGCGCAAAAGCCGGCCCGAACTGGTCGTATCTCTCGTTCCGCATTTCAACCGCGCCCTTTTCCAGAGCTTGCGGCGGGTGACCGCCGTTACTCCGTTCGTCACGGTGCTCACAGATTTCGCTGATTACCCTCCCCATTTCTGGATTGAACGCCAGGAGCAGTTTGTTATCTGCGGCTCCCAGCGCGCCGTCGCACAGGCGCGCTCGACGGGGCTTCGGGAGGACCAGATTTTCGAGACCTCTGGAATGATCCTTCACCCCAAATTCTATCAGGAGGCCGCCGTGGACCGCGCTGCTGAACGGCAACGCCTGGGCCTGGACCCCGGCCTGCTCACAGGACTGGTCATGTTTGGCGGACAGGGCTCGAGTGTCATGGTGAAAATCGTTCGGAGGCTTGAGGCCGCTAAACTGAAGCTGCAGTTGATTCTCATTTGTGGACACAACGAACGGCTGGCTGCGGAATTGCGCGGCCTCCGCGGAAAAATTGGCAAGTACGTCGAGGGGTTTACAACGGAAGTTCCCTATTACATGCGCCTCACCGACTTTTTCATTGGCAAGCCCGGCCCCGGCAGCATCAGCGAGGCTCTGGCCATGAAACTGCCGGTGATCGTCGAGCGCAATGCCAGGACCCTACCCCAGGAACGCTACAACGCAGAGTGGGTCCTCGAGAAACAGGTCGGACTGGTGGTGCGCGACTTCGGCCGCATCACTCCCACGGTCGAAGCACTCCTTGACCCTGCTGAGTTCGCTCGCTACCGCAGCAACGCCGCAGCCGTGGACAATCGGGCGGTTTTTGAGATCCCCAGTATTCTGCGCGGAGTGCTGAACAAGGCGGCGACATAGCGCTTTCTTCGGCTTGTGGCAAAGCCGCGGACCCCAAAACCGGGGGTCCGCGCTACCTTACCCAAACAGTGCGTTTAAGCTTCGCGTGTAGGGGGCGCGGGCAATCCCTCGTTCCGTGATGATGGCGGCGATGTAGCGGTGTGGCGTGACGTCAAAAGCCGGATGGCGCGCCGGGACTAATAGCGGTGCGAGTCGCACCCCGCCCAAGTGGGTGACCTCGTTCGAGGCTCGTTCCTCGATAGGAATTCCCTCGCCGCTGGCCAGACTGCGGTCAATCGTGGAAAGCGGAGCAGCAACGTAAAACGGGACGCAGTTCTCATGGGCGAGAACGGCCACGCTGTACGTTCCGATCTTGTTCGCCGTGTCGCCGTTGGCCGCAATGCGGTCCGCGCCCACAATCACCGTTTTGATCTCACCCTGCTTCATGAAATAGCCGGCCATGCTGTCAGTGATAAGGGTCACGGGGATGCCGTCTTTGGCGAGTTCCCATGCCGTCAGGCGCGCCCCCTGAAGGAAAGGCCGAGTCTCATCCGCAAACACCTGGATATTCTTACCTTGTGACACGGCGGCACGGATAACCCCCAAGGCCGTGCCGTATCCTGCCGTGGCCAAGGCGCCTGCGTTGCAGTGGGTGAGGACCGTTCCGGATTCCGGCAGGAGGGCAGCGCCATGGCGGCCCATCGCCTCGTTGATGGCGATGTCTTCAGCAAGAATCCGTTTCGCTTCTTCCTCGAGGTTGATCCTGACCGCTTGCACAACCTGCGCCTCGGTATTGTGACAGGAGAGGGAAGCCTCAAACGCCCTGCGCATTCGTTCGATAGCCCAAGAGAGGTTGACCGCAGTGGGCCGGGTGCGGGAAAGCGTCTCCGCAATCCGGTCGAAATCGCTGCGCAAGTCAGGAACGGTCCGGGCGCCGGAATTCTTGATCCCCAGCGCCACGCCCATCGCCGCCGCCACACCAATGGCCGGCGCGCCACGGATGACCATGCTTCGAATGGCCTCCGCCACTTCACCATAATCGCGACTCGTGCGATAGACCTCCTCCCCAGGCAGCCGCGTTTGGTCGATCATGCGCACGCCTTCGTCAGTCCACTCAATGGTCTTGAACATTGTCATCCAATGGCAACCTCCACCTTCACCAATCCCTGGTCAGCGACTTTTTCGAGGTGGAAGCCCAGCTTTTCGCACATTTGTCGGGTGGCAGAGTTATCAATAAGGAATTCGGCTTGCAATCGCCCTATTTTTTCCTTCTTCGCGATTGCCATCAGGCGGCGGAGCAATTCTGCCCCCAGACCACGGCGCTGGAATGCGTCGGCAACCAGAATGGCAAACTGTGCGTCCTCGGTGCCGGGGATTCTGGCCATTCTGCCCACCGCCATGATTTCGGGCTGGCCGCTATAGGGATCCTCGTGTTCCGCCACTAGCGCCAGTTCCCGATCGTAATCAATGAAGCAGATACGAATCAGGCGTTCGTGCGCGACACGCTCGCTGAGCGCGATCTGCTGCGTGTAACGCATCATCACGCTACGTTCCGAGAGCATATTGTGGAACTTCACCATGAGTGGCTCGTCTTCAGGCCGAATGGGCCGGATGTTCACCGTTGTGCCATCCTTCATCGTGAAAGGCGCCACGTACTGCGACGGGTACGGTCGGATGGCGAGCTTGGGAAGTTTGTCTTCCGTGACCTCCGGCCCATGCACCACCACCCGCGCGTCCAGAGCCACCAGCTGATCGGAGGAAGCCAGCAGGGGATTAATATCAATCTCCTTGATCCAACGTTGCTCCACCACCAGGTAGCTGAACTGAACCAGCAGCTTTTCCAGGGCGGCAAGATCGACCGGCGGGCGCCCGCGCACCCCCTGCAGAGCTTTGTAAACACGCGTCGGTTCCATCATGCGGCGAGCCAGCGTGGTGTTCAGCGGAGGAAGCGCCAGCGCGCTATCTTTGAAAACTTCCACCAATTGCCCGCCGGTTCCAAACAGCAGAACGGGACCAAACTGCGAATCCAGACTGCTCCCGATGATCAGTTCGTAGCCATCCAGCCTGATCATGGGTTGGACCGCCACTCCCTGGAAATGGCTTGCGCCCACTTTCTCCGCCACCGAGGACTGAATCTTAGTAAAGGCATCCTGCACGGCTTTGGCGTCACGCAGGTTCAGGCGCACTCCACCCACGTCGGTCTTGTGAGTGATAGTCTCCGAGTAGAGTTTGAGCACCACCGGATAGCCGAATTCTTCTGCAAGTTCTACGGCGGTCTCGGCAGTCGTGGCCACTTCCGTAGGGACGATGGGAATTCCGTAAGCGCTCAGCACACGCTTGGATTCCACTTCGGTGAGCACGCTCCGTCCTGACTTCCGAACTGCGTCGATGATTTTCGCAGCGTCGGGCGCCCCTGAGCCCGAACCGTTAACCTCTGCCGGCAGTACCGGGGTCTGGTATAGACCTTGCAAGTTGTAGCTGTACTGCCACATGTAATGGAAGATCTTTGCCGCCGTGTCGGGGAAAGGGAACGTGGGAATTCCGGAACGGTTCAGGATGTCAACCCCGGCGGACACCTCCGCTCCGCCCATCCAACTGGCCAGCAGCGGTTTCCCTTGCAGCTTCGCGTACGGCTTGAGCTGTTCGGCAATCCGCGTGGGATCAGTCATCGATTGCGGGGTGAGAATCGCGAGGAGGCCCTCCGTGTTGGGATCTTTCGCGACAATTTCCACTGCCTTGGCGTAGCGCTCCGGGGAGGCGTCCCCCAGGATGTCAATCGGGTTGTTGTGACTCCACTCTTTGGGAAGAAAACCATTCAGAGACTCCATGGTTTCAGGAGCCAGTTGCGCCAGTTCGCCGCCCACTGCGATCAGCGTGTCGGTGGCCAACACTCCGGGTCCCCCGGCGTTGGTGAGAATGGCCAGCCGTGGACCTGTGGGGCGCGACTGCTTGCCCAACACGTCGGCCATGTGGAACAGCTCCCCGATGCTTTGCACGCGCAACACGCCCGTGCGCCGGAAAGATGCGTCAAGCACTTCATCGCTTCCCGCTAGCGAGCCGGTGTGCGAGGCAGCGGCTTTGGCAGCAGCCGCACTACGCCCCGCCTTGATCACAATGATGGGCTTGGAAAGTCCCACCTGTCGCGCCGCGGAAAGGAAAGCGCGCGCGTCTCCAATGGTCTCCATGTAAATGATGATGCTGCGCGTGCGCGGGTCGTCGCCGAGGTAATCAATAAGGTCGCCCCAGCCAACATCCGCCATCGAGCCAATCGAGCTAAAGACGCTGAAGCCGACCAGTTCGCGAAAGCTCCAGTCTAGAACCGCCGTACAAAGAGCGCCGCTTTGGCTCAGGAACCCAATACTTCCCGGACGAGCCATGCCGCTGGCAAAAGTGGCATTGAGACCGGTGTTGGGACTCATGATGCCCAAGCAGTTGGGGCCGACGATGCGGATCTTGGCCGCCCGGGCTTTGGCCACAATCTCGCCTTCCAGTCTCGCGCCATCCGGACCGAGTTCCTTGAACCCTGCGGAAATGATGATGACGCCCTTCACACCCGCGGCGGCGCAATCGTCCATAACCCTCGAGACGGTGGAGGCGGGAGTAACGATCACCGCCAGATCGACCTGCTCGGGCACCTCCAGCAGATTAGGGTAGGCTTTCACTCCCAGGACCTGTGGGCGCTTGGGATTAACCGGAAAGACGGTTCCGCCGAACGGATTACTGATCAGATTCCAAAACGTAGTACGACCGACGCTGCCGGGGTTTTCTGTGGCCCCTATTACCGCAACCGCTTCCGGCGAAAAGAAAACATCCAGCGGGTGCGTGCGACGATGCAAGATATCGTGGGCCGATTCTAACTTGGGCATAGCAGATGGCTTCATGCGGGAAATCTCCTATTAGAATAAAATGGCATAGATGCAGATCAAACGGGCTTACTATAATACTCGCAAAGGGCTACCAATTACAAAGTCCGTGACCGCGGGTAGCGGGTCAGCTTGGAGTTGCAGCGGCGAGTCTACCTCGCCAACTGGCGGCGTGAAGCCGCCTCTGCTTCAACCTGACCCACCACAGCAGCGCGACTTCATGCCTTTTGACCCCCAGCGACCATGTGACGCATGATTTGGCGAGATCAATCTCATGTGCAGGGGGCGGGCGCAGATGAAAAAACTCCCACTTTTGCTCTTGGTCCAGGGGTTATTGTGCAGTTGCGGTGGTGGAAGCACATCAGGTCCTGGTCCCTCGCCCATTTCTGTTACGCTCACTCCGGCCGGTTCTACCAGTGTCGATCAGGGCCAAACGGTGAGTTTCTCTGCAACCTTGAGTCGGCGACGGATTCCCTGTTGTCGGTTGAATTCGCTAGATTACCGTAGCCCGTGCGCTATCGAGGCGGCGTTGCGCCGATACGTCGAAGTTCGCAATGAACTCTCTTGGGGCGGAGCCGATTGACAACGGGGTGAGCCCATCCTAAATTTATACCACGTTGGGAATCGCCTGGCGTCACGCCACAACCGCGAAGGGAGAACCGCCAAGATGGGCATTCGCACCAGCATCGAACTGAAGCTCGACCCGCCTACGGCTTTCGACGCCTTGGTCGGGGAACTATCCACAGCTCTAGCAGGACTCGGGATGCAGTTTGTACCAGGACTCGACGGCCGTGTCCTGGAGGGCGCGATCGAAGTGGGCCGTGTAATCAGTTGGCAACCGGCGGAAAAGATCGCGCTGGAGTGGCACGGGGCCGATTGGCATCCTGACGAGGCGACCGCTGTTGAGCTGCGATTCGAACCTATCGAGGGCGGCACACGTGTGACGCTGGAGCAGCCGGCATTGAGCAGCGTGCTGGGAGAGCAAGCGGATGAGGTCGCAGGCTGGTTTGCGGGTGAAGTTGCGGCGCCCCTGCTTCGCTCCCTGGCGCCTCGGCGCTTGGGCGATTGGATTACGGATCGCAGGGCTCGGCGTCCCTCAGGGCCACAGGCGCGCGCATATTATCGTGACCCTCTTTACCACCGTCCCAATTTCAAGGCGATTCTGAACATACTGAGATTAACGCAGGATGATTATTTGCTCGAGGTCGGCTGCGGAGGCGGGGCATTCCTCGAGGAGGCACTGAAAAGCGGCTGCAAAGCGGCGGCCATCGATCACAGCCCGGAAATGGTAAGGCTGGCGAGCGAGCTCAACCGCGAGGCCATCAACCTAAACCGGCTCGAAATTCGCGAGGGAAAAGCCGATTCACTGCCCTACCCGGATGGGATATTCACCTGCGCGGCAATGACCGGCGTTTTTGGTTTCATACCGGAACCCCTGCAGGCGCTCTCCGAGATCCGGCGAGTGCTTGCGGCCGGGGGGCGCTTTGTGCTCTTTACTGGATCAAAGGAGCTCCGTGGCACTCCCGCAGCGCCGGAGCCGATGGCTTCGCGCTTATTCTTCTACGAAGACCATGAACTGGAGGAACTAGCGCGAAAGGCAGGCTTTGACGAGGTGGCAATGGAACATCCTGACTTCGAGCAGTTCGCGATCGAAGCAGGAATACCGGAGGAATTCCTGGGGCTTTTCAAGGGAACCGGCGGCGGCCAACTCCTGGTGGCTCGCAAGCGCCCGTAGTGCATCATCACTGAGCGGAGCGAAGAATCTCCGCAGTCACCCTAAACCTGAAACTCCCGCTTCACCTTCGCAGATTTCTCGGCCACCGAGCGCGCCAGTTCGTCCTTGTAAGCGCCGAGCTTTTGGGCGAGTTCGGCATCCGACGTGGCAATTATCTCAATAGCGTAAATGGCGGCGTTGATGGCGCCGGGTTTGCCGATGGCCGTGCACGCCACGGGGACTCCGCCCGGCATCTGCACAGTGGAGAGCAGCGCGTCGAGTCCTGCGAGCGTGGTAGTGGCCATTGGAACTCCGATCACCGGCAGCGTTGTTTCTGCCGCAATCACGCCTGCCAGATGGGACGCTCCGCCGGCCCCCACCACGATAACCTTCAGGCCGCGCTGGATGGCCGTCCGAGCATACTCCGAGGTGCGCACGGGCGAGCGATGTGCGGAGGTAATCTCAATCTCAAAAGGCACGCCGAACTTCTTCAGCATGCGCGCAGTTTCCGTCATTATAGGTAAATCTGTGTCGGAGCCCATGACGATGCCCACTAATGGCGTCTCAGACATCCAAGTCCTCCCCCTCAATCAGCATTTAAGGTCGATGATCCTATTGTAGTGCGTCCTGGATTTTTTTGCTTATGGAAAGCGGCTGGCTGACAGCCTGGAGAGGTTTTCGGGAGGCCGTAATCCCAATCCTTCCGGCCCCCGGTGAAAAATCGCAGGTCAGCATGCTCCGCGCGGGACCGGCGCCTGTCCCGCCTCTTCGCCTGCTATGCTGGCTCGACCGCCACTCGCGAGCCGCCTTAAACCCTTTGCGCCGATATCTCGCCGGTAATGTATTCCCTCGAAGCAGATCTTGCTCACCGCCGTATAAGCGCAGGCAATGGCGCTGGGCAGGTCTTCGGCCGTCGCCGTCACACCCAGCACCCGCCCGCCCGTCGAAAGCAATTGCAAGTTCTCAAACTTCGTTCCGGCGTGAAACACCTTGACCCCGCCACGAGTTTCAGCCGTTTCGATTCCGGTGATAACCTTTCCCGGTTCCGGCTTGCCCGGATATCCTTGCGACGCCAGGACCACGCACACCGAAGGGTTAGGGCTCCAGTGGGGTTCGAGGGTTGCGAGCCGACCCTCACTCAAGGCCACCAGCAGCTCCACTAAGTCAGAGCGCAGGCGCATGACAATGGGCTGAGCCTCAGGGTCGCCCATGCGCACGTTGTACTCGAGAACCTTGGGCCCCTCTGCGGTCAACATCAAACCGCAGTAGAGAAAGCCTTGGTAAGGCGCCCCCTCCACCGCCATTCCGACCAGGGTAGGAGCAACCACGGTGCGAATGATTTCGGCGCGAAGGGGTTCGTCCAGAATCGAATCCTCACTGTAAGCACCCATGCCCCCGGTGTTGGGGCCCTGGTCGTTGTCAAAGACGGCCTTATGGTCCTGGGTGGGGACGAGCGGCAAAATCGCGCGGCCATCGGTCAAGACGATAAAGGAGAGTTCTTCGCCCACCAAGGCTTCTTCCAGAACAACCCGCTCGCCTGCTGAACCCAAGGACCGCTGGCGCAGGAAGTCGTCCAAAGTCTTCTCCGCTTCTTCCCGGGTGTGAGCGATGACTACACCTTTTCCGGCTGCTAGTCCGTCCGCTTTGATGACCACCGGCAAGCTGAACTCCGCGAGCGCCTTGACGGCCGCGTCGAAATTCTCGGCAACCTTGAACTGCGCGGTGGGGATCGAATGCCGTTGCATGAACTGCTTCGAGAAAATCTTGCTCCCCTCGAGCCGGGCCGCCGCGCGCGTGGGGCCGACAATCACCCGGCCGGCCCGCTTGAACTCATCGACCACGCCTGCCACTAGCGGGGCTTCCGGTCCCACCACGGTGAGGTCCGCCTTAAGCTCCTCCGCTAGCGCGAGAATCTGCGCCGGATTCGCGGCATCCACGGGCCGGCATTCCGCTTCCTGAGCGATGCCGGCGTTGCCCGGCGCGCAGTAGATCTCCTCCATGAGTCCACTCTCGCGCAGCTTCCAGGTCAGCGCGTGCTCCCGTCCTCCGGAACCAATCACCAGAATCTTCATAGAGTGGCGTACACTAACGGGAAGTTCGGTTTTTGTCAACCATAGAAATAACTGTTGTCGCGGCAAAATGATAATGTCCTGTTTCAGCAAAGTAGAAATGTCCTGTTGAACTCCGTCAAGCTTGACGGATGGAAAAACAGGAGATGCTGATGTTGAGTGGGAAAGAGCGGGACCGATTGAAGGTGTTGCATGAAGTGCAGGGGGGACAGTTAACGCAAGTGGAGGCAGCGGGGCAGTTAGGGATCAGCGACTGCGGGGTGCGAAGATTGCTGGCGCGGATCGCGGCGGAGGGGGATCGGGGAGTGGTGCATGGGCTGCGGGGAAAGGCGTCGAACCGGCGATTGCCGGAGAGTCTGCGCAGCCGCGCGCTGAAGCTGGT
>Ga0326728_10006956_pt1 | contig 29858 bp, 21 predicted proteins | sample MB3enrmetagenome_FD_207602 | JGI IMG/M metagenome (GOLD analysis project Ga0326728, IMG submission 207602) | Lab enriched peat soil microbial communities from McLean, Ithaca, NY, United States - MB31MN | ecosystem: Environmental > Terrestrial > Soil > Wetlands > Peat | place: USA: New York... | reverse complement strand
TGGGAGAGAAGAAGCGAGCGCGGATAAGCGCCGAGATTGACCGTGTCCTTGGGAGGTGCGGCGCGATACCACGGATAGATGATGTAGGTTCCGGTGAGAACGGTGAGCCAGGCAAGCGCGGCCATGACGGCGAGATAGATACCGAGGAAGCGATCTCCGCCTGTCACTGATTGTGACGGAGCATCGGTTGCATAGCGCCTATAAAGCGCGACAATAGCTCCAGAACCGGCTAGCAGATAGAGCGCGCCGAAGCCCATGCCATGGATCAAAGTCCAAAGGCTGCGCGTAGTAGTTTCCATTGGTGAAGACCTCCGTTGGGGATGTGCGGAAACAGACTGTGCATGGGGAGCGCACTGTCAGTAGCTGAGCGTCTGGCGGCGCTCGATGTCTTGAGCGCCGCCACGCGAGTTAGAAGGTGATCTTGGCCGCAAACTGAATCTGGCGCTCAGTCCGTTGAAAGGTTGACTCAGAAGCTGCCGAGGAAACGGTGCCAAAGCCATTGCTCCACTTGCCTGTTGTCGCGTTGTAGGTTCCGACGGTAGCGGCCGGATTATTCAACTGTGGCGTGTTGGCGAGGTTGAAGGCCTCCGCGCGCAGTTGAAGAACCTTCGATTCGGTCAGGTGAGTATCCTTGAAGAGCGAGAAATCCACGGTCTTTGTGCCCGGACCCTCAAGAATATTGCGGCCCGAGTTTCCATAGGTCCCCGCGGCGGGAACCGCGAAGGCCTGGGTGTTGAACCACTGGCCGAGTGTGCGCTGCCCTTTTGGCAGAGATCCGTTGCCGAAACCCGGAAGCAGTTGTGCGCGGGTCGTCAGTCCATCGCCCAATGCGGTGCCCGAAGCCACGGAAAACGGCAAGCCGTCGAAGAACTGGGCAATAGCGTTCACCTGCCATCCACGCTCAAGCGGTCCCAAGAACCCGCTGCCCTTGAAGGGCAACTGATAATTCGCGCTGGCTACAAAGCGATTCGGGACGTTGTAGTCCGCATTTCCGTAGTCGTAACGGAGGTTATAGGGATTCGTAACGGTGGCCGATTCAGCCGAACCTTCGTCCAGAGCGTGACTGTAGGTGTAGGAGGCGAGGAAGCCTAGTCCATGCGCGCGACGCTCAGCCGTAACTTGCACCGCGTTGTAGCTGGAGACCTGTCTGGTCTCAAGTTCATTGATCTGGGCGAAGACATAGTTGCTGGTTCCAGGATTTCCGAAGGGACGATTCGCTGTAACAGTGGTCGCTCCATTCGCTCCCAATTGGTTGGTATTGATGTCCCGGAAATTATCCAGGTGGGTACCCTTGGTTCCGACATAGGCAAATTTGAGGACGGTCGAGAAGGGGATCTGCTGCTCGATAGCCGCATGCCACTGCTCGGTGTATGGAGTTTTGGCATTCGGATCCACGGCATAAGCGGGTGTGTTGGGTTGCAACGCATTGCCTGACTTGACAGGGGTGTGAGCATATCCATTCTGCGCATAGTTGAACACTGCGCTGTTCGTGGCGCCGGCTACGTAACTAGCCGGATTATTGAAGGCCCAATAATCATCCACGGGAACGTTGGCCGACAAAGTGGCCGAATTGCCGACGTCAGGCGCCGCGTAGTAGATGCCAAATCCGGCGTGGAATACGGTCTTGCCGGTGATCTTGTAGGCTGCTCCCACGCGAGGCGCAAAGTTCGCGTTGTTGCCGCTCAATCCGCTCTTCGGAACGCCGCTGGTTCCCACCTGCTCCAGTGCCGTCGTCGAGATCGACTGAACGAAGGCGTATTCCTTGTTGTGAACTTCAGTCCATGGCCAGCCAAGGAAGTTCTCATAGTGAACGCCCAGGTTCAACGTCAGCCTGCTACTGACCTTGTAATTGTCCTGCGCGTAGAAGGACAGATCGCTTTGTCGCAGGCCAACCTCAGAGGGGAAGGAGAAACTGCCGCTCGCCGGAGCACCGAAGAGCAGATCGCTCCAGGGCAGCCCTGTGTAACGCGTGGTGAAACCTTCTGAGCCGTGTTCAAGGCTGGTCTGGAACATATTGTATTCGAGGCGTATCAGGTCGAAGCCGAGGTCCAGCGAGTGCTTGCCGCGCACCAGGGTGAGATCGTCATCCCACTGATAGTTGTTGGTTCCGATGTTGGTGGGACTGTTGCCCGCGTCGCCGATGGGCGTGTAGCCCGTGAAGGTCATCACCGGCAGCCCGTCGGACAGGGAATTGTTCGGATTAAGTACGCCGGGAATGTTGAGGTTGGAAGGGGAGGCAAGTTGCAGGCCAGCGTCCCAGTTTTTGGCGTAGACAAAGAAGCGAGTCCAGCCGTAGCGCGCCGTGTTGATGGTGGTCGGCGAGAAGATATGCGTCTCGCTGAGTACAGCCTGATGCGCAGGGTCCGTTGCGGGTCCGCAGATGACGTCGCCCACCAGAGGTGTCGGCAGGACGCCGGGCTGGGAGAAAATGTCATGGCCTTGACTATAGCGAAGGAAGGCGCTGTCTTTCTCAGTAAACTTGCGGTCGATCTTCACGTCGAAGTCGTCTTCGTTGATGATCAACAACGGGTTGTAGAAGAAATTGCTGGCGGTCGCATTCGCGCTCCCATAATTCGGCTGCGCATATTTCTGATAGAACTTCAGAATACTCACGCCGGTCGGATCGATCAGCGGATCGGTGTTTGGGACGAAATTCTTGGTGTAGGCAACATGAGTTAGCGGGTTCTTGATAGCAGCCGAATATGCTGAGAAGTCATAACCCGCCGGTGTGATATTGACAACCGGGACGCTCTCAACCCACGTCTGGCCCTGAGCGAAGCGCTTTCCGGCATAGTCGGCAAAGAAGAAGGTCTTAGGGTTGGCCTGCTTCCAAAAGACCGGTCCGCCGAATGTGGCGCCAAACTCGTTTTGTCGCAGAGGGGCTTTCTGTCCTGTCGGCCCAGTTGCTTGAATATTGAAATCGTTTCTGGCGTCCAGAGCGGTGTTGCGCAGGAACTCGAAGACATCGCCGTGATAGTGGTCGGTGCCGGACTTGATGACCGCGTTGATGGTGCCGCCGTTGCCGCGGCCGTAGCGGGCGTCGGCGTCCTGGGTCTCTTCCGAGAACTCCTGAATGGCGTCGATGGGCGGGAAGAGCGCCGTCATGCTGTTATGGTTCTCCTGGTCGCCAATGCCATCCAAAAGCGTGCGGTTTTCCTGAGGGCGAGAGCCGTTGATGGCGAAGTACGAGGGGCCGCGCTGCTGCGTATAGGGAATGCTGACGGATTGTGTTGTCGTCGGTATAACGCCCGCGCCTAGGCTAAACAGCTCATTGAAGTTGCGGCCGTTCAGGGGCAGATCCCTGACGGCCTCTTCAGAGCGAAGATTCGAGACGCTCGAACTCTCCGTTTCCAGCAACTCGCCGCTTGCCTGAACCTCGATGGTCTCAGCGGTTGTACCCACGGCCAGAGTGGCATCCGCGGCAACACGCTGGCCGACTTCCAAGCGGACTTTTTCGACTACTTTGCCGAACCCAGGGACATCGATTTCAACCGTGTAATCGCCGGGGTGCAGCGGTGGCGACACATAGATACCCTGTGCATCGGTAGATGTGATGGTCGCCAATCCGGTTCCGGTGTTTCGCACCGTCACGTGAGCACTTGGGATCACCGCGCCCGTGTTGTCTTTGACCACGCCGGTGATGATGCCGGTTTCAACAATTTGCGCATGCAGCGTCGGCCCGGCCACGAGGACGAACAGGGCCGCTAGCAAGAGCGATAGGTTTCGCTTCACAGGAATTCGCAACGAGAAAAATGCAGCAGACATACTTGCCTCCAAGGATGCGATCGACTTTGACCGCACAGAAAAATGGCCCACGATCTGCTCGTGGGCCATGGCATTGCGCTACGCGCAGAATGCCGTCAAGCGGGAACGATGCACTTGCCCACGACGCAAGGGGCATCCGCTTCGGGAGGTTGAGTGAAGCGACAACAATGCAATGACTTGCTGGCAATCTGCCTTTGAAAGCTCATGATCTTATCCTTTTCGTAGATTCGCAGAATGAATGCGCTTCGATTCGCACAAAAATCCTGGTGCAAAGCAAAGAATTCATTTGATTTTCAAAATTTGCATTCTCGGCCAAAGCTGTCTAACGAACTCAAGCGCGACACAAAGCGATGCTCATGGCGCGGATAGAGCGCAAGTTCAACGATGGATTGAATGAGAGAGTGTGCGGGCGTCAACAACAACACGAGCTACGGGGCGTCGGCTCGGAGGAGGGCGTGAGGTTTGCCTGGATGTTGATTTGCACCTGCATATTTTGTATTGAGCCATAAAGTCGACCTCGTGTCAAGCGCCACCGAAGATTTTTTCTTCTCAAGATGCAAAATCTTTTCCTGCTCTCTTGACAGCTCTCGAATCCCTGTGCATCATCAAATCAGTGCTCATCTAAGGACCGGGCCTCAAAGCACTGAGAAGATGCCGTACATAAGGAATCTGCCTTTATGCTTCATCGCCGCGCATTCCGCTGTTGTTGTTGCCCTGTCGCCTCTCCGACAGTCGAGCAGCCTCGTGGGAATGCCGCGCGGATGCGGTCTTAGCTGATCCGCTTCGCCTGAGTCTTCGCAATCCCGGCCCACGAGCCTCTGCCTCGTGGGCTTTTTCATTGGGCACACGCCCGCATTGCGATTCAGGAAGAGAGCTGCACACCGATGAAGCCGTTTCACATCATGGCCAAGCCGCATGGCGCAATCTGCAATCTCAATTGCACTTACTGCTACTACCTGGAGAAGGAGAATCTCTATGCGAGCAGCGGGCGCGACTTCCGCATGGCCGACGATGTGCTTGAAACCTACATCAGTCAGTACATTCAATCGCAGCCTGCGGAGCACGTCAGCTTTGCCTGGCAAGGCGGGGAGCCGACGCTGCTGGGGATTCCCTTCTTCGAGCGCGTCGTCGAGTTGCAGAAGAGGTACGCGAACGGCAAGATCATCGACAACGCATTTCAAACCAACGGCACGCTGCTCGACGATGCATGGGGCGAGTTCCTGGCGCGCAACAAGTTTCTCATCGGACTCTCTGTCGATGGGCCGGAAGAGATTCACGATGCGTATCGCGTGGACAAAGGGGGCAAGCCAACATTTGCGCGCGTAATGCGCGGCCTCGGCATTCTCAAGAAGCATGGCGTCGAGTTCAACACCCTCACCGTCATCAATCGCCTGAACTCCTATCGCCCGCGTGAGGTTTATCGTTTCCTCAAGGAGATCGGCAGCAAGTATCTGCAGTTCATCCCCATCGCGGAGCAAGTCGCCAAACAGCCGGACGCCAATGGACTTGTCTTGCTGAAGCCGTATTCGCGGCAGGAGTCCGCCGTCTCCGAGTGGTCGGTTGAGCCGCTGCAATTCGGGAAATTCTTGCAACAGGTCTTCGACGATTGGGTGATTCAGGATGTGGGCCGCGTCTTCGTTCAGGTCTTCGACGTTGCGCTGGAGTCGTGGTACGGTGTGCCGCAGACGCTTTGCGTCTTTTCCCCCAAGTGCGGCTCGGCTTTGGCCGTCGAGCACAACGGCGATGTTTATTCCTGCGACCACTTCGTTTATCCCGACAACAAGCTGGGAAACATCATGCAGAAACATTTGTCGAGCCTGGTGAGCTCTCCCCAGCAAACGCGCTTTGGAAATGCAAAGGAGATTGGACTTCCCTCCGATTGCCGCCAATGCGATGTGCGTTTTGCCTGCAACGGCGAGTGCCCTAAGCACCGCTTTCTGACAACGGCATCCGGTGAGTACGGGCTGAACTATCTCTGCGCTGGCTATAAGCATTTCTTCCATCACGTCGATCCGTATATGCGGTTTATGGCGGAAGAGCTGAAGCATAATCGAGCGCCGGCGCGCGTGATGGAGTGGGCGCGGAAGCGCAGAGCGCAGCACTTGACCGTAGCCAACAGGGAGGGCATCCATGCTTTCTCTCGTGTTTAGTTGTCTCTGTTGTTGTTGACCCCTCATCCTTTGCTTTGATTTGATCTGCCGCATTCAGCCTGCGTGCTCATCTTTGCGCAGACAGGCAGCTCTCGCATCCACCCGACTTTGGATTTTACGGAGACAGGTTATGAAGATATCGCAACAAATCGCATTGTTTCTGAGCGGAACAATGGCGCTCGGTTCCTCGTCCCAACTCTGGGCGGAAGACAAGGACGCCCCCAAACCCGCCTGGCCCACCGCGCCATTGCACAATGTTCAGGCGCAGGGTTGGCCCGAGCAGCCCAAGGCTGCGGCGGGTTCGCCAAACGTCGTGCTGATTCTGCTTGACGATGTGGGCTTTGGCGCCACAAGCGCATTAGGCGGGCCGGTTCAAACGCCAACCTTCGACCGGCTTGCCGCGAGCGGCCTGCGTTACAACTCGTTCCACATGAACGCGCTCTGCTCACCAACACGCGCTGCTCTGCTGACAGGGCGCAACAACCATCAGGTCGGCTTCGGCTCAATCGCCGAGTGGTCGGCGCCCTATCCCGGTTACAGCACGGTGATCCCCAAGAGTGCGGCCACCATCGCCGAAGTCCTCAAAGAGAACGGCTACAGCACCTCTGCCTACGGCAAGTGGCACAACACGCCGATGTGGGAGGTCAGTCCCGCCGGTCCGTTCAATCACTGGCCCACTGGTCTTGGCTTCGAGCATTTCTATGGCTTCAATCAGGCTGCCGACAGCCAATACTATCCGCGCATCTTCAACGACACAACACCCGTCGAGCCCTCGAAGTTGCCGCATGAGGGTTATCACTTCACTACTGACATGACCGATCACGCCATCCAGTGGCTGCATCAGCACGACGCCGTCGCCAAGGACAAGCCCTTCTTCATCTACTTTGCTACGGGCGCGACGCATACGCCGCATCATGTGGATAAGAAGTGGGTCGAGAAGTACAAGGGTAAGTTCGATCAAGGCTGGGATGCGATCCGTCGGGAAGCCTTCGAGCGGCAGAAGAAGCTGGGTGTTATTCCGGCCAACGCCGAGTTCACGCCACGTCCTGACAGCCTGCCTTCGTGGGATTCGCTCCCGCCCCGGCAGAAGAGGCTGCTGGCGCACGAGGCTGAGGTTTACGCCGGATTCCTGGAGCAGACAGATTACGAAATCGGCCGGCTGCTCGACGCCATCCAGGAAGAAGGCAAGGCCGACAACACCATCGTGCTTACAATCATCGGCGACAACGGCGCCAGCGCCGAGGGCGGTCTGGAAGGAACCGATGCCCGCGATACAAACGGCAACAAAAAGTCCATCGAAGACCGCGAGAACGTCTACGATCTGTTGGGCAGCGAACTCTACTACAACCACTATGCGGCCTCCTGGGCCTGGGCGCTAAACTCGCCCTTCGTAGGCACCAAGCAGGACGCTTCGCACCTGGGCGGCACCACCGATCCGCTGATTGTCAACTGGCCGGGACACATCAAGGACGCAGGCGGGGTGCGCAGCCAGTTCTCGCACGTCAACGACATTGCACCCACCATCTACGAGCTGACCGGTGCCAAGTTCCCGGATGCAGTTGACAGTGTCAAGCAGATTCCGCTCGAAGGCAAGAGCCTAGTCTACACCTTCGACAACCCCAATGCTCCCACCAAGCACACCTTGCAGTACTTCACCACCAGTGGCAACCGCGCCATCTACAAAGACGGGTGGTGGGCTGGCGACCGGTATCAATGGACCTGGGAGCAGAGTTACAGCCTCAACGGCACGGACAAATTTGATGTTCGTCCGTGGGAGCTTTACAACCTCAACGACGACTTCAGCCAGGCGCACAACCTCGCCGACAAGAATCCCGAGAAGCTGAAAGAACTGATCAGGGTCTTCGACGAAGAGGCGACGCGCAACCACGCTTATCCCATTCTGCCCGGCCGCCAGTTAAATCCGGTGAGTCCGGCGGCAAGTCAAACCGTCTTTACCTACCGCAGCGGAGTCGATCGCCTCAACGCTTTCGCCGCGCCGAATCTGAGCGGGCGTCCCTACACCATCAACGCCGATGTGGATATCCCCGTGAATGAAAAGGTCAACGGCGTCATTCTCGCGCAAGGCGGCGAGTTAGGCGGCATCTCGCTCTTCGTCAAGGACAACGTCGTCTATTACGAGATCAACGCCTACGCCAACCGTTCGGGACAGCTGGTGGCGAGCGAGCCGCTCAAGCCCGGCAGATCGCATCTTGAGTTGACCGTTACGCCGAGCGCGGCAAACGGTGCTGCGGATAATCCACTCACTGCGCGGAAGGCATCCGAAGGCGATGCGACGCTCAAAGTGAACGGTATGGCCGCGGGTCAGGCCCACTTCGCCAACGTCAACGTCACGGCCAACGAGACCTTCGACATTGGAAGCGATCTCGGCTCGCCAGTATCGAGCGAGTACAAATCGCCCAACCGCTTCACTGGCAAGATCGATCTCGTCACGGTGGAGTTGAAGTAGTGCTCAGAATTCTCTTGTGTTCTGGCGCAGTCTTCACGCGCCAGACACGTTTAAGCACATTTGAAGCAGACACGAAGAACCGCGTCATCACTGAATGACTGCAACCAATAGGAGATTTATGAACGAGAAAAGTGTATTGAATGCGTTGACATCAACGCTAGTCCTTGCGGCGGGCGCGAGTCTCCCACTGCATGCGCAGACGGCACAGCCGTATCAGGGAGTCGTTGGCAGAACCCTCGCGGAGTCAAAAGAATGGTGGCCGGAACCAGTGAAAGCGCCCGCCGGCGCCCCAAACGTAGTTTGGATCCTGATCGATGATGTGGGCTATGGCGCTGCCGGCGCATTCGGAGGGCTGATCCAAACTCCCACACTCGACACTCTGGCCAACAATGGTCTGCGCTATACCAACTTCCATACCTGCGCCATCTGCGCTCCGACCCGCTCAGCGCTCTTGACCGGCCGCAACAGCGCATCGGTGCATGAATCGGGCTTCTCGCATATTGCGATGTCGGCCGGCTTTCCCGGTTGGGACGGTCGTGTGCCTGCCACGGCCGGTACGATCGCCGAGATCCTCCGCGATAACGGCTACAACACCTTTGCAGTGGGTAAGTACGGCATTACGCCGGACGAAGAAGCGACTGACGCCGGCCCATTCGATCGTTGGCCGACGGGCAAGGGCTTCGATCACTTCTTCGGATTCCTCGGTTCGCAAACCGATCAATACAAGCCGGACCTGGTAGAGGATCAATCGCACGCGACTCCCGATGGCCGCCATCTAAGCGACCAGATCACCGACAAGGCAATCTTTTATATTGACCGCCAGAAGAAGGCCGCTCCGGATAAGCCGTTCTTCCTCTATTACGCGCCCGCAGCCACGCATGCTCCGCACATGGTGGATAAGTACTGGAGCGATCAGTACAAGGGTAAGTTCGACAAAGGCTGGGATGCGTATCGCGAAGAGACCTTCGAGCGGCAGAAGAAACTCGGCGTGATTCCTGCCAATGCCCAACTGCACGATCGCAACCCGGATGTCAAGGCCTGGGACAAGCTGACGCCGGATCAGCAAAAGCTCTATGCGCGCTTCATGGAAGTATATGCGGGCTATCTGACTTATACGGACTTTGAGATTGGACGCCTGGTCAATCACCTGAAGGAGATCGGACAGCTCGACAACACGCTGATCTTCATCTCCATCGGCGATAACGGCGCCAGCAAGGAAGGATCGGAAGAAGGCACTATCGACCGTTCCATTCAACGCAAGCAGATAACCGAGGAGGAGAATGTCGCCTATAATCTGGCGAAGATCGATAAGATCGGCACGCCGGATTCTAAGAATGGCAACTATCCGCTGGGATGGGCGCAGGCCGCAGACACGCCGTTCAAACAGTGGAAGCAGGATGCCAACAGCGAAGGCGGAACGCACAATCCGCTCATTGTCTACTGGCCAAAGGGCATTAAGGACAAGGGCGGCATTCGCACCCAATACAGCCATGTGATCGATCTTCTTCCCACCACGCTTGATCTGGTTGGCATCAAGGCGCCGGAAGAGATTCGCGGCATCAAGCAGCAGCCGATTGAAGGAACGTCTCTGGCCTACTCGGTTGACGACGGCAATGCGCCCAACCGTCACACGCTGCAGTACTACTACATCTTTGGCTCGCGGTCGATCTACGACAACGGATGGAAGGCCGAGTTGGCGTATCCCAATGACGTCCTTACCAAACACGTAACCAGTAATCCGCCACTTGACGAAAACGCGTGGGAACTCTACAACCTGAACGACGATCCCACCGAGCGCATCGATCTGGCTCAGAAGTATCCGGAGAAGCTGGCGCAGCTGAAGGCCGAATTCGAAGAGCAGGCCAAGTCGCATCATCTCTACCCATACATCACCTTTGACGATCTGTATGCCGGACGCACTCACCACACCTATCTGCCCCAGTGGTATATTGACCGGCAAAATGCTGCGGCGGCGGCACAAGCCAGCAGCAGCAAGTAGCGTTGCCGGAATGTTCTTTGGCTCTACGCCATTGAGGATCTTCGGGCGGATAGGACTGAAAGTTCTAGCCGCCCGACACCAACCCGATAGGAGATTTATGAACGAGAATAGCGTATTGAATGCATTGACATCGTCGTTAATCCTTGCGGCGGGAGCTAGTCTTCCGCTTCACGCACAGACAGCACAACCATACCAAGGCGTCGTCGGCAGAACTCTCGCCGAGTCGAAGGAGTGGTGGCCGGCGCCTGTGAAAGCGCCTGCCGGTGCCCCCAACATAGTTTGGATACTGATCGATGACGTGGGCTACGGCGCTGCTGGCACATTCGGCGGGCTCATTCAAACTCCCACCTTCGATGCTCTGGCCAACAATGGTCTGCGCTATACCAACTTCCATACAACTGCGATCTGCGCTCCCACCCGCTCTGCGCTGCTGACCGGTCGCAACAGCGCGTCAGTCCACGTATCCGGATTCTCACACACGGTTATGTCCGCCGGATTCCCCGGCTGGGATGGCCGCGTGCCCGCTACGGCTGGTACCATCGCCGAGATTCTGCGCGACAACGGCTACAACACATTTGCAGTTGGCAAATACGGCGTGACGCCGGACGAAGAGGCGACCGACGCCGGCCCCTTCGATCACTGGCCGACCGGCAAGGGCTTTGACCACTTCTTTGGATTCCTCGGCTCGCAGACCGACCAATACAGGCCGGACCTGGTGGAAGATCAGGCGCACGTTCGTCCCGATGGACGGCACCTGAGCGATCAGATCACTGACAAGGCGATCTTCTATATCGACCGCCAGAAGAAGGCCGCTCCAGACAAGCCCTTCTTCCTCTACTACGCGCCGGGCGCAACGCACGCTCCGCATCAGGTCGATAGATACTGGAGCGATCAATACAAGGGCAAGTTCGACAAGGGCTGGGATGCGTATCGCGAAGAGGTCTTCGAGCGCCAGAAGAAACTTGGCGTGATTCCCGCCAATGCGGTACTGCCTGAGCGCAACCCGGACATCAATGCCTGGGACAAACTGACGCCGGAGGAACAAAAGCTCTATGCCCGTTTCATGGAAGTGTATGCGGGCTATCTTACCTACACGGACTTCGAGGTCGGCCGCCTGGTCAATCACTTGAAAGAGACCGGGCAGCTCGACAACACGCTGATCTTCATCTCTATTGGCGACAACGGCGCCAGCAAGGAGGGCACCTTGAACGGAGATATTGACCGCTCTTTGTGGAGTAAGCCTTTAACCGAGCAGGAGAACATCAATTACAACCTGAACAAGATTGGTGAGATCGGCACGCCTGCCGCCGTCGAGGGAAATTATCCGCTCGGCTGGGCGCAGGCCGCCAACACGCCTTTCAAGTTTTGGAAGCAGGATGCGAACAGCGAAGGCGGCACGCACAATCCGCTCATTGTTTATTGGCCGAAAGGCATCAAGGACAAAGGGGGAATTCGCACCCAATACAGCCACGTCATTGACCTTCTTCCCACCACGCTCGACCTGATTGGCATCAAGGCTCCTGAAGAGATTCGCGGTATCAAGCAGCAGCCGATTGAGGGAACTTCCCTGGCCTACTCGATTGACGATGCCAAGGCGCCCACCCAGCACACGCTACAGTATTATTACATCTTCGGCTCGCGGTCGATTTATGACAACGGGTGGAAGGCTGAATTGGCCTATCCCAGCAGCTTTATCACGGGAGATCTGCAAAGCAGACAGCCATTCGATGAAAATGCCTGGGAGCTTTACAACCTGAACGACGACCCCACCGAGCACATCGATCTGGCCACAAAGTATCCGGAAAAGCTTGCTACGCTCAAAGCCGAATTTGAAGAGCAGGCCAAAGCGCATCATCTTTATCCCTATATCACATGGGACGATGTGCTGAACGGGCGAATTCATCGCACCAAGGACTCCAAGTCATTGCTTGACGCTTTCAGAAACGTCACTAAGGCCGGTGAGAGTCAGTAGCGTCGGAAGGCTTTCACAGGCGAGATCGAAACAGCTACGATAGCGCCTGTGAAGCAACCTAACAGAACTGTTTGAAACATTTGCTGTTGAGGGCGCAATCATGTTTTATAAGATTCCGGACAACCTTTCCGCCGAACTCGATGAACTGGATTCCTGCATAGCGCGCTATCAACGCGGCGAGATCGACGCCGCTACATTGAAGGTGCGCCGCGTTCCTTTCGGTTGCTATGAGCAGCGCGAGGACGGAACTTACATGGTGCGCATCCGGACGACCGGAGGCGCGCTCACGCCGTTGCAACTGCGCGCGATTGCAGAGATCTCCGCGCGTTACGGCAGCGATGCGAATCACATCACTACGCGCCAGGAATTTCAGATTCATTATGTTGCGCTGGAGAATGTTCTTCTCGTCATGCGAGAATTGTTGCAGGCCGGCCTGGTTTCGCGCGGTGGCGGCGGCAACACGGTTCGCAATGTTCTCGTTTCCCCGGACGCAGGCGTCGGCATCGATGAAGTCTTCGATCCAAGTCCGTACGCCTTTGCACTGACCAGCCGGTTGATTGCCGAATCCGATTCATGGCTGCTGCCGCGCAAATTCAAGATTGCCTTCTCCAACTCTCTGGCGGACACTTCCTATGCCGAGTTTAACGACCTTGGATTTGTCGCTCAAATTCGCGAGGGACAAAAGGGTTTCAGCGTTTATGTCGCCGGTGGTTTGGGCACCAAGCCCGAGGTTGGTCATTTGCTTCACGAATTCATTCCTGCCGAAGATGTCTATGTTGTAGCAAGCGCCGTCAAGCACCTCTTCGATAAGCACGGGAATCGTAAGAATCGCCATGCGGCGCGGCTGCGCTTCTTGTGGAAGACTCTCGGCGAAACGCGCTTCCGCGAGCTGTATGAAGAGCAGTTGCACGTCGTGCGCAGTGAACATCCAGCCCCGCTGCAACTAGAAGAGATTCCGCAGTTCAGCCTTCTGCCGCCGTTTGCCCCTGAGAAGGATACGACCCCGGAGTTTTATCAGTGGAGGGATCGATATACCGAGAACCAGAAGCAATCCGAATTGGTTTCAGTGCGGGTTCCGGTCTTTCTCGGCAATTTAAGGAATGAATATGCCATTCGCCTGGCGGAATTCCTGGCGCCCTTCGGCGACCATGTGCTGCGCGCTTCCTTCGGACAGAATCTGCGACTGCGCAATATCCCCAAGAATTATCTTCCCAACGTCTATCATCTGGTGTGCGATCTGACCGAGCTTGCCTCCGGTCCGCGCTTTATTGGCAACTCCATCGCCTGTACCGGAGCGGACACTTGTAAACTTGGCATCTGTCTGTCAAAAGGAGCGCTGTCGGCAACAGTCGATAGACTGAAGAACTCTACTCTCGATCTGGATCGGATTGCCGATTTTCAGCTCAACTTATCCGGCTGTCCAAACACTTGCGGACAGCACATGCTTGCCGATCTTGGCTTCTACGGCAATGTAGGCCGCAACGGGCAGCATATGTTCCCTGCCTACATGGTCGTTGCCGGGGCAGAGATCGGCAACGGAAAGGCGCGTTTGGCAAAGCAGATCGACCGCGTGAGCGCGCGCGATCTTCCCGACTTTGTGCACGATGTTTTGAAAATGTGGATCGGCAAAAAGAGCGGCTATCCATCCTTTGCCGCATATGTGGATGGAGAAGGCGCGCAAGATATTCGTATAGTTGCAAGCCGATACCGCCAGATTCCTCCCTATGGTGAGAATAGTAGCTACTACCAGGACTGGGGCGCGGCAGAGCCATTCTCGCTAGTTGGAAGAGGCATCGGCGAGTGCTCGGCTGGGCTCTTCGATCTGATTGAAGTTGACCTGAATGCCGCCAGAAAATTGCGTGAAGAGCTTCGCTCCGGCGATCTGCAATATGAGGATGCCCTTTGCGGGATCGCCCTTCGCAGCGCTCGCGCATTGCTGATTACGCGCGGCATTGAAGCGCCGACAGATTCCGCCGTCTTTGAGAACTTCGAAAAGCATTTCATTCACGCGGGGCTGATCGACCGGCGCTTTGAATCCGTGATTCAAAGCGCGCATCAAAACAATACCGGCCAACTCAGCCAACTGGAAGAAGAAGTCTTCGCGCTGCTCAATGCAGTAGAGGCTCTTTATCGCAGCATGGACAACTCGCTCCGGTTTCCCGCAGAAGCGAAGACCACAGCATGATGAAACGGCCAGAACGTATGACGACTCTATTGGGTGTCAATCTTACGGAGCGAATCGGCAGCACGCCGCTGTTGCGCCTTGAGCGCGTCACCGCCAACTTGAAGAATGCGCAGGTGCTGGCCAAGGCTGAGTGGACCAATCCAGGCGGCTCGGTCAAGGATCGCGCGGCTTCGAGGATTGTGAACGATGCGTTGTGCGCAGGCTATCTGGGCGTGGGCAAGTCACTGCTTGACTCAACCAGCGGCAATACCGGAATTGCCTACGCGATGCTGGGCGCAGCCTACGGCATTCCGATCACATTGTGTATGCCCTCGAATGTATCGAAGGAGCGCAAACGGGTTCTCAGCGCCTATGGTGCAACGGTCATCTACACCGATCCCGGCGAAGGCTCGGATGGCGCGATTCGCAAGGCGCAGGCAATTGCGGCCTCAGAGCCGGAAAAGTATTACTACGCCGATCAGTACTCCAACGATTACAACTGGCGCGCACATTATTCCCAAGGAACAGCCGATGAGATCTGGATGCAGACGGCGGGATGCGTCACTCATTTTGTGGCCATTCTCGGAACCAGTGGAACCTTTGTTGGGACTTCCCGCAGGCTGAAGGAATTGAATCCCGCGATTCGTTGCATCTCACTACAGCCCGACTCTCCATTTCACGGCATCGAGGGAACCAAGCACATGGAGACTTCGATCATTCCAAGAATTTACGACGCCAGCATCGCCGACGCGGAGTTGGGCATCGAAACAGAAGCAGCCTACACGATGGCTCGGCGAGTGGCTCGGGAAGAGGGATTGCTAATCGGCGTCTCAGCAGCCGCGGCGCTGGTGGGCGCGTTGCTGGTTGCGCGAGATGCGACCGCGGGTTCCGTGATCGTCACCATCTTTCCCGACTCTGGCGACAAGTATTTGAGTGAGCATTTTTGGGAAGAGAACGCATAGGGCAAGGAAACAAGCATGGCGTTAAAGATACCGGTCGGACTTTACGATCAGCTGCGGCAGCACGGCGAGGCGACTTATCCGCATGAGTGCTGCGGAGTTCTGGTGGGTGAATTCGACGATAACGGCAGAAAGGCGATCAAGGCTGTCGTTCCCTGCGGAAACACGCGCACGGATTCATTGACAAACCGCTATCAGATCAGTCCGGATGAGCTGGTGCACATTCAGCGTAATGCGCTGCTGGCTGGCCAGGACATCATCGGCTTTTATCACTCTCACCCGGATCATCCGGCCCAATGGTCTGCGACCGATCTTGCTGAGGCGCATTGGACCGGCTGCTCGTATGTGATCACCAGCGTGGAGCAGGGGCGCGCGGTTCTGACTAACTCGTTTCAATTGCTCGGTCCGGAAGAGAACAAGCGCTTTGAACACGAACACATTGAGATAGTCGACTAATAGACAGATCTTTGCATTCAAACACCTATGAAAGGAACCCTATGTCCATCAAAGTCCTGATTCCCACGCCGCTCCGCCCATATGCCGGAAAGCAATCCGTCATTGAAGTTGCCGCTCAAACCGTTGGAGAAGCCCTGAACGATCTCGTTGCCTTGCATCCCGATCTCCGCAGGCATCTGTTTTCCGAAGACGGCAAGCTGCGATCCTTCGTCAATATCTATTTGAACGATGAGGACGTTCGCTACCTGAGCAAGGACGCGACTCCGGTCAAGGAAACCGATACCATCACCATCGTTCCCTCGGTTGCAGGCGGGCGATAGTGGTCTGTTTGTTTCTCGACGATGAATACTATGAACGATCATTAGGAGATGAATCGTGACTGAATTGATCGATGGCAGTCAGGCAACACTGAGTAACGACGAGATCCTCCGCTACTCGCGGCACCTGATCATGCCGGAAGTAACCCTTGAAGGCCAGAAGAAGCTGAAGGCGGCGCGCGTATTATGCGTTGGAACGGGTGGGCTCGGATCACCGCTGGCTCTGTATCTGGCTGCGGCCGGTGTGGGCAATCTCGGCCTGGTCGATTTCGACGTTGTCGATTACACCAATCTGCAGCGCCAGGTGCTTCACTACACCAGCGACGTCGGCCGCCTGAAGCTCGACTCGGCAATTGACAAGCTTACCGCGATCAATCCCTTCGTTGAGATCAAGCGTTTTGATACTTACCTGAACAGCCAGAATGCGCTGGAGATCTTCGCCGGCTTCGACATCATCGCCGACGGAACGGACAACTTCACCACGCGCTACCTGGTCAACGATGCCTGCGTGCTGAGCGGCAAGCCGAATGTCTATGCGTCGATTTTTCGCTTTGAAGGCCAGGCAAGCATCTTTGCCGCTGAGGCCGGCCCCTGCTATCGCTGCCTCTATCCCGAACCGCCGCCGCCAGGGCTGGTTCCATCTTGTGCCGAGGTCGGCGTGCTGGGCGTGCTTCCGGGGTTGCTCGGAGTGATCCAGGCAACTGAGGTCATTAAGCTGATTCTTGGCGTTGGCGAGCCGCTGATCGGTCGCCTCGTTCTGGTGGATGCTTTGGCCATGCGCTTCCGCGAGTTGCGCGTGCGCAAGAATCCGGAGTGTCCGGTCTGCGGCGCCAATCCAACGGTCAAGGAACTGATCGATTACAACCAGTTCTGCGGCATTCGAGGCGAGGAGTCGGAACCCTCAACTACAGCGAAGATCCCCGAAATTCAACCCGAGGAACTCAAGCGCCGGTTCGACGCCCATGAAGATATTTTTGTGCTCGACGTGCGCGAGCCACACGAGTATCAGATCGTCAACATCCAAGGGCATTTGATCCCGCTTGGCGATCTGCCGAAGCGAGTTCATGAGCTCGACTCAAGCCGGGAGATCGTGGTGCATTGCAAGAGCGGCGCACGCAGCGCCAAGGCCGTCGATTTCCTGCGCAAGTCAGGCTTTAAGCGCGCCTCGAACCTGACCGGCGGCATCCTGGCCTGGGCGGACCGGATCGATCCTTCGCTTCCCAAGTACTGACCACCTGCGGCGGGGCGAGTCGCGTTTGGCGCCTGGGGGCGCATAGCTGACAGGATGTGATGCATTCAGAATTCGCGTCACGGAAGTAGATAGGGGTGACCTGGAGCACAGAATACGAAGCAGAATGGCACCACTATTTCCTCCTATAGACAATGTCCCATGACAAGGGGTACATTCTTGGGGCAGCGAGCGTTCAAGAGATTTGGGCGCTTTGCCGATGGGGAGGTCATTATGCTGACGGCCCGTCTTCTGATCTCTCGATGTTGTCGACTATTTCGATGTTGTCTTCCTGTTCGCTGTCTTCTTCTCATGGCTGTGCTCGCCCTGCCCGGAGCGTTGGCGGCACAAATGAAGCAATCAAACGAGATAATCAAGTTCCGACTCCGCGACGGATACCTGATTGTCGTTCAAACCATGGTGAACGGCGCCGGCCCCTTTAGTTTTCTGCTAGATACAGGCGCTACGCATACTTTGATCGACCCGGGCCTTGCTCGCCAGTTGCAGGCCTCGATCATTGGCGAGGCTTCGCTCACCACCGTCTCAGATGTGCGGAAGGACCAGTTGGTTCGTCTGAAGGAAGTGCGAGTAGGCGGCTCCGAGGTCTCCGAACTGGGTGCAATCACCGATACACTGAACGAAGTAAAGCTCAAGGCTCCGGGCGTCCGCGGCGTGCTGGGCGAAGATTTCCTCTCGAATTTCGACTTTCTCATCGATTACAAAGAACGCATTCTAAGCTTTGGCGAAGATGTTCCCGCAGGGGAGCGATGCCGATTCGAGACGATGGGCTCCTATCGCGGCTTGCCTACGACCAACCGTCTGCTGGTCGAGGCGGAATTCATGGATGTGAGCGGGGGCAAGGTGCAGTTGCAGTTGGATACAGGAGCAAAGATGCCGGAGTTGTTCCCCGTTCGTCATGACTCTTTTCTGACCCAGCCCTGGGCCGGCTCCATGGCATTCAGCAGCGGGCCGAATGGAACCACCATCCATTCCCGCGTCACGATAAAGGTAGGTTCTACGACGGTCCATGATCAGGATGTAGTTCAATCGCGTCGTGGGGTTGCTTTCGATGCCGTGGGACTGCTGCCGGTGTCCATCTTCCACAGAATCTATTTCAGCCACTCAGGAGGGTTTGTGGTTCTAAATCCCGGCGAGTGAAATCCGCAGTCAGACGCAAAGTACGACCGGTTAAACAATCCCCGGACCACGTCCTTGCCTGAGATCCCACAAGGCCGCGACCAGCGCGTCGACTTCCTTGCAAGTGTTATAAAGCGCAAACGTGGCGCGGACCGTACTTTCCAGGCCGAAGCGGCGCAGGATCGGCTGCGCGCAGTGATGGCCGCCGCGCACTGCAATACCCTTGCGGTTGAGGTAATCGCCAACCTCCTCGGTGCGAAAGCCGTCGAGCACAAAGGAGATTACGCTGGCCTTTTCTTTCGCAGTACCGATGATGCGCAGCCCTGGAATCTTCAGCAACGCGGCCGTCGCATAGGTTAAGAGCATATGCTCATGGCGCGAGACATTGACAATTCCGGCGCGATCCAGATAATCGATGGCCGCTCCCATACCGACCGCATCGGCGATGCTGCCCGTGCCGGCTTCGAACCGCTGTGGCGGTGGCTGGTAAAGCGTCTTCTCGAAGGTCACATCCTGAATCATGTTTCCGCCGCCCTGCCAAGGCGGCATATTATCCAATACCTCGGACCTCCCATAGACCACGCCAATGCCCGTCGGCGCAAAGACCTTGTGCCCGGAGAAGACATAGAAGTCGCAGTCGATGGATTGCAGGTCGACGCGCATATGCGAAACCGCCTGCGCGCCGTCTACCAATACGCGTGCGCCGTGGCGATGAGCTGCCTCGACCATCTCTTTCACCGGCAGAATTGTGCCAAGCGCATTGGAGACATGGGTGATCGAAACCAGCCGTGTCTTTGGCCCCAACAGCTTCTCATACTCATCGAGCAGAATCTGACCGGAGTCATCCACGGGCGCTACGCGCAGCCGCGCGCCCTTTTCTGCGCACAGCATCTGCCAGGGAACGATGTTGGCGTGGTGCTCAAGCCATGTGACGACAATCTCGTCGTCCTTTTGAATGTTCTGCCGTCCCCAACTCTGCGCCACCAGATTGATAGCTTCAGTAGCTCCGCGCACAAAGACGATTTCGCGCGGGACGCCTGCATTGAGAAAGCGGCGTACCTTTTCGCGCGCGGACTCATATGCATCGGTCGAACGCGCGGCCAGTTCATGCGCGGCACGATGCACGTTCGAGTTTTCGTGCTCGTAAAAGTAACTCAGGCGATCGATCACCGACTGCGGCTTCTGTGTTGTTGCTCCATTATCCAGCCAGATCAGCGGACGGCCGTTGACCTGCTCCCGCAGGATCGGAAAATCCCGGCGAATCGCCTCCACATCGAATGAATACGACGAGAGTCCAAGATCGCCCAATAACTCTGATTGCCCCGCACCCGGAACCACAAGAGGAACTATATTCGACGCATCGAGCGTGCGCGGTTGCTTCTCCGGATCATGGGAAGCCGCAGCGCGAAAGTCGGGTTCGTTCGTTACCGTGCCGGGGAGTTGAGGCGCATTCCGATCAAGTGGCGATGCGAATGGATTGCCATAATTCGCGGAGTTATCTTTCGAGCCGGCTGCCGGAACTGGTCCGGGAATCGAAGGCGGAGTCGAAAAAAGCGGACGCGCATCCTCCAGGAAAGAGAAGGTTGGAAGCGCCGATGAATCCACTACTCCCAGCGCGCCGGGAACGGTAGGCGTCGGAAAGGAAGCAATCTGCGCCGGTTGAAGATCGGCTGGCAGCGAAAAGGGAATGGCGGCAAACCCTTCTTCGCTGGGCACAGGCTTCACGCTCGCTTGTGCGGGGGTGCGCTGCGTAACCGGCTCCGTGGCTGGCTCTTGAAAAATGGGCCGAGCATCCTGCAGAAAACCAAACTCTGGCGCTGCCAAAGGCACAGTTCCGCCAACTGGAACCGTGGGAGTAGCGGAAGCGGAAGAACGCGCATCCGGCAGAACACCTCTGTCTGGGGTGGCAACAAATGCTCCTGGCTGCGCTTCGGTCAGGCTCGCAAGTATCCCCGGAGCAGCAGGCGCAGTTGGGCTAAGTGCCGCCGCATAGGGATTTCCAGTGAAGGCAGAGTTAGGAGGCAGCAGCACCCTGGCTGCGGTAACGACGGGTTGCAGTAACTCGTCCGGTAACGCTGAAAACATCTCATTGGCCATGCGCGCCAGCTCAGCCGGCGAGAATACACCGGGAGCGATTGTATCGTTCGCGCGTAATCCCGCAGCCCAGTTGGCAGTATCTGGAGTTATCGTCGAAATCTGCGACGGCTCACTTGTACTCATGGTATTGACCCACGTCCACGTCTTCGAGCACGGCAATTGCATCGTCGGTCAGCACGGCTGCCGAGCAGTAGAGAGAGATCAGATACGAAGCCAGCGAACGTTGATCGATGCCCATGAAGCGAACCGATAGTCCGGGACTTTGTTCGCCAGGAAGCCCCGGCTGGAAGAGGCCGATCACTCCCTGCTTCTTCTCGCCCACGCGCACCAGCAGGATCTTCGACTTCTGATCTTTGCTGCGCACGGCGATTTTGTCGGAGGGAATCAGCGGAACGCCGCGCCAGGTCAGGAACGGAGTGCCAAACAAGGTGACCGTCGGCGGAGGAACGCCGCGCCGAGTGCACTCACGGCCAAAGGCGGCAATGGCACGCGGAGCCGCCAGAAAGAACGAAGGCTCCTTCCAGACTTTTGTCAGCAATTCATCGAGATCGTCCGGCGTTGGCGCGCCCTTGCGCGTCTTGATCTTCTGCGAGTCGGCAACGTTGTTCAGCAGGCCGTAATCGGCGTTGTTGAGCAGTTCGCTTTCCTGCTTCTCCTTGACGCTCTCGATTACCAGCCGCAACTGTTCGCGAACCTGATCGTAGGGATTGCTCAACAGATCGGAGACGCGGGTATGAACGTTTAGGACCGCATTGATACTGCTCAGGCGATACTCGCGCGGTGCGTCCTGGTAGTCGGCGAAAGTGGTTGGCAGGGGCGATTCATCTTCGTGCGAGCACAGAGACTCGATCACCTTGCTCTCGTCCACCTTGTTCACGCGCAAGGTTCCCGCCTCTAGCGGCTTCCAGTCCAGGAATCGAACCAGCCAGCGCGGCGTAATGGCTCCAAACAGCGGAGCGGTCTTGGTTACGTTTGCAAGTTGAAACGCTGCTTGTTCGCCCAGCGAGGCACGGAGGACTTGATCGGTCACGGAATTACTCCTTCTGGTTCAACTTCATGAAAAGTGTATCTGCCGCGGATCGACTCGGCAAGAAGACAAGATCAACGACTGGAAAAAAAAGTGAAGAATTGCTGCGCCCCCAAGTACGATCTTTGCTGCGGTCCATTTCCTCATCAAAATTTGGAGCGCCGGGCGGGAATTGAACCCGCGAATACAGGTTTTGCAGACCTGCGCGTTGACCGCTTCGCCACCGGCGCTTGAGAGATCCAAACTCTAATACTTCCGGACGCTCCGGTCCACGCGATCAGACCAGGCGTGGATTCCGCCTGTCAGATTCCAAACATGAGTAAAGCCTGCCTTATGCAAAACCTGCGCCGCCTTGGCGCCCCGCGCCCCCATCTTGCATATCGTCACAATGTTCAGATTCGTGTCGAGTTCATTCATACGCTTCGATAATTCGGAAAGCGGAATCAACTGTCCGCCTATATTGGATATTTCGTATTCGAACTCGTCGCGCACATCGAGCAGGAACAGGTTCTCGCCGGCATCCAAACGCTGTTTCAACTCTTCGACACGGATTTCAGGAACGCTCATCGTCTTCTCCCTTGCCTGGAACCTCTTCGGCGACTGCTCCTGCCTCCGCACCCGCCTCGATTTCAACCCAAAATGGAAAACCCACCTGCCAGTTCAATCTCTGGCGGTGGGTTCAATAGAGGCGGCGGCTTGTAAGTTACTCTAGCCCAACCACTTCTTCACGCCAGAATGCGTCTGCGCACAGCACATCGCTGGACAACAACACATCATGGCGGTCATGGAGCTAAAAGTACTCACGAAAAGAATCTACCACAAGCGGCCTCGAATGGCAAGAAAAATGGAGCCTCATATGCCGGCTCCTTGATCGAGCAGGAGCGCCCTGGCGCCATCGTCGTCGAACAGGCGGATGGATTGCGGCCAGACGAAGACGCTGTCGCCCGGCGCCAGCGCCAGTTCCTCAAATTGCCTTTTGCCCAGCTCCGCGGTCACAGGTCGGCCGTTACCCGCAATACTCAGCTCCAGCCGAGCTTGAGGGCCAGCCGAATGAATGCGCACAACCCTGGCCACAACCGCTTTTCCGTCCGGTGGAAGAGCTCGCGATACCTCAAGTTCGTGCGGACGAACAAACCCTATTGCGGAATGGACGGCCTCCTCTGCACCGCCCCCAAGCCCTTGCGACGAAAGATCGGCCAGCAGACGCCCATGAAAGAGATTCACGTTTCCCAGGAAATTGTAAACAAAAGGCGATGCCGGATTGTCGTAGATGGATTGAGGCGTTCCAATCTGCTCCAGTCTGCCTCGATTCAGAATGGCGACACGGTCGGCAACCTCCAGCGCCTCTTCCTGATCGTGCGTAACCAGCACGGTGGTCACATGCAATTCATCGTGAATGCGGCGCAGCCAGTCGCGCAGTTCCTTGCGCACCTTCGCATCCAAGGCGCTGAAGGGCTCGTCGAGAAGCAGGACCTTCGGTTTGACGGCCAACGCGCGCGCCAACGCCACCCGCTGCCTCTGCCCCCCGGAGAGCTGCTCGGGATACATCTGCGCGAAGGACTCCAATTGCACAAGGTGCAGCAACTCCAGCACGCGTTCGCGGATATAGCGGCGCGAAGTCCTCAGTTGCCTCGATTGCACACGCAGTCCAAAGGCGACATTCTCGAAGATCGTCATGTGACGAAAGAGCGCGTAATGCTGGAAGACGAAGCCGATTCCACGCTTTGACGCACTGTGCTGCGTGCTCTCTTCGCCATGAAGAAGGATCGATCCGGCATCGGGCGATTCAAGACCTGCAATAATGCGCATCAGCGTAGTCTTGCCCGATCCGGACGGCCCGAGGAGCGCCACCAATTCACCGCTGCCAATCGTCAGGCTGACGCCGGCAAGCGCGGTGAACGAGCCGTACTGTTTGCAAATGTGCTCGACCTGGATGCTCATGGCTCGATTTCTCTCTCTTCAATATGCTGATGAACGCCGGATGTCACTTCCACGACCTTCTTCAACACAAGGGTGACAATGGCAGCCAGCGTCAACAACGATGCGGCTGCAAAGGCCGCGGTAAAGTTATATTCGTTGTAGAGCATCTCCACCTGAAGCGGCAGAGTGGTGGTCTGGCCGCGTATGTGACCGGAGACCACCGAGACGGCGCCAAACTCTCCAATGGAACGCGAGGCCGCCAGAATGGTTCCGTAGAGCAGCGCCCATTTGATGTTAGGCAGGGTGACACGCCAGAAGACATTCCAGCCATTTGCGCCCAGAACTACCGCGGCCACTTCCTCATCGCTTCCCTGCGCCTGCATGAAGGGAATCAGTTCCCGAGCCACGAAAGGGAAGGTGACGAAGACGGTTGCCAGAACAATCCCCGGCACCGCAAAGATGATATGGAGGTTATGCTCAGCCAGCCACGGACCTAGCCATCCATGCAGCCCAAAGACCTCTACATACATCAGGCCCGCGACCACTGGGGATACGGCGAGAGGAATGTCGATCAGCGTAATCAGCAGGCCTTTGCCATGAAACTCGAAGCGGGTAATGGCCCAACTGGCGGCAATGCCGAAGAGCATATTGAGTGGAACCGAGATGCAGGCCACCAAGCCGGTGAGGCGCAAGGCAGAAAGCACATCCTCCTGGCGAATCGAGTCCCGGTACATCTTCCAGCCTTGCGAAAACGCCTGAGTAAAGACGGCTACAACCGGCAACACCAGGAACCCGGCGAGAAACAGGAGTGCCACCATGATAAGCGCCACGCGGCCCACTCTCTGAGGGATCGATGGCTGCAGCAGCGCGGACGACGGTATTGCGAGACGGCCGCTCATACTCTCTTTCCCTCTCTCCGCTGCACTAACCACTGGAGAATGTTGACCATCAGCATTACCGTGAAGGACAAAGCCAGCATGGCCCCCGCGATCGCCGCCGCTCCGGAGTAGTCGTATTCCTCCAACTTGGTAACAATCAGCAGTGCGGTGATCTCCGTCTTCATCGGCATGTTGCCCGCAATGAAAATCACCGAGCCGTACTCGCCGGCAGCCCGCGCAAAGGCCAGCGCCGTTCCCGTCAGCAATGCAGGGAGCGCTACCGGAAAAATGACGCGCGAAAAACGCTGCCAGACGTTGGCGCCAAGGCTTGCCGCAGCCTCTTCCATCGCCGGGTCCAGATCCTCCAGAACCGGTTGCACGCTGCGCACAACAAACGGAAAGCCCACGAAGGACATGGCCATCACAATGCCTGCCGGAGTAAAGGCCACATGGATTCCATGAGGCTCAAGATAGCGTCCAATCCATCCATTCTCGGCATAGAGCGCGGTAAGCGAGATGCCCGCTACCGCAGTTGGCAGCGCAAAGGGAAGATCGACGAGAGCGTCCACGATGCGCTTGCCGGGAAAGCTGTACCGCGCCAGAACCCACGCCAGCAGCATTCCAAAAAGGGCCGAGAGCAATGCCGCCACGGCCGCGGAGCCCAGCGTGACGCGATATGACGCCATCACGCGCGGCGCCGTGACCGTGCGCAGAAATCCAGCAAATCCCAAATGCGCTGCGTGCAGAAGGATTGCCGTGAGAGGGATCAATACGATGACCGTCAGATAGGCCAGCGTGAATCCGAAACTCAAGCGGAATCCGGGAAGAGGCGAACTTCTCGTGACGAAACTCCATGATTTGCCCGCCGGCTGTACTGGCATTTGTTTTCCCTATTTTCCATAGATCTGATCGAAGGTTCCGCCATCGCTGAAGTGCTTGGCCTGCGCGTTCTGCCATCCGCCACATCCCTCTTCGACTGTGAATGTATTCACCTTGGGAAAGACGCTGGCGTACTTGTCCGCAACCGGCTTGAGACGTGGACGATAGAAGTACTTTGCCGCCAACTCTTGCGCTTCCGGCGAATACAGATACTCAAGGTAGGCGTGCGCGACCTTTTCGGTCCCATGCTTGCGTGCGACTTTATCGACTACGGCGACCGGAGGCTCGGCAAGGATCGTGGCGGAGGGAACCACGATCTCAAATTTGTCGGGACCAAACTCCTTGAGCGCCAGCAGCGCTTCATTCTCCCAGGCGATGAGTACATCGCCCACCCCGCGTTGCACAAAGGTAGTGGTTGCGCCGCGCGCCCCGGAGTCGAGTACCGGCACGTTCGCAAAGAGCTTCTTCATATAATCGCGCGCGCCTTGCTCGTTGTTGCCGGACTTGCGCAGCGCATATCCCCAGGCGGCAAGATAATTCCAGCGAGCGCCTCCGGAGGTCTTGGGATTCGGCGTGATGACCTTGACTCCAGGACGGATCAGATCGTCCCAATCGCGGATACCGAGGGGATTCCCCTTGCGTACAAGCAAGACGATGGTCGACGTGTAAGGTGTACTGTTGTCGGGAAACTTCGACTGCCAGTCCTTGTCCAGCAGGCCGCCATTCTGCGCGATCGCATCGATGTCGTAAGCCAGGGCAAGCGTGACCACATCTGCCTCCAGCCCGTCGATCACCGCGCGCGCCTGCTTGCCTGACCCGCCGTGCGACTGGTTAACAATCACATCCTGCCCGGTTGTGGCCTTCCAATGCTGCGCAAACAGGCGGTTGTACTCCTCATAGAACTCGCGCGTGGGGTCATACGAGACGTTGAGCAGATGAGTTTGCGCAGGAACATAACCCGCCGAAACGCTCAGAGCGAGGGCGGCGATGAGGAACGGCTTGATTCTGCTGTACAGGCTTTTCATACTTTTCTCCGTATGGACTCGACTTGGTTTGATCTTTGGAGCGCCGGGCGGGAGTTGAACCCGCGAGTACAGGTTTTGCAGACCTGCGCGTTAGCCGCTTCGCCACCGGCGCAATTTGGAATTATTGACGGGTTTCAGAAAATTCGGACGACCGCAAATCTTTGCCGCAAAATCAAAAACCCACCGCGCTTGTTAGCGGGTGGGTCACAGGGGAATCGAGATTCTTGCTTCGGAATCTAGCCCAGCGAACACGCCCGCGCACGGCAGCCCTGACAGCAGCAGCACAGACACATCGCGGGAGTGAAGGATTGGGCCATTGAGTCCTTGACCGGTCGAACGACAATTCTTGCCGCCAACCGATTATTCGTAGACTAAAGCCAGAGTGAGAGCATGTCAAGCCGGTAATGCGGCAAAAAATGGACCCAAAGGCTGCTAGCATTCGCGTCTTCAGCTCAGTTCTACCAAATCCAATATCGGCTCAGACTCTAAATGGTTCATAGTTTGTATCGCATTGCACGCTCGGGCGGGCTCAATTCGAGCTCAGTCAGCAGCCTCTCTCCAGATCCTTTTCTCCATCCCCCTCACGGTTCGTTTTGCTTGGGTTCATGCTGTTTGCCCCCAGGCATCTTCATGCAATGAATCCACTACTATTCCCGGCGTTTCGTTTGAGCTAACTCCTTTGGGCACAATCGGTTGGAGTATTGTCTTCCAAAAGAATATACATATACTGTAAGATATATCCGAACGAGGAAACCACATGCCCACTGCGAAGAAAGCCACTGCCCGACCGAAGCGCAGAATTGTTGCTCCCGTGGAGACGCGCACTCAACTCCGGCTTACCGTCGATTCCAAATTCACCAAGAGCCATTTCAGCCAGCTTTTCGCCGTGCTCAAAATCCGTAGGAAGAACGCCCTGGCTGAACACATCATCATGAATTTCAAAACCAAGGCCGCGCAGGCACATCTTGTTGCGTTCTATAACGGCCCGTGGCTGAACATTCCATTTCAGAGCATTGATACAGCGTTCGTATTCCCATTGACACACGAAATCGCCGATGAACTGGATCGAGTTGGCGGCGAGATTCTCGGCGGAGTAAATCGGTCCAAGACATTTCGCGTGATGGTCGCTTATTTTGCAGCCGTCCACAAACTCAAGACTCCAGTTCAATCCACATTCGCATAGTCTCGTTAGAGCATCTTGCTGACGTCGGCCGCATATCCGCGATCATGAGCTACCTGCCGCCTCTTTCCTGCTGGCGTTGGCGCGGATTTTGCCAGACGTTGAAGAAGGCGCAGGGCGTGTTGCATCTCCGGGTCAGTGAATTGGACGGAGATGCCTTGTTGCGCCGCAACCTTCGTGACCATCCGCTTCCACTCCACGCTGCCGTCACACGCGATGCGCGATCCGTATTTCTGGACGGCCATCTCCAATCCGAACAGGACGGCGGCTTTATCCTGGTTGAGCACGGTGACGACGCACCCACGGTCAATGACGGAAACCTGCCCGTTCAACGTGTACGAAACATCGCCAGTCTTGCGGTCAATGTTCCAGATGCGGGTCGCGGCGATCTGATTGGCAAGCGCTTGCTCCTTCTGTTGGCTTGCAAGCCGCTGTTGCGCAAGGTCGGCCCAGTCTGTGCTGCCGTCAGGATCGGGCGGCGGGCCGATGTGCATCGCGTTTGTTTCCAGCCTTGCATCGAGCCGCCGCTGATTTCGTTGATCTGCATAACGCCATCCTCGAAGTTGCGCGGCTGCCCGCGCATCGCCCTCGGCGGCGCGGTCAGCGACCCATGTGCGCAGGTTTTTCGGAAGCTGATCCTGGCGCGTCTTCTGCGTGGACATTTTGAGGGTCCGCAACTCGATGACTGAGGCGGCTACAGCCTCCGACAGCAAGATTTTTTTGACGGGCCACGGTTGTGCCGACGCGCGGATTACCTTTTTGCGCTGCTTCAACCGGGTGAGGGTTTGTTGCCGGTCCTCTCTGCCCTTCGCAGTAATGCCCTTACAGACGCCTCTTTGCTGATTGCGGTATTTATTGTACTCGGCCATGCGAGCGTTTCTCTCCCGGAGTCGTTGCTCTCTTCGTTCGTCGCGTAGCGCCTGATTACGAACGGAAGTACGTCCGGTATTTGCCGCAGTAGGCGGAAGCGATGTCGATGGTTCCCTCCAAGAACCGAGAAGCTGTTCGGTCGCCTTACGATTCTCTTTACCAGCAAAGTTATGACGGAATACATCCGATGCTTTCACGCGGATGGTGTGGTCGATGGCGAGGACCGTGTACCCGCCTGCTTCCCCCTTCTCCATGCGCAGATGATATTTCGCAAGAAGTGTATGCAGAGCGTCCCACGAAGCGCTCTGGCGAGTTAGCAGCGTCCGTATACACGGAGCAACTTCTCGACGCACATAAGTTTGCAAGGACTCTTCATCGTGATAGTGCTCATACTTTGCGGCAGCGCCGGTTGGTTGTTGTTGAGCGGACCATGACGCATTGCGTTCTGCTTTCGATACCCGCACGGCCATTTTCCTATCCTCGTCCCATCGCATTGGGCCAGCCGTGTGCGACCAGCCATACTTGGCTTCCAGATGGCGTACTGCGCCGTCGAGTGTGAGCCAACTATATGTTGGTGTAAGCGCTCTGTAGGTTTCAGGGTGAACCTTGTTTACCATGGCGTGAATATGAAAATGCTTCTTGTCGTCGTGGGCAACGAGAACGTACTGGTGTTCCTTGAAGCCAAGTTGGTTCAGCGTATACAAGGCGGAATCAACCCACTCTGCGCGCGATGGACGTTCGCCTGGAGGCCATGCCAGTTCATAGTGAAACACCGCGTCGTTGCAGCGTGGGTTCAGAGATTCGACTCCTTTCATCTCGGCTGCGGCGGTGTCGATACCGACAAGGTTGTGCGACATTACGACATCGCCACGGAGAAGTGTCTTTCCAGTTTCGGGGTCGCGTTCCATTGTGAGGTAATTCAGCAGTCGCTTGAAACTACTTCCCGACTTCCGCTTGCTCGGTTGGACTTTGGCGATCATTCTGAATCCTCGTCATTCCTGACAACGGTCCGTAGTGTTGCGGTGATCCCTGCAAGAACCGAATTCAGTTCACTGCGAAGTGTGCCTTCTTGTGGAAGGCCGGTTATTTGCATGAGCAGATGTTTTTGCAGGCCGCACAGGCTGCTTAGGCGGGCAATTGCCTTGTCGCTTACGCGCGAATGAATTCGCTTGTTCAGCGAACATCTTCGCAAGTATTCGCTCACGGTGAGTCCGGCCTTCTGCGCTTGTGTATGCAGAATTCCCTTTTCGTCACTCGTGACACGAATGTGGATTTCCGATGTGACGCCTTGCGCTCGTTTTGGTCGTGGCATTGTGCCTGGTCCTTTCCGTGGGGTCTCGGGGCGTAGCCCTGAGCGAGATGCGCAAC
>Ga0326728_10006955_pt1 | contig 29862 bp, 41 predicted proteins | sample MB3enrmetagenome_FD_207602 | JGI IMG/M metagenome (GOLD analysis project Ga0326728, IMG submission 207602) | Lab enriched peat soil microbial communities from McLean, Ithaca, NY, United States - MB31MN | ecosystem: Environmental > Terrestrial > Soil > Wetlands > Peat | place: USA: New York... | reverse complement strand
TCGACAAATACAGGAAGTTTCCTTTACTGGAACATGCTACCATAGATGTTTGGGCAGTTGGGATTGACACTGAGTTCTGGAAGAAGGAATTGCCCGCCACCACCAAGAGATGCCTAATCTACTTCAAGGGTCGTAGGGGCGCAGAGCTGGTTAGTATAGCCAACAAATTGAACTCACTGAAAATCGAATATGACATTTTGGAGTATGGATATTACAACGATGCAATATTGAAAGGCGCCTGTTATAGATGCGATTTCGCTGTGCTTTTGACTGGAACAGAGTCGCAAGGCATTGGATACATGGAAATCCTGTCGATGGGATTGCCATGCTACGTAATGAACAAAACTCTATGGGACTACTATCCACAATACGCATCATCAGCAACGAGCGTTCCATGTTTTGATAGCACATGTGGTATGGTGATAGATAATTTCGATCTATCTCGCCTTGATGAGTTTGTTCAGAAACTGGACACCTACAAGCCGCGCGAGTTCATTTGCAACAACTACACTTTGGCACAAAAAGCCAGGGACTACTATCGGCTGTTGGAAAAATACGATTGCCGACCACCCAGGGAGAAACCAATGGCACACAAAGAACAACGCGATTACTTTCTACATGTCAAAAGCCTATTCCCAGATTTTTTTGAGAGCAAACGAGTACTGGATGTTGGATCATTGGATGTAAATGGAAACAACAGACATCTATTCACTGGCTGCGAATACATTGGTATTGATATCGCAGAAGGCAAGAATGTGGATCAGGTCGCCCTGTGCCACGAGTACAATGCGCCACCTCAATCGTTTGATATGATAATCTCTAATGATTGTTTTGAGCACGATATGTACTGGCAAAACTCTTTTAGCAATATCGTCAGGATGTTGAAACCGGGCGGTATGTTCCTATTCACATGTAAAACGACTGGCTCTGGTGAGCACGGAACGCTAAGAACTGATGGTGGATTTTCCTCTCCTTTGACGACACAAAGGGTTGGATGGGATACCTATTACAGAAACATAACAGAAGAAGACGTTAGATCGGTCATCAATATTGAAGATGTCTTTGAGGCGTTCGATTTTTCAGTCGAAGAGTCGTGCCATGACATAAGATTTTGTGGGATCAAAAAATGAGGATAACTGATAAGTATTTAGATCTGCTTCCTTGTAATTTGGAGGGCATCCCAAGTTTTGATTTGGACATGCTTGGTGAGGAGTTCGAGATTTACAATTCGGGCATCCAAGACTGGTCTGTTTATGGGCCAACTAAAAGCTTAGATAATTGGAAAAATCCACCATTTGAGTATCCTAACATACATCCAATTCATAAAAAGCTTGTCGATACTGTATCCGACCTACATGTGAATACAGTTTGCGATATTGGGGCGGGCGCAGGAGTAATGGCTAAATATGTCTATAACTCTAATAGGGATATCGATCTAACATGTGTAGAGGGATCGGATATACACATTTCACAAATGAAAGAAAACTTTGATGAAGAAAATAGAGTTATCCTTCCACAAATCAAAGTCAATGCCAATGTAATTCGGGGCGTAGCCCAAGAAATACCGCTTCCTACTAACTCCCAAGATTTGGTTTATACTTGCACAGTGCTCATGCATATACCATATCTAATGGCGATCAAGGCTATCGAAGAAATATCGAGAGTCAGCCATAGATACGTTTTACATCTGGAAAGAAAAGATGGCAATGTGATAATGGGCAAACAAAAATCAGCGCTCAATTTACTACAAATTGATTATCAATCGGTGTATAGTAAATTAGGCTTCAGAACCATCAAGTATGAAGAGTTTTCATATCCAGAACATGAGCACCTGTCTTGTGTTTATTACTTGGGTGAAAAATGATCAAGTTCCTCATCACTACAGCGCTGACTTATGAAGGGCATCATAAGTATGGTGATAAGCAGCTGATTGCCAAGAGAGAGGGACAATATAGACAATTTATTGCCGCCATGAAAGACATCGAAATTGTACAGCATTATTGCGAGTGCGTGCATCCTGGGCCCACTACTTTTCTCAACGAATTGGTAGAGGCCAGTCAGTTGCTGTATTCCCAAACACATAATCCACACCTCAGAAATATAGGAGTAGATGAAATCAACGCCTGTAAAGTGGCTTTGGATCACTTCCAGTTTGATGATGAGGATATTATCATCAAACTGACTGGCCGCTACTTTCTAAACTCTACACTATTGGTTGATGAGGTGAGGGCCGGCCAAAATGATTTTGATGTGTTCTATCATCCATTTCCAGTGGGACATAGTGGAGCCGGCCAGATGTTCACGGGTGCCTACGCTATGCGAAAAAAGCATTTGCATGAATACCTACACCAGGTTGATTTGGATAAGCTGGAAACCCAAATGATAAACATTGAATATGATATGCTTACCTACCTACAACGTAAAGATGGACTAAGGTTGAGGCCGCTCGCAAAATTAGACATAACAGCACATTCTGGAAACGGGGAAGTTATATGGCAAGTGTGAATACATCACGTGAAGAGCTGTTTGCCAATGGTTTCTTCAAGAAGCATAAAGGCACATCCACTCTGTTCGTTGAAACTGGCTCTGGCGGGGGTGATGGTATCGATGGCGCTCTAGCAGCTGGGTTTGACAAGATAGTGTCGGTTGAGTTGTCAGAAAAATACTACCAATACTGCAAAGACAAGTTCATAAACAACAGTAAAGTGTCATTGATTTTTGGGGACTCCCGTCAGATTTTACCAGCAATGTTAGAGGAAAATAGCAACCACTCCAACATGTTTATTTGGTTGGATGCCCACTTTTCAGAGGGTGGCACGACCGGAGATAATGTAATCAAAACTCTGCCAACTGAAATCAAGGCGATTGTCAATCACTTGAAGCATCATGCTACCAAAATTGTGTTAGCTATTGATGACCTCGATACTCCAACATGGGCGCAGGCATCCAGTTTGATACAGAATTACAAGGTCATAGAAAAAGAGACTTTCGCTGGCGTAGAAGATCGTTTTATCATAGTGATAGAGTTAGGAACGCAACAATGATCAACACACAAACTTGGAAAATGGTGTTATGGGGGCACAAAACGCACTACAATACCTTCTACTACATTCACCACGCCTACAACAGAGCATTCAAGCATTTGGGCGCACAAGTCTATTGGTTTGATGACGATGATAATGTTAGCAACTTCGATTTTAGCAACTCCTTCTTCATAACAGAAGGTCAAGTGGATAAGAAGATACCACTACGTGATGATTGCTTCTACCTCTTGCATAACTGCACGGATGATAAGTATAAGCCTCTTCTCGACAAAAATAGAGCGGGTAGAATGCAGACATACACGGACGATGTGCTAAAATACAAGATACCCAAAGTAGAAGACTGTATTCACGCCGACTATGACGGCAAATGTTTGTATTTCCCGTGGGCTACCGATCTACTTCCGCATGAAATAGAGGCCAACAAGCCAAGCCAGCCATTCAACAAAGATAGCAGAGTAATCCACTGGGTCGGAACAGTTGGTGAGGGAACATTTGGCAACATGGGCCAAATCAATCCATTCATTCAAGCCTGCAATGCCAATGGCATTCGGTTCGATCAAGTAATGCTGGTTAGCCTAGAAGAAAACATCAGACGCATCAAAGCTTCTTACATGGCTCCGACCATAGTAGGGAAGTGGCAGCATGAAGTCGGATACATACCGTGTCGCCTCTTCAAGAACATTAGCTATGGTCAAATGACAATGACTAACTCCCCACGTCTTTATGAGTTATGCCAGCACAAGATCATTCATAATAATGACACCCATCAGCTATTTTATGATGCCCGAGACTACCTAAGTAAGATGCCATTATCAGAACTACATTCACTTATGGATTGGGTCAAAGACAAGCACACTTATCTCAATAGGATTGATACTGTGCTAACCTTCTGCAACAAAATATTGGGTGGCTAACATGAAGATATTAGTACTAGGCGCTGGTGGCATGGTAGGCTCTATGATGACGCGATACCTCATACATCAAGGTTATGACGTCAAGCCAAGTTTTCGTAATGATTTCAACCCTTTGCAGGATGAAATACCTGACATGATGGAATATGACTATGTGGTCAACTGTATCGGCCTGATAAAACAGAAGTCATCCGATAAGGATTTGTTATTTGCCCTCAACGCTGACTTGCCTCATAGACTGGCACAGAAGTGCGAAAAGCTCATCCACATTTCCAGCGATTGCGTCTTTTCTGGCAATTTGCATCCAGACAAGTCTTACAGCACGTATAGTACTACGGACGCCACAGACGATTATGGACAGTCCAAGGCAGCCGGTGAGCCCAAGGCCGCCATGGTGCTACGAACGAGCGTTATAGGGCCGTCCAGAGATAATTACGGGTTGTTTGAGTGGTTTCGACACACCGACCAGGATCCCGTTCGAGGCTTTGCCAATCATTGGTGGTCGGGCATCACCACACTGGAATTGTCCAAAATAGTCGATAACATCGTTTCCAACAATCTGTATAACCACGGCACATATCAGATTTCAAGTGGCAATATTTGCAAATACGATTTGTTAGTGAAGATCAACTCTATATTTGACCTACGCAAAAACATTCAACGTTGTGAAGATGTCAAATCCGTCAATAGAACTCTGCTCTCAAACATACAGGCAGCAGACATACAAACACAGTTGGCAGAACTCAAAGAGTGGGCTTGACAGTTAGGATAGACCAATGGGCAAGATGCTGATATTCGGAGGCGCTGGATCACTAGGCAACGAATTGGTCAAGTTCTACATTGACCAATACGATATCGTGGTCGCCTCACGAGATGAAGCCAAGCATTGGGAACTGGTCAATAAGTTCAAGAGGCCCAACTTACGGACTGTTATTTGCGATGTTAGAGAGGAAAAAAGGGTCAAAGAAGTGATTTTGCAAGAGAGGCCAGACGTGGTCATCATTGCGCAAGCACTGAAACAAGTTGATATCTGCGAGAAGTTTCCAGAAGAGAGCATCAATACCAACGTATTGGGCGTTGTCAATATCACCAAAGGCATCAAAATGTTGAGCCTGATGGGATCTTTTGCGCCCAAGCTGGTGTGTTTCGTTTCCACAGATAAGGCTTGCAATCCTATCAACGTCTACGGAATGTGCAAATCAATCTCCGAAAAGGTGATGCTCAATTTGGCCAGCTATTTCGACCATTCGGAAACGAGAGTGGTAGTGGTTAGATACGGGAACGTGTTATCATCTAAGGGCAGCATCATTCCGTTGCTGTTGAAGCAAGCAACCGATGCAAACAAAGATCGCTTCACACTAACGCATCCAGATATGACCAGATTTATGATGTCTTTGCATGAAGCGGCCACCCTAATAAACACCACCCTCTTATTCGGAGAGAATGGGGATCTGTGGGTGCCCAAACTTCCTTCCATGAAGATATTGGATCTGATCAAGATATTCAGTGCCAAATACGGCAAACCATACGATATAGTAGGGGTGCGCCCAGGCGAAAAAATCCACGAGCTTATGTTGTCATTAGAGGAGGCTTTGAGGATCAACGTCAAGCATGGATATTTTGTGTTCAACAAAGCCAATCAAATCACCAATGCTCTATCCAAAGAATACTCCTCAGCCGATTATCTGCTCTCTTACAGCGAATTAGAAACCTTCATGCACGATTACATAACCAACATTGAGGAAGAATGAAAACCACCCTGTTTCTTGCCACGTACTTCAACAATCCACATTTTATCGAATTGCAACACAAGTCATTCCAGAAGTTCGTGCAGGATGACTACGATTTCGCTGTGATTGACGACTCCAAACCCGACACGGTTGCCATACTATCAGGACGTCCATCCAGCGCAGAAATTGCCGAGGAGTGTGCAAAATACAACGTCAGACACATTCCAATCCCACAAACAGTGCATGCTCTGGAAGAGCACGGTGGCCTGGTAAAGAATGATGCTCCCGGCATGATCAATTTGGATCATCCAACAGAAAGGCACCAAGCTGTGCTACGTTGGATCCTGAATAATTACAACGCACTGGGCAAAGACTATAAGTATCTGGTGATAATGGACGCTGACATGTTTTTCAGAAAGCCCATCAAGATGTCAGAATACATGGAAGGCATTGATATCATGGGCGCTACTAGGGATCAGCTTATCGATATCCCTTCGTTGGACGAAGATAGAAGGTCGCGCGTATCACAAGATTTGATGGCATTGGATGGCCAGAGGATCAAGTTTTTCACGATGTGCCTACTGTTTATCAACATGCATACGGTCGGTAATCTAGACACTATGGACAATAGGTCTTACAGGATCGTGACGGACACTGGCGGTCGTACCAAGGTGTTCATCGAAAACAATCCACAATACAAATACTTCTTTATGAAGGATTGGAACACCGCAGAGTATCGCATCGACTTCTTTTCCAAAGAAGGGCCTCGTGCTCCCGATGGCACAGAGAACAGTCCGGAGATCATCCACTACAATGGTGGCAGCAACTGGGACTATCAATCGAGGGACTACTATCTTGTCAAACTGAACAGGATGTTCAAGAGATGGGCCCCCGAACTGTATCAGTCAACTGTTGAAATCAATTACAGCGTCACGTCCAGAAGCGGACATCACACATTCCATAAGGAATAATTGTAGCTTTACATACGGAAATTGCTGACATAACCTTTCAATATTTTGGTGAGAGCCATCATGGAACTTTGGTAGAAGTTGGGGCAGCAGATCCGGTAAATATCTCGGTATCTTTTTGTTTTCGTTCATTGGCTGAACAGAAACGACTGTTTGGCATGAGACAAGCTCACGAATGGGATGGGAAGGAACCCAAAGGAAGTTGGGACATCATTTCCGTAGAGGCTAATCCAGATTATGTAAGTGAGTTTGAGAAGTGTGGCCTATCGGTTCTACATTATGCGGCGTGTGCCGAGGATATCGGCAAAACGAGTTTCAGAATTAGTCCTGCACCTATGTCTGCTTCCGCGCTCGAAGTAAGGGTTGATGGGCCCAATCCAATACAAGACGGAGCTGGTGGCTGGTGGCCTTCGGATGAGTTTAGAGTTATTGAAGTAGAAGCTCTGACTCTAAACACCATTTTAGGCAAACACCATCCAGAATTAACACACATTGACGTGTTATTGGTGGATGTCGAAGGATGGGAATTAGAAGTCTTGTGGGGCCTCGATTTGGATAAGTATAAACCAAAAGTAATGGTAATAGAGAATGTATTGAGTTTGCCAATGTATAAATCATACATGAGTATGAAGGGGTACAAATTGGCTCGAACTGAATTACAAGATCAGTTTTACATCAGGAACGTTCAATAAGAATAGCAAGTGTAGTTGGTGCCCCAGCCTCTATTGAGTATGTCTTCTGGGTAGCTTCCATTACAAGTTAGCTTGTTGATAATGTCGCCACCAAAACAAGCCGGATCGAGATACCAATCCTCGAAGGGACAGTTCTCGAAATTAGCATTCCTGACCAGCACATCAGAACAAACTAGGGAGTATCCAGCTCCTAGCAGGAACTCTCTTTGTGGCGCTCTATACAAATCTCCATGAAGGTAAGCATCGTGTTCAATGCCGATTACCTTGAACCTGTAATCAGTTGGCAGCATCTTGATTACTTCGAGATCGAGCACATCAACGTCTAGCGATAGATAGTCGATTGATGAGGGAAGGCCCTTGTCCGTGAAAACTTGTTTGTAATCGACTTTGGTAGCGTCCCCATTGATGTGTTGGCAGTGTTTTCTGCACTGATATGTCTCGTTCCAGGACGGATCCATTTCCACACATATTCCGTCCCAATCCAAATGGACATCGAGGAAGTAGGAGTTATTGTGATGCATGGCGTGGGCCGACCCAATATCCACATACGTTCCAGACCTCTTGAAGTTGAAAAGCCTGGCAACAAACTCGTCTAATCGAGAGCCGCTATGACAGTTAGGGTAGTTTGTGAATGATTTTTTCATTAGTCTTTGTATGCTGGCGAGTAGTCGTTATAGTCTTTGCCGTTTGTTGATGCAATTAGAGTTTGCGTGCCACCTGTATCAACGTAGCTAATTCTGTAATCAGGGTTGATGTCTAAAATCAATTTCTCTATCTTTGCCTTTGATATTCCTGGAACTTTGATGATGGGTGTGATGTCATCCACCAAGATGTGGTGATCTTTGATGTGGTGATGATTTACCTGTTCAAGCTCTTCTAATATTGGACAAATGGGCGCCCACGCCGCATGTGGAACTAGATCGCTATGGGCATCTAGCCAAAATGTCATCTTCTGATCTATGTCTTTGATAGCTCCCCACAAATGAGTGCCACTATCCCCATTGATGAGTTGCACTTTTCCATTCTTGGAGAACTTATCATATACATCGGTGTTATACCGAGTATCTATGGAAATGACATACGGAAACCCCAGCTCTAACGCATAGTCAATGCCATCACCGTTCAACGTTCCTGTTTCAACAAAGAAATCAGTTTTCAGCTCGTTTAGTATATTTGTGTTGATACATCGTAAAGCCATTTTACCTCAAATGATCTCAAAGGTTGGGCACGGAACGATAAACTTACCACCACCCCTCGAAAAATCTTTCTCACGTTCCCTAAACTCATTGATGAAGTGCCATGGCAGCACAAGCAAGTAGTCTGGCTTGGCTTTGCGCATATCATCTTCGGAGTAGATGGGGATGTTGGTGCCTACCGTGCTTAGTCCATATTTGTAAGGACTGCGTTCCGCGATACCGTCAATAAGTGTGCTGTCTAGCCCAAAATACTGTAGCAGCGTATTGCCCTTTGTGGAAGCCCCATAGCCCCACACAGTTTTGCCTTTGGCCTTCTCGGTTTTGATGAAGGAGACCGTCTGCTCCTTCAATGCATTTATTCGTTCGTAGAAGTTTTTCCAAGTGGAGACAGAAGCTAGTTGGAGGGTGTCCTCGTATGCCAGCAGCGAGCTAATTCTGAAATTGCTTACATCCCTGTAAGGCTGAGATGCAAAATACTTGGGATCGGCCTCTTGCTTCATGGCATAAACGCGAAAGGAACCGCCATTGATGTCGTTTAGCTGGCAGTCCATGATCTTGAAGCCATTCTTTTCCAGCAGAGATTTGAGATTGAACAGCGAGTAATAGTAGATGTGCTCGTGGCAGATGTTGTCAAAGGCCAGTTGTTTGATCATAAGAGGCGTATAGCTTAGCTGCAAGACCCAAAGCCCATTATCATCCAGCACATCGTGAACGTCCCTGATGAATGTCTCTGGCTCTTCCAAGTCGTAAAACATAGCGATGGAAGTGATAACCTTGGCCTGGCGTGCCCCAAATTGGGACTGTCTAAATCCTTTGGCACTGAAATAGTCTTGGATGATAAGATCTGCGTGCTTTTCTGCCTCAACTTTGTAAGTATCATCGACAGGATCAATGCCAACTTTCAAGATATTCGGTGGCACAAAACTAAGCAATGTCCCATCATTACTAGCAATATCTACCCAAAGGTCTCCTGATTGCAGTTTTACCAAGCCGGTTATGGAGCTAACAATGCCTTTCAATTCGTTAGTCATGGTGGCGTTGATACCCGAACGATACCAATACTTGCCATACATGACCTCACTAGGTGCTGATTTTTCCAATCTAACCGCCCCATTGTCGTCTAGCATCAATTTCATTTCCACTTTGGAGGAGCGTGGCTTTTCTGATGCTTTCAGAAAATCAGAAGGATACAGTTCTCCAAGTGTAAATAGCTCTTTCATTTCTTACCATATAGCTTAGTGCTGCCTTGTTTGTATAGCTTTTGTATCTCGCCAGCTCCGATCTTGTTCATCGCCTCATCAATCTCTTGGATTAGATCATTCCTCTGCTGATTGGCGACATTAGTAAGTCGGGTGGCATCGGCAATTTCTTTATCAGTGGCATTGGGATTACGCTTGATATCCTCTGCCATCCAGATACGGATATTGACTATGGTCAGTTGATCAATCAGATTTCCAATGGTGATTTTCATGTGGCACTCTCTTCAATGAACCTGCGATTTTATGTATATCACATGTTTGCCAGTATCTGCCGCAATTTCTGGTAATATTCTTGCTCAGCAGCTGGAACTCGATGATCATGGTATATCGCCTCGATTGGCCCATTAGCTAACGAAACGGTACTGCCTATGAAAGAGCCGGTGTATTGGATTTTGGGGATGACTTTGTTTCCCCAGCAGCTGGTGGCCACAGAAATACCGCTGCCTATACTTACAAACAAATCCGAATGGTTATTGACCAGAGCCGTCTGTCTTACTGTGAAATGTGGGCAGGAGACTATACCAACATCATCTTGAAACTTGGCTATATCAACTTTGGATGCAAAAATGAAGTTGCACTTTCCAAACCTCTCACGACACAAACGCATTGTCTCGTGTGTCATGTCATCGCTCAACCAGCGAGGGCCAGAGCTGAGGTATGTTTCCAACATGACCGTTTTAGAGTGGGGCAATGTTAGACACCAGTCTCTTACCATATCTATTTCTTCTTGAGAGAAACATAGGTAAGGGTGCCACTCCCAAGAGGGATCTGCACCAAACACTTTTCGGGAAATATTAGGGTAATCTATACCGTGTCGCTGCTCCACGCTCATCATCCAAGGGGCAGGGAAATAACCTTCATCCAAATCGTGTGTCAGCTCGAACTGCTGTTTCAGATCCTGATTTAGATGGTTAGTTTCTGTCTTCAACACATTCCAGTCTTCTTGCAGCACAACGCCCTGTTCTTTGCCCCATCCACACCAGCCGTTGGGCCATGGACGTATTTCAGATACGATGTTGAACTTCAAGGCATCGGCCATCGGCATGTTGCAGAACCAGACAATGTCCTTGTCCGGCCACAAGATGTCCCTGTATTTCAGAACAGACATGGCAGACATGATATCGCCGTTTAGTCCTGGAAGAAAAATACCTATCTTAGACTTCATAGCTTGTGCAGCATATCCGCCAATTTCCACTTGAAAGCCTGTCTGTGATTAGGGCTTGGCGGAAATCTTCTTTCATGTTCACGACTGCTTTGTTCGGCTGGGTCGGTCGTAATGAGTTCAATCGGGCCGTTAGCCAATGATACCGTGCTCATGATAAATGAACCACAATATTGCAGTTTTGGAACCGGCTTGCTTCCCCAACAACTGGTAGCCACCGAGATGCCGCTAGAAATGCCAACGAAAAAGTCGCAGTAGTCATTGACTAAGGCCGTTTGTCTGACAGTAAATTGGGCACACGATACTACACCAACATCATCAAAAAATCTAGAGTTGTCCCCAGCACATGCGAAAATGAAGTTGGTGGGGCCAAACTTGTTCCTACAAATCTGGATAGTTTCTCTGGTCAAACTGTCATCCCAAGGAGAGACACCAGAAACAAAGGATGTTTCTAACATTACAGTTCTTTTGTGTGGCAACTTGCTACAAAACTCTCTGACCGCTTCTCTCTCATCACTTGAAAAGCACAGATAGGGATGCCATTCCCAAGAAGGATCGACTCCAAATACCTTTCGAGAGACGTTAGGATAATCTATGCCATGCCTTTGCTGCAAGCTCATCATCCAGGGAGCGGGGAAGTATCCCTCGTCCAAATCCTTGGTAGAAGCAAAGTCATGTTTCAACTTCTGGTCAAGTCGATTGTCGGCCGTCTTCAAGACGCTAAAATCTTCCCACATTGGCTCGCCCCTGGCTACTGCGGCGGGCCCATCCACTTTGCAGCGTTCAGGAAGGCCCCATCCCTCAGGCCAATGCCTAACTTCGGAGATGGCATCGTTATGCTTGAATAGATCAAGTGTTCTGCTGCAAAACCAAATCACGTCCTTCCCTGGCCAAAGAGCGTCTTTGTATTTCAGAACAGACATAGCACTCATAATGTCGCCATTTTGACCGGGAAGAAAAATGCCGATTTTACCTTTGCTCATGTGTTGCGCCCTCGTGATATATATAACGTGTTATTGGCAATCATGAAGACAGCATGCATAACGGGAGCAACCGGACAAATTGGATCATACCTTAGTGAAATCTTACTACATGAAGGGTATGAAGTTTGTGGATTGAAACACAGCATCGACACATCTACCCCAGATTACATGCTTCCGTTTTTGGCGCAGACAAAATGGAAAGTAGTATTGGGAGACATTACTGACGCTCCATTCATGGATGACTTTATCTCGAAGCATCGTCCAGACCTCTTTATCAACTGTGCCGCACAGTCTAATGTTGTGGCATCTTTTGACAGTGCAGAATACACTATGAAAGCCACTGGTGATGCTGTCATTACCTGTTTAGATGCACTTGCTCGATATAGTCCATCGACAAGGTTTATCACTTTGGGAAGCGCGCTCATGTTTGGCAATGCATTGCCTCCACAGAATGAAACTACTCCTTTCGATCCTCAGTCCCCATATGCTAAAGCCAAGGTGTTGGCATACAATGCAATCCGCTCTTACCGCAAAGACGGCTTATTTGCATGCAACGCCATTTGTTTCAACAGCGAAAGTCCAAGGCGCGGGACAGAATATGTGTCTCGAAAAATCACCACGAATGTGGCGCGCATCAAAACTGGAAAGAAGAAAGACAAACTGGTGCTTGGCAATTTGCAAGTCTTACGAGATTTCAGCCATGCTCAGGATACCGCTAACGCCATCTACCAAATAATCACGCACACTCGACCAGACGATTTTGTCATAGCTTCTGGACAAACACATTCGATACAGGAGTTTGTAGAGTTGGCATTTGCTCGTTGTAATCTTGATTGGCGCGAGCATGTAGAAATTGATTTGGGAACCTTCGGACGCGGCAAAGAAAACACGCTGTTGGGAGACGCTTCCAAAATACGCAATCAGCTAAATTGGGGGCCTCGGCATACTTTCACAGATTTGGTGAATGAAATGGTGGATTACGATTTAGCATTAGCAAAGGGCGAAATCGATGAGTAAGATACTCTGTACTGGTGGTGCTGGATTTATTGGTAGTCATTTGGTAGATAGACTAGTATCCCTGAAACATGATGTGGTCGTGTTAGATAATCTTTCTACTGGAAAAGCAGACAATATCAATCCATCAGCCACAACCATTATTCGAGATATCAATCAGGATTTGCATGGAGTCTTTGCTGCCCATTCCTTCGATTATGTTTTTCATCTAGCCGCATTCATCAACCTGCGAAACTCCGTTAGAGATCCGTATCAGTGCGCTCAGGATAACGTGATGGGTAGTCTCAATCTCATTCTCCATTGTCTGAAAAACAAGGTCAAAAAGTTCATCTTCTCATCTACGGGTGGAGCCATCTATTCCGAGAAAGAACCACTACCTTGGAACGAAGATACAGTAGTCGGGCCAGCTTCTCCTTACGGATGGAGCAAAATGGCCATAGAACAGTATCTACAAATTGCCAGCCAACTCTATGGGCTGAATTACAGCACCTTGCGATATAGTAATGTGTATGGCTTACGACAAAATGCAGAAGGAGAGGCCGGAGTTATCTCTATATTCCTAGATAAGATTAGTAAGGGTGAGACTTTGAGTATTTTTGGTAGTGGCGATCAAACGAGAGACTTTGTCCATGTAGATGATGTGGTCAATGCTAACTTAGCTGTTATGCCTCTGACCCATTGTGATACATACAACGTATCAACCAACATAGCCACTTCTGTAAATGAACTATTGGAGACTTTACAACAGTTGGTGTCTTGTAGCACCACAGTCAGGCGTGCGCCCGCCATTCCGGGAGAAATCTTACACACCCAGCTCGACTACAAGAAATTATCGTTGGCTACCGGGTGGAGACCTCAACATCTGTCCCTGAAAAGCGGATTAGAGCAACTTGTAAAGGAAATGAAGCTATGAAGACAGCATGCATTACTGGTATAACCGGACAGACAGGAAGCTATCTCTGCGACCTATTACTTTCCCATGAATATCAAGTCTTTGGCCTAAAACGCCGCAGTAGTTCGTTCAATACTCAACGCATTGATCACGTTTACACCGACCCTCATGATCACGGAAACATGCATCTCACCTATGGTGATCTTTCAGATTATGCTTCTTTGGCCACTTGGATCAAAGGCATCCAGCCGGATTTGTTTTTCAATATGGCCGCCCAAAGCCATGTTAGAGTTAGCTTTGACACGCCAGAATACACTATGGACATTACAGGGACGGGAGTAGTTCGCGTGTTAGAGGCCCTTCGTAATTTCAGTCCTAAGACCAAGTTTTTGACCGCTTCTTCTTCGGAGATGTTTGGGTCAGAGCCGCCTCCCCAAAACGAGAAAACGCCGTTCCACCCTCGCTCACCATATGGTGTTGCCAAAGTAGCTGGCTATTATGCGACCGTCAATTATCGAGAGGCTTACGGAATGCACGCTTGCAATGCAATCTCTTTCAACCATGAAAGCCCAAGACGTGGAGAAACCTTCGTGACACGCAAAATCACTATGGCTGCCGCTCGCATCAAACTTGGTTTGCAGGACAAGCTTTATCTTGGAAATTTGGATGCCATGCGAGACTGGTCTCATGCCGCTGATGTGGCCGAAGCAATGTTCAAGATTATCACAGCGCCTACACCGGACGATTTTGTGGTGGCCAGCGGGGAAATGCACTCGGTCAAAGAGTTCGCCCAAATCGTATTCGACAAGCTTGGCCTAGACTGGGAGCAGTATGTAGCATTTGACCCTATCTATTTGCGAGCCTCCGAAGTAGACGCCTTGTGTGGCGACCCCACCAAGCTACGCACACAACTGGGCTGGGCGCCTAAGTATACGTTCGAGCAATTAGTTGATGAAATGATTGAGTTTGATATGCAATTAGCTCAACAAGAAAAGATACTGAAAGATCACAAATGAAAATCCTTATTACAGGCGGAACTGGATTTCTTGGAAAGCATGTCCGCAACGAACTGGAAAAACATGGGTGCCGAACATATGATACTTTGGTGAATGATTGTGGTCAGCATATTGTCCTATGTGGCCCAAAACCAGAACACATTGCGTGGTTGCCGCCCAGCTCTCAACTAAACGCCGAAAAGGACACCTCTGTCGATGCTTGGGTGCAAGAATTACGACCCGATGTCATTCTGCATATGGCAGCTAAATGTGGCGGTATTCTGGCCAACAAAAACAATCCGGCTGGCTTCTTACGAGACAACACTCAAATGGGCCTCAACATATACGAAGCGGCTCGTAAATACGGCGTTTCCCATGTGTATTCGCTAGGATCTGTCTGTATGTATCCAAAATACTGTCCAGTTCCTTTTCGAGAAGATGACATTTGGAATGGCGCAGCAGAAGAAACCAATTTTCCGTATGGACAGGCCAAGAGAACACTTATGATGCTGAGCCAAACTTACAGAGAACAACATGGGATCAAAGGAGTGTTTTTGGTGCCCGTCAATATGTATGGAGAGCATGACCATTTTGATCTGACCAATAGTCATGTCATTCCAGCACTAATCCGTAAGTTTTGTGATGCCGTGAAAAATGGATCATCACCTGTAGAGTGCTGGGGGAGTGGGGAAGCTACCCGAGAGTTTCTGTATGCAGGAGATGCGGCTCGGGCCATCGTCAAAACTGTTTTGGGAACCCTGGATATTGACGTGCCCATCAATTTGGGTGTGGGCCAGGATATATCCATCAAGGACTTAGCCTATCTCATCAAGTCCCTTACAGAATATCAAGGCGAAATCGTTTTCAATGGGGACGTTTCTGATGGACAGCCCAAGAGAATGTTGGATGTCTCGCGCGCACAAAAGCTATTGGGCTGGACGGCAGAAACAGATCTCAAAACTGGATTGCGCCAAACCATTGCATGGTATAGAGAAAACCAATGACAGTCAGATTAGTCAAAGATTACATCGGAGCCCTAGAGGCCGCAAAGACGGCTTTTTGTTTGGCTAGTTCGGCCTTCCCTGATGCTCGAACGCACTATTCCAGCTCGGGCGACTTCCTGGCCAAGTCCGTCAATCAGCAATACACCAAGTGGGAGTTCTATCGCCATGACAGCGGTGTATGGGTGTCGCCTTATTGCGAGATCAATTTCACCTTCAATGACAAAACCGAAGTGATCAAAGTGTATTCCTCGCCTAGACAGAACAGACTAGTGTATCTAACTTATCCATGGCGTAGGGATGAACCTCGCACCATCAAGTTTTCGCGTCTATCTCTCAACTTGAAGAACAATCACTTCAAGGATGACATGCTCAATGCTTGCCGCATAGAGATCATGGAGTTCGTCAAAAAGAACGCCAAGTATCCTATGGACAGCAAACATTTAGAGCCACGATTGAAAAAACTACTGGCCTTCACTTGATGGCGCAACCAGATCGAGGCACACATGAAATTGATACACCTGATATCGCCACACACCAACGCGGCTTTTTGTGGTGAGATGGCGAAAGACGCCATCTTGACTTATGAACGTCCACCTAATCGAGAAGTTAGAGCGCTCTGCAAAATGTGCAAACGCCTATACAACAAAAACCTATGGGATGAAGATGTAAAACGACAAGAGGCCCTAAACGCCCGTTCTAATCGAGAGAAGTTTCATGATTGGTTAGAAACTCTGTCCTATTTCGGGGACAGTGATATGGAAGCAATTCTCTATCCAGTGTCTGTTGTAATGACCTGCGGGTTGGTTATACCTGGGAAATATCTTGCCAAACTACTGCTAAAGGCAGGAATATGAAACTGCTCAAATGCAAACTGTGCAACGGAGAAGTTGATGTTGTCAATAACGACCGCTCTGTCAATCGCAAAGTCAAATGTCGTAAGTGTGGCTCTGGCACCGAGCAAGAAAAAGGCCCGGAGGTGATGGTTATTAGAAGGCGAACGCCTCAATAATCATTCAAGATCCAGCAACGCGATCTGTTCGGCCCACCATTTTTCGTTGGCTGCCTGTTCTTCTGGCGTTGGACAAACATGTCCAGCTGTCAATCGATAGTGGCATTCGGGACACCACCACGCATTGAAGCACGCTTCACATGTGTAGTTGCCGTGGCCCGCGTGTTTGGATGGCTTTTTGCCACAGCCATCACAGGGCTCGTCTTCTAGGTCGGTCGTCCACCAATCATCGGGCAGCATGATCATTCCTCGTCAGGAAAAGAAACCACGGTGAAGCGATCATCGAAGATAGGCTCGATGATAGCTTTGACATCAGACCACCGCAAACCTCCAATACCTACGCCTGGACGCCCAATGACAACATGGCGTAGTCCATACTTCTGCACCATGTCCTTCAAGGCCACAGCCGATTGTTTGATCAGCTCCAAGTTTGCACCATCCATCAAATCATTGATGGTGGGGAAGCTAATGATCAGGCACTTGAACTTCATTTCCTTGATCATCTTCAAGGTAGGGTCGATGTAGTTGCCGTTCCGATCCAATGCACCAATAATGAAGGGGACGTTGGTGCCGAAGTTTTTCAAGCAGGTAGCCAATCGTTGCGAGGTCTTGGGCCATCGCTTAGCACATACGCCCGCACAGCCTCCACCCATAGCCGCCCGACCATCGAGCGTATACATTCCATTGGTGGTAATGCAAATGGCATCTACGCCATCTTCGTGAATGCTCTCAAACAAATCGGCTTTCTTTTCCTTCATAGGGCTCCTTATCTGATCTCGAAACTGGACTTGTAGTGCTCTTTCTTGGCTTGAACCTGAACGATTTCCTTGGTCTCCCAAATTAGTGCCGTGAGACGGCCACCGAAGCAACAGCCCGTGTCTAACCCATAGCAAGCTGTGCCGTCATCAAACTTATCAATTCTGATGTCCGTGTATGAATTGACGTTGTGTCCGTACACCACGCTTTTTCCAAAGGGGCCGAACTCTGTCCAAAACCTGGCATCACAAGCATCTTTGCCTAGCTTGTTGATCTTTTTCAAGCTGATGAATTTTCGACTAGCATCTGTGTATCGTAGGAACAACAGATCGTCTCTTCGTTGTTCAGATAAACAAATGCCGGGCTTCAACCCGGCATGAACAGCAACAACGTCATCTAACTCAATGTAAGTTGGCATGTCGTGAATATAGGCTATGTCTTGATCTGATAGGTCGGAGTAGTAGTCCTTGCGGTCATACACATCCACACGTGTGCCTACGCTTCTGAACCACTTGACAAACTTGTCATCATGGTTTCCCATGATGCATTCTAGCTTCAATTCGCGTGCTCTTTGTACCACACCAACGGAGTCGGGGCCACGGTCGAGCAAATCGCCTAACAATATCAATCGATCCTGTTTCGGATCATATGCGAGCTTTTGGAGCAACTCGTCGAACTCTTCAAGGCAGCCGTGGATGTCTCCCACGAATATGTGTCTCTTACTTTCCATCCTTTTTCAATTCTTCTTTCTTCTCTTCGGCAGGCTGCGGGTCGTCAAAGACAATTCTGGTGCTCTCACCGTGGCCATGCACATAGATTACATCATCAAGTGAATGATACACGTTGATGCTGCCGTGCTCTCCAAGCCAATGGACAACAGCTTCTTGTGTGTCCGTGAAGAGGCAGCCCTCAGCCACTTTACCACAACCACTTACGCCACTTACATCTTTCGTTCTCTCAAAATGAAATCGAAGAATACTCATGTTAGTGATCCTTGGTTATTCCTTCCAAATATGACGACTTATTACCAGCATAAGGCTTGCCCGCTCGTTTGTCAAGATTACGCCTTCAATTTGTTGCGGACGATCTCCTGATTTTTCCAATGTTCATCAGTAGTTATGTGGTTAGCTCTCACAAACTTGGCTACGCATCGTGAAAAGTCATCATCAGCAAATTGAGCGGCTACACGTGCTACTACGCCCTCTCTGACGCCTCCGCAACACGAAGGCTCTTGCATGAATGACAACACTAGCTTTTTCAGCTCTGCTTCGGAGCTAATCGTTCCTCGAAATAAAACGGGGACTGTGGGGACTTCAATCTCTTGGGCCCACAGCTCTACTTCTTCCCAAGATAACCACATGCTGCGCACCAAATCTCGGACGTTGAACAACAAGAAGTATCCAGGCAGTGCCGAATACTCAATAGAGTGTCGGGCAAACGCCCACTCTCCAAATAGCTGGATGCCTTCCGGTATTTTCCACTTGACAGCTCCATGCAAAGCCTTCAATCCGTCGAAAGAGGCGTGCGGGGGTGGGCCTGAGTGTGTGCGCGCATAACATCCATCTGTTTCCAAAGAGGTGTTGCTTCCATCAATCTTCTCGCTGATGATAATGGGCACTCCGATAACTCCGTCAATAGACGCAGCTATCTTGTCGTCATTGATGGCTCCAGCTGACCACGGGAAGTGGTAGGTGCGGTTATACTTAGGGGTCTCCATGGAACTTACTCGGATCGCAATGGTACAATTTACAGAATTGTTTCAAGTCGCTTGATGTAATGTGGTTAGAGCCTTCATCATAAACGGGATACATGAGAGTTCCAACTTCTGCGGTGTGCTCTAATCCCAGGGCATGTCCCAACTCATGCAGAACAACAGAGGTCGAGTTCTCTTCATTCATTCTGTCATTGACCAGCTCAATGAACTCTATGCTGGCAGCAGAGTTGCAATATCCTAATGTGTTGGGGCCCTTCCCGTTGTCCAACATCAGAATATCGGGATACTCGGGACTAACGTTGATAACGATGATGGCGTTTGTCAAGGGTATGTAGGGACGTGGGAGACGTTTGATGTCAAGCACCACCTGACCATTAGTTGCATGCTTCCACTCCATAGCCGCCTGCATGATGTGAAACAACTCATCATCATCGATGTTTCGATCCAAATACAGGGTCTTGTGGATAGGTAAAGCGTGGTATATCTGTTTGTGTCGCAGAAAAGGAGTTGCAATATGAGCCACTCCAATCAGCAGGATGATGGTCAGTATTAGGCCCCATAAGAATATGCGCATTTAGCCCACCAACAAGAACTGGCGCATTTTAGATCTGCGCACGCATTGAGCGAACTTCTTGATCTCGGGGCCATTCCCTGTGTCCAAAACTGCTTGTTCGATCTTATCAACGTCAGCTTGCTTGACCTTCTCGGCCAGCAATCGCATGTAGGTGAAGGAACCAGACTTGATGATCAGATCTTCAATCAATTCCAAATCGGCGGGTGAATGTTTGGCCAGCTCGAATAAATACCTGGGCTTACCGGACTCCAAAATGATGTCTCGGAACTTCTTGGTGCTGGCGCTCTTGACATGTTTCAGGAACATATGCGCATACTGCACACTCTTGGATTTGATGACCAGGTTCCGCAATAGTTTGTGATCTGCCTTCTTGATGAAGCAGGCAAAGTGAGTGATGTATTTGATCTTCCTAGATCCAACTACTACATCTTGCAACGCTTTGATATCAGCATTTGGAATGGATAATGCGAAAGCGTAAGCCCATTTGGGATCTTGACTTTCCAAGACGACCTTCCGCATAAGGTATGTTCTGTGGTCGAACTCGGAAGCAAAAAAGTAGGCCCAAGCCGCATCACCATTCCTGATAATTTCGTCTTGTAGCCGTTCTAATTCCTGCGTTTTATGACGCTTGATTTGGCTAATCCTATCGATCCACTCGAAGTAATCAGCACCACCACCATGATATAACTCCATACCATGTATATATCGCTATATGGATATGGTCTTCAAGTCATTTGTGGCGTATTCTTGTTGTGCCATCTAAATTGTTTTGTTTTGCGGACAGTGGACGCAAATTGGCCAAAGCCCAACACTTTTTGAATGCCTCGTCTTCCATAGATGCATATTGAAATGTAGAATGCGGAATGATATGATCAATTTGCCATGTCCAGGTGGCAGGATCGCTATCGTCCCAAGTAGCAGTTTTGTATGATCCATGATTTTCCCAGGTCATCCAGGGCTCGAACTGCTTTTCTAAATGTGTTTTCAATTCATCGATTGTATATGGAAGAAACTCCAAAATAGACTTGCCGTTTTTGGCTACATCATTGGTTTTAAGCATCGCGCGAATTGACGCAGACACACGCCTTCTTACTTTAAAAACAGGATCACTCTTCATTCTTTTAGCTTCACGCTCGTTTTGTTTCTTTAGTATGGCTTCTTTGTTTTGCTTATTATACTCTACCTTATATTCTTTACGATACTCTAAAATGTCTTCTTTATTGTTTTCGTAATAGATTTTTGTTTGGGCGCTTATTTGGTCTTGATGTTCTTTCCTATAAGTCTCCATGTAAAAGGCAATTTTTTCTTGATTTTCCTGTCTATATTGTTTTTTGTATATTTGGGCACATTCTTTGCAAGAGGAGCGGTATCCATCTTTTGATGCGTTGTGTTTAGAAAACTCCTCTACTGGTTTTTCTAATTCACAAGATATTTTACCACGACAGATTTTAGTTTTCAATGTAGTCCAATAGTGTATCCAAAAAGCCATTTGACCAAGTTCCATCTTTACGATTTACATCGATGAAGTTCTTCACCGAAGTGGCTTTACCCATAAATATAGCAAAAAATGCCGGTTTAAATGGCTCTCCATATTTATTTAGTGTAATGGCGAAAGTCTTTTTATCAGTATTAATGACCGATGCCTCTAACAAGATTTGTGTGTAAAGTTGTTCCTGCTTCTCTAACCACTTCCTATATCTTTCTTTAATAGAAAGTAGGTTATTGGCAACTTCCTGTGGTAAAAACGATATTACATCATCCTCTTTGCCATTCAAAATAATTTCCAAACAATTCCTAGGTGAAGTCCCTAATGCATCCCTGATTTTGTTAAGTGCAACATAATTAGCATTCTTTACCTTAATACGATTGAAACATCCATCTCTAACTACAACGCCTTCATGTTCAGCCGGATTAAGTGAGGATACCCAATCGACGAGTTCATTCATGGTCGTGTAGGTGTGTGCCTGCACAAATGGAACACCAATCACAGTAGCAAGACCCAAACAGGCCGGATCTTCTTCCTGTAAAGTCTTCATATTGCGCGCAGCTAACAACGTTATGCCGTTGTTTGGATAGCTAACCACAATACGGTTATAGGGCGTAGTTAGCTCAAAACAATACGTATATGCCTTGTCCAAATAGGAAGTAAGGTCATTGAATGAAAACTTACACGTATCCTCCATGGCCTTCTCGAATAATGAACGGAAAGTAAAGAGGCCATTATCCATCAGCAAATCAGCCTCGGATACACTTCGAGTTGCTACACACCAACCCTCAACTCCCCTTGGATCTCTAAATGGATCCCAATAGACAATGCACAGAGTTCCATCCAACTTTTCCAGGATAGCCAGCATGGGATCGCTCCAATCGATGATGGCAGCACAACCCTGTCCCATATTGAAGAACCTGTTCATTGGGTATGCGAGCACACGAGTTTTGCCTGGACAGATATGATCATAGCATAGCTTACTATTGACCATTACGGCTTGTGAAGCCAATGAATGACCGTCCTCACAAGACAAGACTAATCCACGACACTGACAAGCCAATGGATCAGTTTCCTTTGCTTCGATCTGATCGTAGTTCAGCGACCACTTATGGCCTGACTTGGAAAACGAAGCATACACTCCGTGCTCCTTGACAAGATCACCGAAGGTCTTGTGCTCTAAAAACTCCTGCACCAACAGCATAACATCACCTAAATCGTAGTCCTGGATCAATTCTCACTTGTGGATGAACAATGGATGCAGCGTCCGCAGCTCCCTGTTCCCACGCCTCTCGTAGTTGTTTTCTTGATGGACGTGGACATCTGGCAAACTCTTCCTTGGTCAAACCAACGAGCATCCACTTCTCGCCATACTTCTCCTTCAGGCTGGCGTAGAACTCCTCATCGGTTAGCTTCCACAGAGGATTGCTTCTCTTGTCAGCTTCGATTTCCTCTCGGGCCTGCAAGACGTTGGAAACAGCATCGCCCACCATCTTGGACATGTTGGATTGCAGCGTTTGCAACTCCGACACCTTCATCTCTTCCACTTCCTCAGAAGCCAAGATTTCCTCCATAGCCTCTCGGAAGTTTTTCAGAGCTTCCTTGCCCTCATCACTCAAAAACCCATTACCCTTGAACCACTTACTCATTGTCTTTTACCTTTGTTGTTAGTAGTGCTAGAAAGCAGATCACACTTGGGATAACTGCCGCATAGCTGAATGCTACCGGATTATCAGTTCCCACTGTGATGGCTGTCTTCATAGCCCCATCTATATACATGCGGCATGCCATGTAGATCCCAAACCAGCCGCCAAAGAACAGGGCAATCTTGAAGAGCCAGCCTTGTATGAATAGCTTGTATAGGACATAGATGCCTAACAGCAGTATGATAGCCAATGCGATTTCCATGTTCATTCACCTTTCGGCAAGATACTATCGATGGTAGCCACGATGTCCAGTTTGCGCAAGTCCTCGTAGACCCGATCCCACTTGCTTTCCGGAAACTCGACAAGCACCTCGGGCTTGGGCGGATATTCCTTGATGATTTTGATGTCAGGCAAGGATTGGAGAGCCGAGCGGAATTGTTTCAATGCCGGCTCGGCTTTCTCTCCATAGGCCACTTTGAGAAAGATGAGGCGCTTCATCGGTTAGAAGTTGCCGGCAGCGACCTGAAAGCAGGGCAGGCCTAACTCCCTCCAAAGGGCAACCACCTGATTTCGATCATCGAGCACCAGCTTCACGAAGAACTTACCTTCGATGTTGGCCTGATAGATCTCTCGCTTGATAATAGCGTCTTTCCTCATGTCGCCAGTCTTGCGCATGAAAAGCTTGTAATCAATAGGATGCTGCGTACCACTATATTGGATGAGGCAGTGCTTCTCAATAAAGCGCCTGGTCTCTGGTTCGTACTTATCTTCTCTACCAGAACAGAACAGGATCTGGTATCCGTTTTGATGATACAACTTGACGGTCTCAACCACTGGTGGATTGGGATCATCGATGACATCGCAGTTAGCAGCATCGTAAGGCGAACGCTTGCCAGCAAACAATGCCAGCGTTCCGTCCAAGTCCGAGATGATGGCCTTTGGCAAGCTCTCATCTTGGTTGGCTGGCGTGAATGGCGCATCCAGAGTATAATTCCTCTTAGTGAAGATCTCGGATTTTGGATGATAGAAAGAGAATTGCTTGCCACCCAGTTCCTTGAACCATTTCTTGACCACAGCTTCGCCAACCTGTTCCTTGCTGACACGCTTAGCATCACGAGCCAGAAGTTCTTCTAGCTCGCAATAGAAAGGCTTCTCGAACACCTGAATGTCTCGGTTCATTTCTTTGGCAATCTTGCAGGCATCCTCGAAGTGTCTCTTGTTAGCATTGACGTTATCGATGATAACGTTTTTGCCACGCTTGAAGGCCTCACGGATTAGGAAGTTGCGGGTCTCCCCAATCAGCTTCTCGTAATCGGCTGACCACACGGAGCCATTGGTCATGGCTCGGATGTCGTCATTGTTGATCCTAACCCAGTTGGACGGATCTCTGGCAACCTCAGCCTTGGCCCAGGTGCTTTTCCCACATGCGGGTGCCCCGATTGTCAGAATACACTTGATCATCTCATCACGCTTCCATTCTTAGTTCTTTTTCCAAAGAGACCTGCGCATCTTCCAATTCTTTATTAGAGGCCTCAAGCTGCTCACGTGTAGCTCTAATATCTTCGATGCGAGATTTGTTTTTGGCAACTTGAAGTGCAGCTTCCTTTTCAATGTGATCGAAGACGGTTTCATTCGTTTTGGTAAATGGCCAAACAAATATCCAATAGAACGGCCATAACACTGCGGCTGACGTTCTTGTAGCCCCATTTTCATCCACTGTCTCATAATAGCCCCTCACCATTTTTATGGGCCATCGATGCTGACCATAACCATGAGTAGCGCCAGAGCCCACTATGTAGATTATGATGCCAAAAAGAATGCTAAAAAAGATTGTCATGGCTTTGGATTTACTCCCAGTTCACGGGCAGTCTTGACTGCCAACATGTCCATCAGAGTTTGTGTAGCATTGGCCCCTCCACCACTACTTCCACCCATCTGAACATCAGGTGTTTGACGTTGCGCACCAATGGCCTTGGCTTGCTCGACAGCAATTTCCTTGTAAGCATCCAATCGCTCCAAGGTGTAGTTGTTAGCCTGCATGGCCAATCTCTTGGCGTCTGCATCGGCCTTGGCAGTGGTAATGGTCTGTTGAGCTGCCAGCTTGGCCGTCTCCAATGATAGAGCAGCTACGTCCTTATCCTTCTCGGCTTGCGTCACGGCCACAGCCTTGTCTTTCTCAGCGGACGTAACGGCGGTTGCCTTGACAACTTCTTGATCCCACTTGGCTTTGGCAGCGGCTGCTTTACCTTGCTGCTCCACAGTTAGTGCGTCTTGCTCTGCCTTCTTGGCATTGACGATAGCTTGCTGCACGGCCATGATAGCTTCTTGCTGCTGCTTGATCTGCGCTTCCACCGCTGGATCGTAGTCGATACCATTGATGGTAATGTTGCTGGCGTTCATACCAAAGCGTTGGATGGGGCTGTCTTCCTCACGCTCGATGCCGTTGGGAGAACCACCATTGACCTTTGGTCGTACGATATCAACAACCTTCTCTTGGCCGGTCAAAGGGTCAGTGGTCTTGATTTGGTCGTGTTCCGTACGATAAACACCATAGACGATCTGATCCGTGATGTAGTTGATGAGGTCAGCACGCTTTTCAGCATAGCTCTCTCGGCTGCTCATCAAAGGGCCGGACATGAAGACGCTCTTATTGACTACCTGGCGAACCAACTCATGATCGATGGCTTCCATGGAGTGATAAGTCTGGTGCAAAGCAATCATCTTGTTGGGATCAGTTGGCAAGGTGTATCGAAGGGAGCCAGAGATGTTTCCATGACCACCATCGTTGAACCTGACCTTGATGCTGTCATCGGTCTTTTTGCCTTCGTCTTCTTTGGCGCTGAACCAAAGCTGAGCGCTTCGCTTGTAGTGCGTGATGGTGCCGAAGTTTTGCCAATGGACACCCGAGGTATCCCAAACATGTAGCTGGCCACCAACGAAATCCTGTTTGATAACAATCTCATCCGCGCCAACGGTCGTCACCATATTGGCAATCAACACAATGCCGCCAATCAGAATGACAACACCAACCACCATCTTGACTATCAGGCTAGTTAGTGTGGCCTCTTCCTTAGAACTCATTTGCTCTTCTCCTGTTGTTGAACCTGCTCCTCATCTTCGAGGGCCTCTTGATACATCTCACCATAAAGTTTTTCAGCTTCCTTATTGACACGGGCAGCTTCCGCTTCCAGGCGTGCCAATTCCAATCGCTCCTTGGCCTCGGCCAAGGGGTTCCTTTTGTGTGGTGTTATCTGTTTGATAAACTTGACCACAGGCACACCAACGAAAAATACACCGCTGGCTATCAGCAGTAGTATCATCAGATCCTCTAACCACATGACTTCCTCTCAATAATGAAATGCTTGAATGCTTAGGCGACTTTGGTCATGACGAAGCTGTTGATATCCGCCAATGATGTCAATCCGGTTTTGGTGCCCAAAGAAGTTCCCGCATTGAACACAATCAAGGTAGGAACGCTTCTAACACCAAGCTTAGCTGTAATGGTCGGAGCAGCATCGATATCAATCTTGACGACCTTGATCTTGCCCTCGTTTTCAGTGGCAAACTTTTCTACCAAGGGTAATTGTCTCTGGCAAGGGGCACACCACTCGGCCCCCATCTCCACCAACACGGGCAATGTTGATTGAAGAACTTCTGTCTCGAAATTGTTGTCGTCTACGTGAATGATTTTGCTCATGGTATAATGCCGAAAAATTGACTGTCTGCTGCGTTGTGCTCGGACAATGTAAGACCGAAACCAAGCCCGTCAAGGGCGTGCACGGCCTTTTTTGATGTTGACGCCCTCGGTCAGCTTGGTGAAATGATCGAAGAATGGTTTGTAGGTATATAGCTTGTGCTTCTCAATGATATCAAAGGGGAAACTGTTATGCAGTCCCATGACTTGAAGTTCATTCTCTACCTTATACTGATTGAAGAATTGGCATAGGTTTTCCAAGTGGGTAAATCTAGATTTGGCCTTGCCCTCCAACACTTTGAGCTTGGTGTAATGACAAGCGGTGATAACGAACACTACCTTCTCGGTCGGCACCAACGCTGCATAATTGAAAAGCATTTCTCCACGTTCGATCAGTGAATGAACATGCGGCTCGAACTTGCGGTAATACTCATACCAGATCTGGAAACGCAAAGCAGCTTCACATCCCACATAACCAGAAATGATGTGGGTAATGGACTCGATGTCCGTCATTTTGAGTTCCTTCGCTTTGATCAATGCCTGCGAAGCCCAAGTCCAACTGCGAGGCGAAGGAGAAGCGTAAGTGGTTTCCCGTATTTGACCGCAAGCAAATTCGGGATTGCTGCGCAGGAAGCCTAAGATCAAATCGTGCACGTTATTAGCTTGGGCCCAATTCACCCAATGCTGGAAGTCGAAGGTCAGAATATACTTGGCGCCCCTGTCTAACAAAGCGGAACTAAGTTCATTGGAGAAGGCGCCCTCTTGCATCAGATTGCCAGTTAGAATGCAGGCGGCAGCATTGATAGGGTTGCCATTGATCTTCTTGAACAGCAAGATCTCCAACAAGGGGGCCGTGACATCCGGTTGCACCTTATCCACTTCATCGAATAGAATGACGCTATCAGGCTTACTACCAACTTCCAACTTGGGCAAGAAGTATGGCGACTTGTAATTGATGATGTCGCCTTTGGTGTTGATGTCAGGATAGCCAGCCAAGTCAGGTCGCTCAATGACAGATAGGTTGATGTAATTGACTTTGTATCCGCATTCCTTGGCAGCCTGCATAGCAATGTGCGTTTTGCCAACACCCCTGCGTCCAAAGAAGAAGACGTTCTGATTGGAATTGATAAAGAACTTGGTCAGATTGTAGGCCTGCTCTTGATTGACTTCTGGTAAGTTGAGGGAATTATTCACCTACTGACTATATCAGTTGAACAGGGGCTTTTGATCCTTGATGTCATCCACGTATTCAGGGATCCAAAAAGCGGACTCGAAAATCTGCATCGCCACTTCGGCCTGATCATTGCCCTCTTCTACGGCTTGTTTCTTGAAGGTTTCCAGCTCCATATTGGCGGCCTCTGCGGACATGGACAGTGATACTAGGTGCCATTTGTGCTTAGGTCTGCTTCTTTGATAGATGGCATGTATCATCATGTATCTCCTGTCATTAATTCGACAAATCTGATTGCTGTATTGTCCCACGAGTTAGCTTTGATGAAGGATAGTTGTTTGTCAATCCGTTCCTTCTGCAACTTAGCATCGGAGAACAATCGATCCAATGCGTCAGCAATTTGTTGTGGAGTATCAGCTTTGATGGTGGGCAGGTCAGTGAAATGCGGGATAGTGGATGTTATCACTGGAATACCCTTGCTCATAGCCATTCTGGCAGCCCCGCTGGATCCAAAAACTTGATGTCCGGGATCACTACCATACGGAAATACAGCCACAGAGTTAGTTCGTAAGTAGCTGTCCATAGTAGTCTCTGACTGGAAACCTCTTATGATAGCCACGTGATCTTGAATATCAAGGGTCTTGGATAAATCCATCAGCTCATTGAAATACATCTGATGGCCTACTTTGTTATGAGGACTTTCGGAGAACAAGGCAGTGAAAAAGACATCTGGGTATTTGTTCTTCAACAGACTAACGGCCTGAAGAGATAGTTGGAAGTTCTTGTAGTGGAAGCCAAATCCGAACTGAATGAAGGTATGTGAAGAGTGATACAGGTTCCACAGCTTATCCGTTTGTGTAATTGGGTAGCATCCGTGTGGTATGACATGGATTTTACCATGCACCTGCTTGTCGTTTAGCAGCGACAATTTGGCTGCCTCCTGATGAACTACGATTTCAGGAAGAGCTGCCTCACATATTAGCTTATCCAAGTGATGAGGGAAGACGCTATGCAAGATAGTGATTACTCGATACTCTGATAGTTGCGAGATCAATGACAGCCAATGTCTGGCGTCTGGGAACAGTCCATACTCATGATTGATCAAAACGATATCAGGATCATAGTCTTTGATAGCTTTGACTAGGCCCGTTAGCGGTTGGCCTCGTGTCCAACAAGTAATCATCTTGTCGGGTGAGATCTCACCCGTGGGGGCGGTGTTAGTTTCAATGAACAAACGATAATCACCAAGTAGTGGCGCCATAGCTGGGAACAAGTTTTCCGCATAGGTGCTTATGCCACATTGCCGTCTGTAATTGGTGATGATGGCAACTTTCAGTTTTGAGGCTGGCTTCCTGAGCGAAGAAGACGAGAACTTACCGTCCTTGACCTTGTAATACAGCAACAGCTCATCATTGGGAACATTGTCTAAACTAGCGGGCACGCGCAATGTTTGCTGCCCATGATAGTTGAATGGGTAGTCAGAAATGATCTTGATGCGGTTGTTTGTTATTCCGGCATAACGCATTCTTCTACCTTCGATACAAGTTCCCTGAACATATCCGTATCTATTGGTAGGCGAACCTCGTTTCCTGTCAGAAAACTGACCTCTTGCATCAATTTACCCTTGGATATTCCGAAGTAAGGAACAAAACGCCCCAAGTCGAAACTGGTATGCCTCAACTTATCGTGATGATAAACGCATACATAGGGAGTGCCAGACATTTCAGCAAGCACAGCGCCATGATATCTCTGTGTCAGGATAACGCCATACTGAGAGAATAGTTCGGTAATAGAGGACACATCATTACAAGTTGGAAGATGCAGCTTAGGCTTGTGCTTCATCTTGTTGATTAGCTCAATGCCTGCCCACTCGTCATGTTCTTCTGGTATCTGCGACATGGCATAGAAATCAACGACATAGTTGTCTTCTATCAACGCATCCAGTGTTTGGGCCGTTTCCAT
>Ga0326728_10006954_pt1 | contig 29863 bp, 23 predicted proteins | sample MB3enrmetagenome_FD_207602 | JGI IMG/M metagenome (GOLD analysis project Ga0326728, IMG submission 207602) | Lab enriched peat soil microbial communities from McLean, Ithaca, NY, United States - MB31MN | ecosystem: Environmental > Terrestrial > Soil > Wetlands > Peat | place: USA: New York... | reverse complement strand
TTATGAAGACGGCAAGCTCATGAACCCGAACCTGGTGGACTACCATATGATCAGGGCACCCGAGATGCCTCCGGCCAACATCGCCGAGATCGACACCTACGAGCCTGAGGGACCCTACGGAGCCAAGGAAGCGGGCGAAGGCCTCACGAATCCGACGGCAGCAGCCATCGGCAACGCCCTGTTCAAGCTCTTCGGCATCCAGATCAAGGAATGCCCGATACGGCCCGAGATGGTCGTCAACGCCTTGAAAGAAAAGAAAGCGAAAACAGGGAAATAACAAAGGAGGGATACCATGAGCGTAAGCGGTCCAATAATTTGTCCTGTATGCGGTAAGAAGGCAAAGACAGGTAGCGCCATAGATTGCGCCAGACACATGTTCGGCACCGGCGACAAGCCCCATCGGCAGTGGGTCGACGCACAGGGTCTCTCCTTCATCGACCTCATGATCGAGCAGGCCACGACGCCGGGAAACAGGAGCTATCAGCTGCTCGCGGACATTATCGAGAAAGACGCGGAAAAGAGACAGGCTGCCAAGAAGTAGGAAAAAGGCCGTAAGGAGGATTTTGACTATGATAATAGAAGGCAAGTTCAGCGTAACAGCGCCGATCAAGAAGCTGTGGGACACCCTTTTCGGTGACGTGAAGGGCGTGGCAGCCTGCATGCCCGGCGTGGAGAACCTCGACGTCGTGGACGACAAGACCTTTAATCTCACGATGAAGCAGAAAGTAGGCATATTCAGCGTCACCATGAAGGGGCCTCTACTTCTTACGACGGTGCAGGCACCGACCCACCTCGACCTGGCCGGGGAGTTCGCCGACATAACCAAACTGGGCCAGATCAAGTCGAAGATCACCCTCGACCTCGCGGAGAAGGCCCCGGATGTAGATCTCTCCTACAAGCTCGACGTTGCTATCTCCGGGAAGATGTCAGCCCTCGGCGTTGCCGACCGGTTCATGAGGACCAAGGGTGCCCAGATCGAGAAGGAGTTCATCGCGAACCTCAAGGATTTCATCGCCAAGAGGATCTAGCGGAGTTTCGCTGGCTAGTGGTAAAGGCCCGCGCCTTTGCGCGGGCCTTTTTTTTTGCGCCCTCTCCGGTCGATCGATTGCGCCTGATCGCGGGGGCTTCCCAGGATCAGCCGCAAGGGGAGAGCAACGGCCCGAAGTGTACGGATTCACGTTCACTTTTTTCTTGACAGTCTGTCTTGCTCGTGCAACCATAGGTGGACAACCGCGCAACCGTAGGTGAGTGAAGGTTTCACTCAAAAAAGGGGGGGGAATGAAGAGAAGTCTGTTCGTCTTCGCAATGATTCTCTGTGTACTCGGTCTATTTTTTGGGAGTCAGGCCACGTCGGCGTGGGCGGCAAAACCCACGGGCACGTTGCGTATCGCCACGCCCGATTTCTCTTATGAATCGATGGACCCGATCGTCTACGAGTCGTTTTGGGGCTGGGCCATGTACGACTCGCTGGTGACGTTCGACCCCAACGGGAATGTCGTCGGGTCAGTGGCGGAGAGCTATAAACTGAGCCCTGACGGAAAGACATGGACGTTCAAGATCCGTAAAGGAATGAAGTTCCACAACGGGGACCCTGTTACCTCCGCCGACGTCGCTTTCTCCGTCGTGCGCTTCAGCTCCAAGGAGTCGACAAATCCATGGTCTCCTTATCTGCGGAACAACTTCGAATCCGTGGAGACTCCCGATCCCTACACCTTCATCTATCACTCCGCGAAGCCCGAGCCGGCGCTCGCCGTGCCTTTCGCGTGGACGCGAATCCTCCCGAGGAACTACATCGAGAAAAACGGGATTGACAATTTCCGCAAGCACCCGATAGGGTCCGGGCCGTGGAAGTTCGTCAAGTTCGTCTCGAAGACGAGCATGGAAATGGAAGCGAACACACAACACTGGCGCCAGGTGCCTGCCTTCGAGAAGGTCATCGACCTAATGGTACCTGAGGAGTCGACACGGATCGCCATGATCAAGCGCGGCGATGTTGATATCATTTGGCCGGGTCCGACCGGAGTTCAATCCTTTGACAGGATCGTGGAACTGAAGAAAGCGGGGTTTGCCCTGCAGGAAGCCGGGCTCCGCACCCTGGTAAACATCAATTTTCCAGGAACCTTCATGACCCAGGGGCCGACCTCGGACAAACGGGTCCGCATGGCCATGTCCTACGCCATCAACCGCCAGGAGCTCTGCGATACCTTCTATAAGGGTTTCGGCAAGCCGGGGGGCCGGTGGTTCATGGACGACATGACCTGGGGATGGGACCCATCATGGAAGCCCGATCCTTACGACCCGAACAAGGTCAAGGCCCTGCTGAAGGAAGCAGGTTATCCGGGCAAGTTCAAGGACCCGGTAATCAACATTTACGCCCAAGCCCCACAGGCCGATCTCATGCAGGCAGTTGCCGGCTACTGGGATGCCGCCGGGATCCAGACCAAGATCAATATCGTTGATGCCATGACGTACGGCGGTTATGTATTCGTGAGGGCAAAAGACGCGAGCGTTCCCATCGTGGGCGGCATATGGCCCTGGATATTCCCTGGTTTCTTCAACAACGTGTACCACTCGGCCAATATGTTCACGTCAAGGGGCGTACACAGCACGGCGAACGACCCGAAGGCGGACGAGATGTATGACAAGGCGGTCGCAGAGCTCGACCCCGCAAAGGCCAAGAGGATGTGGACCGAGTTCATGAACTACGCCTACGACATGTGGGTAACCGTGGGTATCGTTAAGGTGCCCAGCTATCTGGTCGTGGGACCGAAAGTCGGTCAATTCACCAGTAACGCTCACCTAAGCCTTTACGACGCCCTGGCGGGCATTCAACATAAAAAGTAACCAATGGGGCAGTACTCTCCGCAGATTGCGTAACGGCGTCCCGGGGGCCGACCAGTGAGCCCCCGGGGTGAGCCGGTGAGCGCGACAGTCATTTCAGCGGGAGAGAGAGGACCGGTCGCGCGCTTCGTTCATCGGAGGCACGCGGCCCTCCTGCTTTTCAGCCCGCAAGGATAGGAACGGATGGGACGTTTCATCATTGTGCGATTGCTGCAAACCGTCGTAGCTCTCGTCGGTATCTCGTTGTTGGTCTTCATTCTGGTCCGGGCTTCGGGAGACCCGACAATGCTCATGAGGACCGCCACGTCTACAGAGGAAGATATAACGAATATCAAGAAGCAGTTGGGCCTCGATAAGTCGCCGCCGGAACAGTACTGGATTTTCGTCAGGAGTCTGACCCGTGGCGACCTCGGAAAATCACTCACGAAGAGGCGACCGGTAACTGAGATGATGGGAGAGGCGCTGCCCAAATCTCTGGAGCTGGGCCTCTCGTCCTTTGCGGTAAGTATGCTCGCGTCCCTGCTCCTGGGAGTTCTGGCCGCGAGGAAACGGGACGGCCTCCTCGACAACGGGGTCAAGTTCCTCGCTATCCTGGGACAGGCGATGCCCGGTTTTTGGGTGGGCATCGTGGCGATCTTCATCTTCTCCGTCTATTGGCCTCTCTTTCCAGCCGGCGGCACGGGAAGCCTCGCCTGCTTCGTTCTGCCTGTCTTCACCCTTTCCTTCTATCTGCTGCCCGGCATGATGCGCCTCATTCGCTCCAGCATGCTCGACGTGCTCGACACCGAGTATATCAAGCTCGCGAGAATCAAGGGCCTCTCCGAGAGGGTGGTCATCTGGAAGCACGCCCTGCGGAACGCCCTTATTGCGCCACTCACGACTGCCGGCATCCTCTTTGCGAATCTCATTGCCGGTGAGGTCATCATAGAAACCGTCTTCAACTGGCCCGGCGTCGGAAGATTGACCGTCGAGGGGCTGGTTGCCCGTGATTTCCCGCTCGTGCAGGGCGTAACCTTGATGCTGGCAGGTCTTGTCCTCCTCGTCAACCTGCTCGTTGATGTTTTGTATGCATACGTCGATCCCCAGATTCGCTATCAGAGGTCGTAAGGACGAACAAGGGAGGATGAGGCAAAGGTGGCAAGGGGAGAGAGGGATAACGGCAGCGCGCGAAGGGCCCGGATCATGATGCAGGTGACCTTCATCGTCCCGGTGGTGATATTGGCCCTGTTTGTGTTGACCGCCATATTCGCCCCGGTGATCGCGCCCCATTTACCCACCAAGACATCGATGCCCCACAGGCTTCTTCCGCCATTCTTCGTTGAGGGCGGCAGCACGGCCTATCTCCTCGGTACAGACCTTGTCGGCCGGGATATCCTGAGCCGTGTCCTGTACGGCGCCAGGATCTCTTTGAGTGTCTCGCTCCTGGTCATATTCATTACCGGGGCGGTTGGGACGATAGTGGGAATCATAGCCGGATACATGGGAGGGACCACGGACACCATCATCATGCGGACCACCGACGCGAGCCTGGCCATTCCCCAGATTCTCATAGCCCTGCTCCTGGCCGTTACCCTAGGACCGTCCTTCAAGACTATCGTGCTGGCCTTGTCGATACTCGGCTGGGCGCCTTACGCGCGCCTGATACGCGGAGAAGCCCTGAGGCTGCGCGAGGCGGACTTCGTCGCGCAGGCGCGCATCATCGGCAGCTCCTCGTTGAGAACCATGATCGTACATATCTTCCCGAACGTCGTCAACCCCCTGATAGTTATCGCGACCATGATGGTCGGTCTTGTGATTCTCATGGAAGCGGCCTTGAGCTATCTCGGGGCCGGCATCCCGCCGACAACCCCATCGTGGGGGGGGATGGTGTCCGACGGCAGAAACCTCATCGACAGGGCCTGGTGGATATCCTTCTTCCCCGGGCTGGCCATAGGGCTCGTCGTTTTGTCGGGCAACTTCCTGGGCGACTGGATCCGGGACAAGCTGGATCCGAGGTTAAGGCAGCTGTGAGCGAGACCGTTCTTCACGTAGAAGACCTGCGCACCTCATTCTTTACGCGGAAAGGTGTGGTAAAGGCGGTCGATGGGGTGAGCTTTCATGTGGACGAAGGGGAGACCCTGGGAATAGTCGGCGAATCGGGGTGCGGGAAGACGGTAACCGGTCTGTCTATCCTTCGCCTGCTCCCCGAGCCGGCAGCCAGGATCGTCGGGGGAAGGGTCCTGCTCGAAGGAACGGATCTTCTCAAGCTCGATAAGAGGAAGATGCGGGCGTATCGCGGCAAAGCGGTCTCCATGATCCTCCAAGACCCGATGACGTCGCTCAACCCGGTGTACTCCATCGGCAACCAGATAGCGGAGGCGGTGCGGCTCCACCGGAACCTCCCCGAGAGCATGGTGAGACACGAAGTCATCTCGGCGCTGAAACTGGTGAAGATCCCGTCGCCTGAGATGATTCTCCAACAGCATCCGTTTCAGCTGAGCGGCGGGATGCGGCAGCGGGTAGTGGGGGCTATAGCCATGTCGTGCCATCCCCGGCTGCTCATCGCAGACGAGCCGACCACCGCCCTCGACGCCACCATACAGGCCCAGTATATAGCCCTTTTCAAGGAAATCCAGCAGCAGACGAACGTCGCCATTATCTTCATTACCCACGACTTCGGGGTCGTGGCGACTATGTGCCACAGGGTGGGAGTCATGTACGCAGGGAAGATCGTTGAGACTGCCTCGACGAGGGACATATTCAAGTCCCCCAGACACCCCTACACGGCTGCCCTGATAGACTCGGTTCCCCGTCTCGATCGGAAGGACGAGCGGCTCTATTCCATCGAGGGGCAGCCCCCCTCGATGATGAACCTGCCCCGGGGGTGCCGGTTCCGCCCGCGCTGCACGGACACCTGCCTCCCTGTGTGCAGCGAGCAGGAGCCTCCCGAGGTGCAAATTGGGGACAGCCACTCCGTGGCCTGTTGGAAGGTGGCATAGATTATGGCCGATATCCTCCTCGAAGGGCGAAACCTCACGAAGCACTATCCTGTGACGAAGGGCTTGCTCCAGCACACAGTGGGCTGGGTGCGGGCCGTGGACGGCGTGTCTTTCGCGGTAGAGCGGGGCAAGACCCTGAGCCTCGTGGGAGAATCGGGCGCCGGCAAGACGACGACTGCCAAGGCGGTGCTTCTCCTGGAGAAGCCGACATCAGGGTCGATTCTCTTTAATGGAAAAGACCTGAACGAGTTTTCCCCGTCCCAGCTGAAGACGGAGTACAGGGCAAGGGTGCAGGCGGTGCAACAGAATCCCTGGAGCTCCATGAACCCGCGGATGAGGGTGAGGGATATTGTCGCCGAGCCGCTGGTGGTGAATACGAAACAATCGAGGAAGGAGACTCGGGCGAGGGTATCAGAGCTGCTCGAACAGGTGGGCCTGAGGCCTGACCACGGGGGACTCTATCCGCATGAGTTCAGCGGCGGACAGCGGCAGCGGATTGCAGTGGCCCGAGCCCTCGCCTTGAACCCTAGCCTGGTCGTCCTCGACGAGCCCGTCTCCGCCCTGGACGTGTCGATCCGGGCGCAGATCATGAACCTGCTGAAAGATCTCCAAGCGCAGCACAATCTCAGCTACATGGTCATTGCCCATAACCTCGCGACGGTGCGCTACATGAGCCATACCGTGGCCATCATGTATCTCGGGCAGATCGTCGAATACGGAGAAGCCGAGCCGCTCTTCGAGAAGCCCTTGCATCCTTACACAAGGGCGCTCATATCGGCGTCTCTCCTTACACTGCCCGAGGACGAGGCGGAAGGAGCGCAGCAGATAGTGTTGAGCGGCGAGATGCCTTCGCCCTTGAACCCCCCTCCCGGCTGCCGGTTTCACACTCGCTGCACCGAGAGCAGCTCGACATGCGCGGAAGTCGCGCCGGAATTGCGGCCCCTGGGGAAGCAGATGGTCAGGTGCCACCATTACGACGATTAATGGAGTTCACAATTAATGGGGCTAGCGTCGCCCCCTCTACCGGCATCAGCCGGCAGAGTCTCCCCCTCATAAAAAGGAAGGGACGCAAAAAGGCAACGCAGTCATTGGGGTTCAGCACCCCCTCCACTGGCAAAGCCACGACCCGCTTCGCGGGTGCCCCGGCCTCCCCGCTCGGAGTCTCGCTTCAATTAATGGGGCTAGCGTCGCCCCCTCTACCGGCATCAGCCGGCAGAGTCTCCCCCTCATAAAAAGGAAGGGACGCAAAAAGGCAACGCGACTCCTCGGGCTGGGGCCGGCTCCCGTCATCACGCCATTGATATGCTACTTGCCATCCGGTTGCACCGACGGGATGCGGTCGAACTCTATGTTGAAGAGATGGCCGTTCACCCGCTTCACCTCGCGAATGTAAACATCCTGAACGACATCGCGCGATTGAGGGTCAATGGTCATCTTGCCGCGCGGGCTCATCCAGCTCAAACCCTTGGCGATCGATAGGAATTTGTCACCGTCAGCGGATCCGTTCGTCTTCCCGAGCACCTGGTAGACAAGCGCCATCCCGTCGTAGCCGCTCACCGACATGAAGTTCGGCCGCCTGCCGGGATTCGCCTTCTCGAAAGCGGCGACATACGCCTTGTTCTCCGGTGAGGGATGAGCCGCCGAATAGAAATGCGAGGTGATCGCCCCTATGACGGGATCGCCCATGCCGTCGAGGAGGTCATCGTCCATCACGTCCCCCGGACCGATGATCTTGATTCCGCTCTGGGGAAGGCCGCGCTCGGCGCATTCCTTGATAACCGCAGCACCCTCCCCCGCGGGGACGAAGATGAAAAGCGCGTCGGGTTTGGCCTCCTTGGCGCGCTGGACGAAGGGCGCGTAGTCCGGGTTCTGGAGCGGAACGCGAACCGAGCCCAAAACCTGGCCGCCATTCTCCTTGAACACCCGAAGGAAGGTGTTCTCCGAATCGATGCCGGGCCCGTAGTCGGTGACGAGGGTGAATACCTTCTTCATCCCGTGTTTCGGTGCCCAGACGGCAATTGGGGCGGTCTGCTGGGGCAGGGTAAAAGACGTGCGCATGATATAGGGCGACTTCTCCGGGATGACGAGCGTGCCTGCGGCCATGACGATCATGGGCGTCTTGGCCGCCGTCGCGATCGGCGCCGCGGCGAAGGCAAGGGGCGTGAGACCGAAGCCGGCGAGGATCTCGGCGTGATCATTGGTGACGAGCTCCTGGGCGATGCGCTTCGTGGTCTCCGGAACGGATGCGTCATCGCGCAGAAGCAGCTCTATCTTGCGGTCGGCGACCACATCACCGTGCTGTGCAACATAGAGCTTGGCGCCGAGGTATACCTGCTGCCCTATCGACGACGCGAAGGGTCCGGACATGGGGAGAATAACTCCGATCTTCAAGGGTTGCTGCGCCAAAGCATCTGTGGACACGAGTGCGCCGGAAGCCAGGACTATGAGCAGGACTATGAAGCACGTTCTTGCCGTCATGAAGCCCCCCCTTGCTCGATATGGGCCTAGAATTGAAATGTGTCTCTCTTTAGGGACAGGGTAGAACAGGCCAAGGAACGAAGTCAAGGGAAAACGGGGCGGGTCGTCTCTCTCCTCCTTTTCCAGGGTCCCTCTCTTAAGGCTTCGCCACACGGACGCGCCGCCCCCTTTTCTGTTGACTTTCCCAGGTCAAGACGTTAGAACATTCGCCACGGAGGTTCACGTGTACGCCTATCATACCTACACCCGGCCCAAGCGCGTTCTGGTCACCGGAGGTGCCGGATTCATCGGCTCCCACCTCTGTGAACGCCTCATCAGGGACGGCCATGAGGTGATCTGCCTCGACAATTTCTTCACGGGAACACGGAAGAACATCTCACACCTTCTCGACCATCATGCCTTTGAGCTCGTGAGGCACGACATCACTCAGCCGATCCTTCTCGAAGTCGACTGGGTGTTCAATCTCGCCTGCCCCGCGAGCCCGATGCACTACCAGTACAACCCGGTGAAGACGATTAAGGTCAATGTCCTCGGCGCACTCAACATGCTCGGCCTCGCAAAGAGGGTGAGGGCGAGGATCATGCAGGCTTCGACGAGCGAGGTCTATGGAGATCCGGAAATACACCCCCAGACAGAGGAATACTGGGGGAACGTCAACCCCATAGGCAAGAGGAGCTGCTATGACGAAGGAAAAAGGGCTGCCGAGAGCTGTTTTTTCGACTATCTGCGGCAGAACAATGTGGACATCAAGATCGTGCGTATATTCAACACCTACGGACCCAGAATGAGACCGGCCGACGGACGCGTCGTCAGCAGCTTCATCACAGAGGCGATTCATGGGAGCCCCATCACCGTGTACGGGAGCGGGGGGCAGACAAGGTCATTCTGCTACGTTGACGACATGATCGAGGGTATGATACGGATGATGGATTATCAGACAGTGGCGAACCCCGAATCCGGGGACTACACAAAGCCCTCGCTTTCAGGATTCCCGGGCCCCGTCAACCTGGGCAATCCTGCAGAGGTCTCCATCGGGGCCCTCGCCGAGAAGGTCATCGATCTTGTCCGATCGGAGAGCAGGATCGTCTTCCAAGGGCTCCCCGAGGACGATCCGAGAAGGAGATGTCCCGACATCTCGAAGGCGAGGGAGTATCTGAAATGGGAGCCTAAGGTTCCCCTGGAAGAGGGACTGAAAAGAACGATCGACTACCTGAAGAACTGCTCAGCTCGGTGAGTCTCTCTCTGAAAGCGTCACTTGAAGAGATTATATCGTACGATGCAGTATAAGGCCTTACACCCGTCCTTCCAGTTGATCTTCTTGCCTTCCCGATAGGTCCGCCCGTAATACGAGATACCCACCTCGTAGATCCTCACGTTCGGAATCCGGGCAATTTTCGCCGTGACTTCGGGCTCGAAGCCGAACCGGCTTTCCCGCAGGTCGATTGACTTTATCAGTTCCGCACGGAAGAGCTTATAGCAGGTCTCCATGTCGCTCAGGTTCAAGTTCGTGAACATATTGGACAGGACGGTGAGAAGCCTGTTGCCTATGGTATGCCAGAAAAAGAGGATTCTGTGCGGCTTACCGCCCGCGAAACGCGATCCGAAAACGACATCTGCGAAGCCGTCAAGGATCGGCTTCAGGAGCAGATTATACTCTTCCGGGTCATACTCGAGATCGGCGTCCTGAACTATGATGAAATCGCCCGTGGCTCCTCGGATTCCGGTACGCAGCGCCGCCCCCTTGCCTCTATTGACGTCGTGCCTGAGATAGCTGAGGGACAGATCCGGGTGGTTCTCCCTGTATTGAAAGACCGACGCTTCAGTATTATCCGAGGAGGCATCATTGACGATCACGACTTCCTTTTCTATGCCGGCAATCAAGCTGACCCGCCTTACCTTCTCGCATATGTTGCCGATCGTCGGGCCCTCGTTGTATGCGGGTATGATAATGGATAGTTTCACCGCGCCTCGCTTATGAGATCTCCAATTCTGAAATAAGGAAAAACCCTCTTTCTGTTCTGAACGCGGCCGACCTTCGGCCCTTCGTTACTTTCGGCGGGCCGATTCCCGGTACATTCTACCAATTCCGCCGGGTAGAGGCACGTTCTTTCGAGCCTTTTCGTGATTCGTCCTTTGAGTTTTGCTAAAAAGCCGGTCTTACGATTCTCCGCCATGAGAGAAAACGCACCGGCCCTTGGGAAAACCGTTTCACGTCCCTGGCAGGAAGAAAGCCTCTCAGACGGGACACCCCAGGAGGGGACGGATCGACGCCAGGCGCACCTTTTAAGCGAAGGCTCTGCCACGGGTGCTCATAAAGAAAAGGGCCGTGCTCAAAACGGCCCGGCCCTCCCGGTCTTTTCTCGAGGGGCTAAGAGGAGAGCCCGGAAGCTCGCGCGCCCCTCTCACCCTACACTACCAGTTTCCGCTCTTCAGATAATCGTCGATGGCCTTGGCTGCCTTCCTCCCCGCGCCCATGGCAAGGATCACGGTAGCCGCGCCGGTTACGATGTCGCCGCCTGCGAAGACGCCCTTTCTGCTCGTCTTGCCGGTTTCCGGGTCTGCTTCGATGTTGCCCGACCTGCGCAAGGATAGCCCCTCAGTGCTGTGTGTAAGGATGGGGTTCGGTCCCTGGCCGATGGCCATGATTACCACTTCCACCGGGATGACATGCTCTGAACCTGCCCTCTCCACCGGCCTCCTTCTGCCCGAGGCATCAGGCTCTCCGAGATCCATCTTGATGCACTCGATGCCGGTTACCCACATCTTGTCATCCCCGATGATCCTCACCGGGTTCGTGAGGAGGCGAAAATCGATGCCCTCTTCCTCAGCGTGGTGGGCCTCTTCGGCCCTCGCGGGCATCTCCGCCCTGGACCTCCGGTAAATGAGATAGACGTTCTTCGCCCCGAGCCTCTTCGCCACCCTGGCCGAGTCCATGGCAACGTTGCCGCCGCCCACGACGGCAACGTTCCTCGCCGTCCGGATGGGCGTATCGTACTCGGGGAAGAGATAGGCCTTCATGAGGTTTGCCCTCGTGAGGAACTCGTTCGCCGAGTAAACCCCATTCAGGTTCTCGCCGGGGATATTCATGAAATAGGGCAATCCCGCGCCCGTGCCCACGAAGATGGCGTCGAAGCCTTCCGCGAAAAGCTCGTCCACCGAGGCAGTCTGGCCCACGATGGTGTTTGTCCTTATCTTCACGCCCAGTTTCTGAACATAGTCGACCTCGCGCTGGACAATGGCCTTGGGAAGCCGGAACTCCGGAATGCCGTAAACGAGCACGCCCCCTGCCTTATGAAGGGCCTCGAATATGGTGACGTCGTGGCCCATCTTCGCAAGCTCCCCGGCCACGGTGAGCCCCGACGGGCCCGCCCCGACGACAGCCACCCTTTTCCCCGTGGCCTCTGCGTTCTTCGGCACGCTCACCTCACCCTGCGCAAGCTCGTAGTCTGCCGCGAACCGCTCGAGCCGCCCTACTGCTACAGGCTCACCCTTCTTGCCCAAGACGCATTTGCTCTCGCACTGCGATTCCTGGGGACAGACGCGTCCGCATATTGCGGGCAGGGCGTTCGTCTCCTTGATCGCGCGGATGGCTCCCTCGAAGTCTCCTTCTTTGATCTTCCCGACGAACTGCGGGATCTGCACGTTCACCGGGCATCCTTCCACGCATGCGGGCTTTTTGCAGCCCAGGCAGCGCGACGCCTCACGGAGCGCATTCTCCCTCGTGTAGCCAAGGGCCACTTCGCCGAAGTTCTGAATCCTCACCCTCGGCGCTTGTTCGGGCATCTTCTCCCGCGTCTTCGGCCGCTTCGACTCCACCTGGGCCTCGAGCCGGCAGGTATGGTCCCACATGGCGCGCCGCTCCTCCCGGTTGTACATCTGCTGGCGGAGCATCAACTCCCTGAAATTCACCTGGTGGGCATCGAACTCAGGCCCATCGACGCAGACGAATTTCGTCTCTCCCGCGACCGTGGTCCGGCAGCCGCCGCACATACCCGTGCCGTCGATCATGACCGAATTGAGGCTCACCACGGTCTTCAGCTCGTAGGGCCTCGTAACCTCGCTGACGGCCCTCATCATGACCACCGGGCCGATGGCGAGCACGAGATCTATCTTCCTTCCCTCATCGATGAGCCTTTTCAACTCGTCCGTCACGAAGCCGTGATGTCCGTAAGACCCATCGTCGGTAGTCACGTAGAGCTCGTTGCTGATGGCCTTCATCTCGTCCTCAAGGATGAGCATCTCCTTCGTCCTTGCTCCGATGATGGAGATGATCTCGTTGCCTGCCTGGTGGAGGGCCTTTGCGATCGGATAGACCGGCGCCACGCCGACGCCGCCGCCGATGCAAACGACCGTACCGAACTTCTCTATGTGACTTGCCTTGCCGAGGGGCCCCACCACATCGAGGATCACCTGCCCCGGCTCGAAACGTGCGAGCTTCTTTGTGGAGGCTCCAACCTCCTGAAAGATCACGGTGATCTGACCAGCCTCTCTGTCAAAATCGGCCACCGTCAATGGTATGCGCTCCGCCCTGTCATCCGCTCGGAGCACGACGAACTGTCCGGGCTTTACCTTCTTCGCTATGTCGGGCACGTAGAGCTTCCACATGACCAACGAGGGTGCAAGGTGCCGCCGTTCGACAATCCCATTGGTCAAGACCTGCCTCTTCTCTTGTGCAGCTTCAGCCATGTCTTCTCCTTATGTTGTGCTTATCCGGTTCCCAGGAAACGCTGTTCACCTCGGTCTTACAGGAAACTTGACCGTGAAGGTCGTACCCTTTCCCCTCTCGCTCTCGACCTCTATGCTGCCGAAATGAGACTCCACTATCTTCTTTGCGATGGAGAGCCCGAGGCCGGTGCCGGTGGTATACCTTGTCTTCGGGTCGTGCACTCGATAGAACTCCTCGAACAGGTGAGGCAGGCTCTCCTCGTCCACTCCGATCCCTGTGTCCGCCACCTTGATGACGAGGAAGTGATCCCTTGCCCTCGCGCTCACCTTCACCGTTCCGTTCTTCTCGTTGTATTTGACTGCGTTGGAAACGAGGTTGGTGAAGAGATGCTCCAGTTCCGAGCGGTCGGCATCGACAAGAGGCAGCGATTTGGGCAGGCTCACCCGGATTCGCAAGCCTTTCTCGTCCCCCTGACCCTTGAAGAGCTCCACCGTCTCCCTGATAATGGCCGCCACGTCGAGGGGCTCCTTCTTTCTCACGACCCTCGCGGACTGGAGCTTCACGAGGTGGAGCAGATCGCTCACCAACTCGAGCAGGGAATGGCTCCTCGCCTTTGCGCGCTCGAGCATGTTCCGGTTGACCATGGGATCCGTGCCTGCCGCACCCGAAAGATACGCAGAGAGGTAACCCTCTATGGCAGAGAGGGGCGCCCTCAGCTCATGGGCCACCATGGTCACAAACCTGGTCTTTATCTGGTCGATCTCCTTCGAGGCCGTAATATCGCGCAGCAGGCTGACGACGCCCAGCTCGTGACCCGACTCATCCCGCACAGAGGAGAGGCTTACCATAATGGTGCGTGGTTCCGGCGAGCGTAGCTCGACTTCTTCGGTCTGGACGGTGTAACGCACCGCATCAGGGGAGAAGGCCTTACCCATGATGTCGAGGAGCTCTCTCTGGTGGATGATCTCCGCCATGTCCCTGCCCGCCTTCGACAGCCCGTCGAAATTGAGCATTCTTGCCACCGCAGGATTCCACAACACGAGCTGTTTCTCCCTATTGAATACAAGTATGCCTTCCGCGAGGGAATTGACAATAGTATGCAACTTCGATGTTTCGTTTGCCACTTCCAGCAGTTTCTGGTCTCGCTCCTCCGTGAGCCGCTTGGCTTGAAGGCGGAGCCGTCTTGTCTCGAGCCCTCTGTTCACCACAGCAAGGAGCTGGTCGGGGGTGAAGGGCTTGGAAACGTAATCGTAGGCACCGTGCTTCATGGCGTCAACCGCACTCTCCACCGTGGCAAAGCCGGTGATGACGATGAGAATGATCTCGGGGTCGTAAGCCCGGACGTTCTCCATCATCTCTATGCCGCCCATCACAGGCATCATGAGATCCACGAGGAGAAGATCAAAAGGGAGGGAGTAGAGTTTTTCAAGCCCCTCCCTGCCGTGCTCTGCAACATCCACAACTAAGCCTTCTGCGGACAGGATCCTCCGACATCCCTCCCGGATACCTCGTTCGTCATCGATAACCAGGATGCGCAAGGCATTGTCCATGCGTCCGTCCTGCATACCCGCCCTCGCAGCCTAGACCTGTTCCTTCGCCCTCGCCAGGAGTGCCACTATCCTCTTGACAAGCTCCTCTGGAAGGAGAGGTTTACTCGCGTAGTCATCCGTTTTCATCCAGTAGCCATCGAGTTCCTGGGAAAAGTCATAGCCCGTGGTCTCTGCCACGGAGGTGAGGAGGAGGATGGGGATTTTCCCGTACCTGGGATCCCCTTTGAGGGCCCTCGCAAACGCAAAGCCCGTATCATGCCTCTCCAGCATGAGATCCAGGACGACGAGGTCGGGCTCCTCGAACTTCACCTTATCGAGCCCCTCCTTCCCCGAGAAGGCAGCCATTACCTTGAAACCATGGTTTTCCAAGACGGCTTTGTTGAGGTCGACAAAATCGACATCATCGTCGACGAGCAGTATTTTCGGTTTTCTCTCCATCCCTTCTCTCCCGATTTCTTGAGATTTCGTTCTTCGGGTCCTCGCCCTTGCTTTCGTCGAAGAGGCCCTCTTTTTCTTCCGTGACGGGTAAGGAGACAACAAAGGTACTCCCCTCGCCCAGTTTTGTCTTCACGTCGATTCTCCCCGAATGGCGCTCCGTAATCCCGTAGGAGATAGCGAGTCCGAGGCCTGTGCCCTTCTCCTTTGTGGTGAAGAAGGGGGAGAAGAGCTTCTCCATGATCTCCGGAGGAATCCCTGGTCCCGTGTCCTTGATCTTGACCGAGATCTTTCGCTTCCCACCAACGGTAACAATGGTGATGGTCCCTCTGCCCTCCATTGCCTCGGCCGCATTGAGGATAATATTGAGGAATACCTGTTTCAGCTGGGCCGAATCAGCGGTGACGGCCGGCATACGTGGGGCGAAGATCTTCCTGATCTTAATGTTGTGAAATGCGGACTGGTTTGCCACGAGCCCGAGCACTTCTTCGAGGAGTTCGTTGATGTCCGCGGGGGCGGGTCGAAGCTTGGCCTCCCGGGCGAAGCTGAGCAATCCCTGCACGATTTCCTTGGCCCGGTTGGCTTCCTTGACAATCACTTCCACATCCTCACGCCGAGGGTCGTCGGCCTCCAGACTCTTCAACACAAGATGGGCATAAATGGTGATCGTTCCTAGAGGGTTGTTGATCTCGTGGGCCACGCCTGCGGCGAGCTGCCCCAGAGAGGCAAACTTCTCCGTGCGAATGAGCTGCGACTGTGTTTGCTCAAGTGCCTGGTGAGCGCCCTGCAACTCCCGATGGGACTTCTCTAACTGTTGGTAGATCTTTTCGCTTTGTTGAAGCAGGTAGGGCAGACAAGCCTCGGCGTCGGCCATTCCCTGGGCCACCGCAATAGCCTTGTCCCTGCACGAAGGATAACCGCACGCCCTGCAGTCGATGTTCCGAAGTGGCGGCAGCTTATCTATGTTTCTCAGGATCGCCTCTATCTCCCGCTCTGTCGGCTCCGGCAGCTTCTGCTCCATGTTGAGGAACTTGCGCCCGAGGAAGACATCCCGGTGCGAATCGAGCTCTCTCACCACGCTGGCAGGGCGCTGCAACTCCATCTCGGTTTCCGTGTACTTCGCCACTATTCCCCGCCTGCCCACGACGCTCAGCTCATCCCCGCAGAAGGGACCGTCGACGCATCCGTCGCAATAGACGAGGTCTACGAACCGCGTCTGGATAAGGCCTGAGGCGATCTGGTGCAAAGCCCCCACGGACCGCCTGCGACCATAGATGACGCTCACATGGTCCATGAGCAAGTCGTAGGGAGAGCCAAGGCTTCGGGAAAGCCCTCCGCCCACGGAGGCAACCCTTCCCAAATACGGTCTGGGCCCGTCGAAGTCGGTCTCCTCGAGCCTGCTCGGTACCAGACTTGCCTCTGCCATGAGACGTTTTACGTCCGCGAAGGTGATGACCTGATCTATGGCCCCAGCGACCTCCGGTGCGGTCCGTTCGCCCACCTGGGCGAGGCAAGGCGTAAGATAAACTATTCTCCATGTGGGCCCCCTGAGCAGGCGGGCCGCCCGTCCGACGGCTACCATGGGGGACACTATCGGCGCAAGGCAGGGAATGATGGAAGGCAAGAACTTCTGCACATAGGAGACGATAACAGGGCAGACGGATGAGATGATCGGCCTATCCACCTGGCCGCGCCTCGAGGGCTCGCGGGAAACTCCTTCGAGGGTGAGGAGTTTTCTATAGGCCCAACCCACAAGATCGGCTCCCAATGCGCCCTCCCACACCTCCGCAAAACCGATGTGCTTCAAGGCTGTGACGAGCTGCCGAGGCGTTTCCATTGTGAATGCTGCGGGGAACGCAGGGTCGAGACAGGCTATGGTGTGGCCATCGTCCGACAGGAATCGTCTCACCTCCGCCAGGCCGTTCGCATACACGAGGGCCTGGTGCGGGCAGTCCTTGATGCAACTTCCACACAGAACGCACCGCCCGACGATGATCCTCACCCCATCCTTCTCGAGTTTGATGGCCTTTGCCGGGCACGTTTGTATACAATAAGAGCAGCGCCTGCACTTGTGGCGAATTACGTCTACACCATGAGAGGCGCCTTCTTCCTGAGGCATATATTGGACTTAATCCTTGCTGGATAAGTCAACATCAGAAAATATGCAATATAATAAATCAAGCGGGTTTCTTTGTCAACGCACGGGCCTGGCCCAAAACCACGGCCTCTGAGAATGGAAGAATTACCCCGCCTTGAGGAGTTCTCTCATCAGGATGAGTTGGCCCCCGCATTCCCCGTAGCTTGCTACGGGTTAGAATCTCTTCTCTACAAAATCCCTTCTTCTCCTGCTATTCTATTGTCTTACAACACGTCACGTGACATACTATCAGAAACACTCGTGACCCCGTAGACTATGTCCGGTGGACGGAGATTCAGACGTTACCCCACCCCTGACCAGGAGAAGATCCTCTCATGCCCCGTCAGCTTGCTGATGGGGTAGTTCATTCGCGCAGCCACAGGCAGGGAAATCGGCGGGCCTTGGTGTTGCTCTCACGAGAGGAAGGAGTGGATGGCCTTGGCCGCCTTCCTCCCCGCTCCCATGGCGAGGATAACTGTGGCGGCCCCTGTGACAATATCCCCTCCTGCCCATGTGCGATCCCTGGTCGTCTTACCCGTCTCGGGATCGGCCATGAGGGTCCCCTTTTCGGTGACGTCGAGGCCGGGCGTCACAGAGGGAATCAACGGGTTGGGACTGTTCCCGATGGCACAGATCACGCCGTCCACGGGAATGGTGAAGTTGGAGCCCTTCACTTCCACGGGCCTCTTCCTGCCTGAGCTATCCGGCTCGCCGAGCTCCATGCACAGGCACTCCATTTCGCTCACCCACCCCTTCTCGTCACCCACGTAACGCACCGGCAGGGTGAGCATCTTGAAGACAACCCCTTCTTCTTCGGCGTTCTCCATTTCTTCCAGGCGGGCAGGCAATTCCTCACGCGATCGCCTGTAGACGACGTACACCTTGTGAGCGCCCATGCGAAGGGCCGTTCTTGCCGAATCCATGGCAACATTTCCGCCGCCTACCACCGCGACGACGCTGTGCTTCTTCACAGGTGTCGAGGACCTCGGGAAAAGGAACCCCTCCATGAGATTCATGCGAGTGAGATACTCGTTGGCGGAGTAAACGCCGTTCAGGTTCTCCCCTGGAATGTTCATGAACCAAGGGAGGCCCGCGCCGGTGCCGATGAATAGGGCATCATGGTCTTCCAAGAGCTCGTCGACCGACTGTGTCTTCCCGATCACGCAATCGGTCTTGATTTCTACGCCCAGTCTTCTCACGTAGTCGACCTCCCGCGCCACGACGCGTTTCGGAAGGCGGAACTCCGGAATGCCGTACGTGAGCACCCCCCCTGCCTTGTGGAGGGCCTCGAAGATCGTCACCTCATGGCCGAGGAGGGCCAGATCGCCGGCCACCGTGATGCCTGCCGGACCAGAGCCGACGACAGCCACCCTCTTGCCCGTGGGTTTTGCGCGCCTGGGGATCTCCACCTGCCCCTGCTCGGCCTCCCAGTCTGCGAGAAAACGCTCGAGCCTACCGATGGCGAGTTCGGCGCCCTTGTTCTTCAAGACGCACTTCGATTCGCACTGCGTTTCCTGTGGACAGACACGACCGCTCACCGCGGGCAGGCAGTTCTTCTCCTTGAGCTTTCTTATGCCCGCGGCAAAATCCCCTCTTGCCGCATGAGAGATGAACGCCGGTATGTCTATCTCCACAGGACAGCCAGCCACACACTTCGGCTGTTTGCACCGCATACATCGGCTCGCTTCGGCTGTGGCAAGATCGGGGGTGTAGCCGAGAGCTACCTCGTCGAAGTTGCTCCTCCTCACCTCTGGCGGCTGCTTCGGCATCTCGTGCCTGTGCAGGTTGAGCCTCTTCGGCTGTTCCTGGCCCTGCCGCTCCGGATTCATGAATGGCCCTTCCCCCCGCAGCCAATCTCCCGTCCTTGTGCACTTCTCCCTGTTGAGAGCGCCTCTTCCTCCATATAGGCCTTCCTTCGCGATAGGAACTCCGCCCAGTCGACGCGGTGACCTTCGAATTCCGGCCCGTCGACACAGGCAAAGCGAGTCTTCCCTGCGACGGTGACGCGGCACACGCCGCACATGCCTGTGGCGTCGATCATGATTGGGTTGAGGTTGACCATGGTCGGCACGCCGAAAGCCCGCGTCACCTCCGAAACACGGGCCATCAGGAAGGTGCAGCCGTTAACGATGACCCTGTCGGGCAGCTTCCGTCGACTGTTCATGATATCGGCGATCCGGCCCACGTGCCCTTTCAATCCAAGGCTCCCATCCCTCGTAATGGTTAGTACGGTCGAGGAAACAGCGGCCAGTTGCCTCTCCCAGTAAATCAGATAAGAGCTCCTCGCCTCCAGGACAGTGACAACCTCGTTGCCCGCACCTTTCAACTCCCTACAGACCGGGTAGATGCTCCCAATGCCGTAGCAGCCTCCCACCACCATTACCTCGCCGAAGTTGGCTATCTCTGTAGGATTTCCGAGAGGGCCCGTGCACGTCGGAATAGTCTCTCCCCCTTTGAGCCTCGCGAGTGCTCCGGTCGACGCGCCGACCTCCATAAAGATCGTCGATACGGTCCCCTTCTCCCTATCCCAGTCGGCAAGGGAGAGGGGAATTCTCTCTCCTTCGTCGCCCGGCCTGACGATCACAAACTGGCCTGCTTTCGCCTTCGCAGCCACTTGCTGGGCCTCCACGGTGAGGAGGTGGAGATTGGGCACGATCATCCTTCTTTCAACCACCCTGTTCATCGGTTCTCCTCAGGTCGACACTGCACGGATTCCCACTGAAGGGAGCCCTATCCTCCCCTCCTATGAGAAGCAGAACGCCCTCGCCAAGGGCTGAAGAGATGCGCACAGGAAACGCAAGATACCGACCGTCACGGCCAACCTCTGCCGTGCCCCTTTCTCCCAGACCCAGCCTGGCTGCATCCCCCTGGTTGACCAGCAGGTATCCCCTGTCACCGATCTGATTCATCCCGGGTACCGCCTCGCCCAGAGGCGACCCCCTGTAAGTTTCCATTTCCGCCTTGTAGTAAAGCAGGTATGGGCTCTGTCCATCTCCTCCCCTTTCCGGTCTGCCCCCGGCGGCCTCGGACGCCGCGATCTCCCTATGCGCCGACCACCCCGAGGCAATCTCTTTCTCAGCCTCGGGCGATGTCCTGAAACGTTTCCTCATCTCCTCCTGCACTTTTGAAACGTCTTCGTAGGACTTCCTATTTCTCCCCGTCCTCTCTGCAATCGCGTCTGCAATCATGACCAGGATCCGCCAGTCCGGCTTCGCCTCCCCCGGAGGCTCAACCGCCTTCTCTATGGTTCGAAGCCTCCCATCCACGCTGATCATGCTTCCCGAGGCCTCGGCAAAAAGGGCCGAGGGGAGAATAAGGTCCGGCCTTGAAGGCGGCCTCGGTCCATGGTCGTTCTGGTAAATGAGATACTCATGGTCCGGCAGCCATTCTGGGCACCCTTCTCCCACCACGTAGATCACCCTCCTCTCTCTTCGAAGGTCGACCGGCATCGGGAAAGGCGCAGCGAGGACAAAGGTGGCACCGGACTTCCTGTAGACCGCATGCCCCGGTTTCACGCCCGGCAAGGCGCCCATGGCCAGCATCCCCGACAGGTTGGTGAAAGGGTGGGCCACGATCATCTTCCACTCTCCTGAACGGCTCACCTCTGTAAGGGCGCCGAGAATCTCCTTTCTCCCGGGCGAGCGCACCACCTCGGGCCCCACAACGAGCACTTTGCGGGAGGCCTTCGACAGGTCGCGGCGTAAGCTCTCCAGCCGCTCTTCCTTGTCCTTCTTCCCTCTTCCTTTCTCGAGGAGCGCCTTACGGATAAAGGCGCCCCAACCGGGCGATTCGACCTTGAACGGGGCTTCTGTGATGGTATCGAGACTGGTCTCGAGGTCGCTCAGGCTCACGAGCCTGGCGCCCCTTGCTGCAGCCTTCTTCACCCGCAAGCCGAGGGGGGAATAGCCGTACCTCGAGTCGAATCCGAGAAGGAAGAGCACCTCAGCCTCGTCGATCGCCTCGAAAGGAGCGCATGCGCATGCAAGCCCAAGGAAAGTGGTAAACTCCTCCCCGAGGCCGACCGAGAGGGGGGAGACCATGTTTTCGCTCCCCATGACCTCGCGGACGAACTGCTGGGCGACGAAAAGATCCTCGTTCGACAGCTGGGGCGAGAGAACCATGAGGAAGTCATCGGCAGAAATCGCTGCCAGCCGTTCTGCGGCGGCCTCGACTGCGCCTTCCCAGGTGACGCTTCTGTAGCCCATTGGCGTGAGCTCCCGGGGTTCGGTGAGACGCAGGCGGCTGTTGACCAGCTCGGGCAGGGCAAAGCGGCCCTTTACGCACAGGCATCCGTGGTCAGCGGGCGAGTTGTAGTCGGGCAGGGCGTCAATGATCCTGCCGTCCTTCACTTGGAGCATGACACGGCAGCCGAGGGAACAGCAGGGACAAGTCGTTCCCCCTTCCCTCTCCGGTTTTCCATACCACTTGCTCACCTTTGCGGCCAACGTGCCGGTCGGGCATACAGAGACGCAGGCCCCGCAGAACTCGCACCCCGCTTCCAGATGGGAACGATCAAAGGCAGGCCCTATGGTGGTCAGCCTGCCCCGTCTTTTGAAACTGAGGGTTCCATTCATGCGGACCATCGAACATACCCGCACGCAGCGACCGCACAACACGCAGAGGTTGTAGTCGCGGTCATAGAAGGGGTCATCCCTCTCGACCTGAAGATTGCGAAAGTACACAGGGTAGGAGGTTTGGGAAAGACCCACCTTGGCAGCGAGTTCCTGGAGCTGGCAGCGACCATCGCCCGGACAGAAACGGCAGCCGGTAGTCATGCCCGTCTTTCTTATGGTGCCTTGAAATTCTAAACACTCGTCGCTCTCGTCGCAGAACAGGCAGCTCCCGGGATGCTCACTCAGGAGGAGCTTCAGAATCTCTTGCCTCAAGCCCCTCAATTCGGCCGAGTCGGTTCTGATAACCATGCCTTCTTCCACTGGTGTGGTGCAAGAGGTGGGGAATCCTCTGAGCCCGTCTACCTCCACCACACACATACGGCAGCCGCCGAAGGAAGGCAGGCCCTCAACGGCGCAAAGGGATGGGATATAGATCTCGTGGAGACGGGCGGCCTCCAGGATTGTGAGGCCCGGCCGCACAGCGACGCTCCTATTATCGAGGGTGACGGCGAATCTCCGCTCCATTGTCACATCTTTCTCTCCGCCGGTCGGATAACGATGGCATTACCCGCAATTGCGTCGAAGCGGCACACTTCGTAACACGAGCGGCACTTGATGCACTTCGACGTGTCGAGGTTGTGAGGTTCCGCACGCGGCCCTGATATGGCACCCGTTGGGCAGACCCGAACACAAGACTGACAGCCCGTACATTTCTCCTTGATTACCCTGTACTCGATCAGGTCTTTGCAGACTATGGCCCTGCATTGCTGATCCCTGATGTGCTCGAGATACTCGTTTCTGAAATAGCGGAGCGTCGTGAGCACGGGGTTTGGGGCGTTCTGACCGAGGCCGCACAAAGCCCCCTTCCTTATGGTATCCCCTAAGGTCCTGAGGGCGAGCAGGTCTTCCGTGGTGCCGTATCCGCGGCTGATTTTTTCCAGGATCTCAACCATGTGCCTCGTGCCCACCCGGCACGGTGTGCACTTTCCGCAGGACTCTTTCTGCGTAAAATCGAGGAAATACCTTGCGAGGTCGACGATGCACGTCTCCTCGTCCATAACGATGAGACCGCCCGACCCCATGATGGAACCTACCCCGCCAAGGGACTCATAGTCCACAGGCAGGTCGAGGAATTCCTCGGAGAGGCATCCGCCCGAGGGACCTCCGGTCTGGACGGCCTTGAAAGGCTTCTGCAGGCCCCCACCGATGTCGAAGATGATCTCCCGGAGGGATGTTCCCAACTGGACTTCGATTAGCCCTGGCCTGCGGACCTTTCCTACGAGGGAGAAGGTCTTGGTACCTCTGTTTCCCTCCTTGCCGAATCTCGCGTACCATTCGGCGCCGTTGCGGAAAATGTGGGGCAGCGTGCCCAAGGTTTCCACGTTGTTGATGATCGTAGGGCAGTCGAAAAGGCCGGAGATCGCAGGAAAGGGCGGGCGGGAACGGGGCATGCCCCGCCTCCCCTCGATCGATGCTATCAGGGCCGTCTCTTCCCCGCACACGAAAGCCCCGGCGCCTTCCTTGATCTCGATATGAAAACCGAAGTCCGTGTCGAGAATGCGGTCACCCAAGAGGCCACATTCCTTGCTCTGCTCGAGGGCGTGCCTTAGTCTCTCTATGGCGAGGGGGTATTCTGCGCGGATGTAAACGATGCCTCTGCTCGCCCCTATAGCGTAGCCCGCGATGAGCATACCTTCGAGAATAGCGTGGGGATCCGATTCGATGAGGGAGCGGTTCATGAATGCACCGGGGTCACCCTCGTCCGCATTGCAGATAAGATACTTCTGCCTGCCCGGCGCGTTTCTGCAAGAGGTCCATTTCTTGAAGGTGGGGAAACCCGCACCACCCCGTCCTCTCAGGCCGGCCTGCCGCACCAGTGCTATGGCATCCTCCGGGGTCATCTGCAGCGCCTTCAAGAAACCCTGATAGCCCTCGACGGCCAGGTAGTGGTCGATCTCCTCCGGGTCTATGAGGCCGCAGTTCCGAAGGACTACCCTCGTCTGAGGTTTGAGCATGGGCAGGTCGAAAAAGCGGGGTATGTCTGCGCGCGCGTGCTTTCCGAAAAGGCCTATGGCACCGCGGGTGTAGACCTTTCCCGCCAGTAGATTGGACTCAAGGATAGGGACGAGGGATTTGGGGGTGACGTTGTTGTGGCTTACGCGAGGCTGGCCGGGTAGCTGGATGTCAATGAGGGGCTCCAGATAGCAGGGGCCTATGCATCCTACCTGGATAATCCGGGCCGAGAGGCGGTTCTCCTTGAGAAAACGCTGCGTCTGGGCGATAAGTTGAACGGCGCCTGCAGCCTTTCCGCACGATGCCGCACCTACGTAAATCACCGGCTCCTTGCTGTTGAGGAGGGCTTCCCAGCTGTGAATCGCTGACTCTACTCTTTTGTCCAGCCTACTCATAAAATTTGAGCAGGTCCGTCAGTCTGTTCACGGTGACCCTGCTGAAGATTTTACCGTCAATCTGGACGACCGGGGAAAGGGCACAGCAACCCAGGCAAGCCACCCGTTCCAGGTCAAACCGCTCGTCAGCCGTGGTTCCACCGCATTCGATCCCCATACCGTTCTGGAGCGTATCGAGGAGGGTTGCGCCCCCCCTGACGTGGCACGCGGTACCGAGGCAGACCCTCACTGAGTGGCGGCCTGGTGTGTTGAATCTGAACTGCGCGTAAAAGGACGCGACCCCGAAAACCTCGTTTTCCGAGAGTTTCAGGTATCGAGAAATGGCAGCCAGGGAATCCGGACAGATGTATCCCAGTTCCCTCTGCACGTTTTGGAGGATTGGTATAAGCGAATCCCGACTGCAGCGATGCCTACCGAGAATGGCCTTGATAGTCTCAGCCATTCCACCCCTCCCCTCCGGGAAAATCCTGTCCCGGGCCTGTCAGTAGGCTCATTGCGGCTTGCCGCAGGTACGAGCGGTGCTCCTTCCCTGCTTGCGTCGCGTCAAACCTTCCTTGGTCGGGCCCGTGTGAAGAACGGCCTCGCTCTAGGAACCTCCCTGCCTTACCTACATATATTCTTGTTGATCGCGCCACTCATGTCAAGAGAATTGTGAGCAAGGAAATAGCGCGGCCGGCGAGCATGTGCAAGGGAAGACGGACAGGGTGTAGGGTGCCGGAGGCGCCTTCCCTTTCCTCTGCGGGGAGCCTCTTTCGCAGCGTCATCTTTCAAGGAGATCGACCCATTTCCCCCTTGCCCCCATGGCGGAATGGGAAGGAACCGGAGGAGCGGCCCATTGGTTTGAGATGAGGCACCTTCCCTCCTTGCATACGGGCGACCCTGACCCCTCCAGCCCGAGGCCCCTTAGCCTATCGAGGCGGTTTTCTTTGAATACCACGAAGACAGGCCGGCCCGACCGGTAGAGGCGGGCGAATGCATCCGTGTCGAGGAAATACGCCTTTGCCTCCGGGTAAATGGAGCCCATCTCCAATTCACCCTTGTAATCGGCCACATAGATCCTCTTCCCCGTGTAGAAGGGTAGGGTCTCGTCGAACGAGCCGTAGTCGACAATGGCGGCATCGGCGTATCCCGCGTTGTTGATTGCCAGGGCGAGCCGTTTTGTCGTATTGAACCTGTCCACGAGGCTCGCATCGACCATGATGGCAAAGAGGATCAGGAACGAGTAGGCGGCGAGCACGCACGCAAGGGGGCCGAAGGCCCGCACCCGTCTCAACCCGAGAAGAATGAGCGCGGCGAGAGACACGCCGAAGACCCAAAGGGAGAGTCCCCTCGCGCCCCGTACCGCGTCCTGCGCCCCCGCTACTCCGGAAAGATAGCGGTCTATGGCCCCGCTTCCGAGCGCAAGGGCGCCCCCGGCAACGATCGCCAGGAAGGCGGCGTACACAATGACCTCCTGGTGCAGGCGGACCTGGGTGAGCCACTCCCTCTCGAAGAGAAGGGCAAGCACCACTGCGAGGGCCGGGAAGACGGGAAGGATATAGGGCACAAGCTTCGAGCCGGACGCGCTGAAGAAGATGAAAACGACGGCGCACCAGATAAGGAGGAGGCGCGTCCGGCGCTCATTCCACAGGCGAAGGAGGGCCCTGGGGAGAAAAACGGACCAGGGGAAGAGCCCCCCGAACAGAACGGGAAAGAAGTAGTAGAGCGGTCCCGACCTCCGGTGCTTAGTGGTAAGGAAGCGCGCCACGTTTTGATCCATGAAGAAGAATTGGAAGAACTCCTTCTCCTTGAGACAGACGAGTACGAACCAAGGGACTGCGATGACGGCGAAGAGGAGGACCCCCCTCGCCGACGCCATTTCCCTGAGGAAGGAGAGTCTTCGCTCAGCGAGGAGGAAAAGCACGATGGTGACCACGAGTAGGATGAGCGCGGCAGGGCCTTTCGCCAGTACCGCGAGGGCGAGGGCGGAGAAGAAGAGATAGAGGAACCTTTTCCTTCCGGAGACGTAGAACTCGTGGAAGCAGAGGAGGGAGGCGAAAAGGAGGAAGGAAAAGAGCATGTCGATCGTTACGATATGCGCCATGGCAAAAAAGATGAAGGACGAAAGGAGCATAGCGGAGGAAAGAAAGGCGCATCTCTCCGTGAAACGGCGGGCCGCAAAGAAATAGGTGGCCAGGACCGTGAGGAGCGCGAAAAGGGCGTTGGGAAATCTGAAGGACCATTCGCTTCGTCCGAATGCCTTGTACGAGAGGGCCGTGACCCAGTACAGGAGCGGCGGCTTCTCGAAATACCGGACGAAGTTGAGATGGGGAACCACGTAGTCCCCCAGGATCGCCATCTCACGGGGGATCTCCGCGTACCTTCCTTCGTCCGGCTCTTTCAACGAGTAGGCACCCAGGTTGTAGAAGAGCAGGAGATAGGAGAAGGCAAGGATGAGCGCCAGATGGACGATCCTTTTCGTGCGACCGTGCGCCAACGACACCTTTGCCTCCTTCATGCGTGCTTGAGCCGCGGGCCGGTGACACCCTATCGGCGCACGGCCCCCCATGTTGACGCGATCTTCTTCACCCCTGGAAAGCCCCCGTTCGGCGCGCTCCTCTCCATTACGTCATCTCCTTCATGGTCTCGTAGACCGCGGAAAAGTCGAGGCTGCCGGCCTCTGCCGCGGAACGGCTAAAAAGACCCTGAACCGCCGGAAACATCGGCAATGGACCCATCTTAAGCTCTTTCACGAGGTCCTGTAAGTACCTCAGGTCCTTGTCGATGAGGGCAGCGGAGAAATGGGGCTCCCAGTCCTCGCGAAGGAGCTTCTCCCTTTTTGCCTTCAGGACGGCGGAGTCTCCCGCCCCTGCCTTCAGAATGTCGAGCACCCTGGTCTTGGCCAGACCCACCGCCTCGCCGTAGCAGAGGGCCTCGCCTATGGCTGCCATGAATGTCCCGAGCACAAGATTATTGATAAGCTTCATCTTGGTGGCGAGGCCGTGCTCCTCAAAATAGAAGACGTGGCTCGCCAGCTTCTCGACGTACGGCGTGATTCGATCGACTGCGTCTTTGTCGCCTCCCATGAGGAGCGTGAGGATGCCATCGCCTGCGGGAACAACACTGCCGAGGACGGGACTCTCGACATAGGAGCCCCCTTTCTCCGCGACCGAGCGGTAGAACCTTTCGATCGCCCGGAAATGGTTCGTGGTGAGGTCCACGATCACCCTGCCGCGGCAGTCACCCTCCAAGAGACCGCCCGGGCCGAAGAGCACCGATTCCACGGCAATGCTGTCGAAAAGGCAGAGAAAGACCACCTCGTTCTCCCTGAGCAATTCCCCCGGAGTTTCCGCACAGGACAAGCCGAGGCCCAGGGCCTTTTCCGCTGTCCTGTTCCAGACGAGCAAATCTGTTCCCTCAACGATAAGCCTCCGCGCAATCGCCCTGCCCATTACCCCCAAGCCAACGAAACCTGCCTTCATGGCCCTTATCCTCCCCGATTCCTTTTTGCTTCTCGTGTCTGACCAGGCTGCACTATTCTGCCACAAACCGGATGGCGAATCACCTGCTATTTGCGGACACGCTCCGTGGGGATCTCCTTTCACATTGAGGCCTTTTCTTTCCGCTCCCGTACGGTCATGCAGTCCATTCTTTCGCTTATCCGTCCCTCGGGGCTTGCCTTCCATTTCGCGGATTTCGGCTATATATTCTCTAGGAACGGGTTTTAGACGATGACGCGGGGATGAGGGAAAGCGATCCGGAAGGAGGGTCGGGGTGTTCGGGAGGCAAATAAGGCTCTTCAGTCTCTTCGGTTTCTCTGTCCGCGTCGATGCGAGCTGGCTTGTCATTGCCTTTCTCGTGGCATGGACCCTTGCAGCAGGTCTCTTCCCTTCATACTACAAAGGCCTCACATCGAGCACGTACTGGTGGATGGGTGTCGCGGGCGCAGCCGGCCTTTTCGTCTCCATTGTCTTTCACGAGTGCTGCCATTCCCTCGTTGCCCGCCACTACGGTCTTCCCATCGGCGGCATCACGCTTTTCGTCTTCGGCGGCGTATCCGAGATGACGGAGGAGCCTCAGAGCCCCGGGGTCGAATTCTTCATGGCCGCTGCCGGGCCTGTTTCAAGCTTTCTTCTCGCGGGGCTATTCTACCTGGCCTTCCTGGGGATGAGATCGGGAATGCCTCTTCCGGTGTATGGGGTTTTCGGCTATCTGGCGTACGTCAACGTCCTTCTCGGCTGCTTCAACCTGCTGCCGGCCTTCCCTCTCGACGGCGGCCGGGTGCTCAGATCCGCCCTTTGGCACGCCAAGGGAAACCTGCGATGGGCAACGCGGATCGCCACGAGAATAGGGTCTATCTTCGGGGCGGGCATGATCGTTCTCGGCATGGTGACTTTTGTGACAGGCAATTTCGTAGGGGGCGTCTGGTGGTTCCTCATCGGCATGTTCCTCAGAAACGCCTCGAGCGTGTCGTATCGCCAGCTGCTGATCAGGAGGGCCCTCGAGGGCGAGCACGTCCGCCAGCTTATGAAGTCCGATCTGGTCACCATCGGGCCGTCAGTCACCCTTGACCGGCTCATGGATGACTACATATACAGGTACCCCTACAAGATGTTCCCCGTGGTGGAGCAAGGGAGGCTCTTCGGGGTCGTCACCATAAACCGGCTGAAGGAAATCCCCCGGGAAGAGTGGTCCTTCCGCACGGTCAAGGAAATAGCCGGTACGTGTACCGAAGTCAACACGATAGAACCAGATGCCGACGCAATAAAGGCGCTGGAGAAGATGAACAAGACGAGCGCCGGAAGGCTCATGGTCGTGGACCGAGACAGGCTCGTGGGCATCCTCGTGCTTAAGGACCTCCTCAGCTTCCTCTCCAGAAAGCTCGACTTAGAGCCGCCCGAATCATAAGGTCATCCTTTTCAGTACTGTCCCATCTCCCAGTGCGCCTAGCACATTTACTAGGCGAAATATCCTTGAGCCCCCGTGCGTTTGAGACGACAATACTCTGACGCGGCTTTGTTTGTCCGCGAGGACGAGCCTGATTCAGATCGTGTACCGGAGGCTCCGATGAAGGTCTTTCTGAAGCCCGGTGAAGTCTACATAGGGGAGAAGCCTGCAGAGGTCTCCACCATCCTGGGCTCATGCGTCTCCGTTACCATGTTCAGCAGGAGGGCCAAAGTCGGCGCCATCTGCCATGCCCTCCTTCCCTGCGGCGCCGCGTCGGACGCTCCGGACGGCTTCCGCTACGTGGACATCTCTATCCTCTACATGCTCAGGATGTTCGAGAAGATGGGCATCCGCAGCCGGGAGTTGGAGATCAGGCTTCTCGGCGGGTCTGACATGCTCGAATCCACTCGGGGGAATATTGACACCGTGGGAAGGAAGAACATAGAGACTGCCGTGCGGATCCTCAAAGGGAAGAACCTCGAGCTTAGCGGCTCCGATGTAGGGGGCAGCATGGGCAGGAAGATACGCTTCAGCACCGGCACGGGCGCGGTATTGCTAAGGCGCATAAAGGGAATCATCCAAGGGGATGGGAGAAGCAGACTCGCCCGCTAACTTTTCTCCTGGCTTCCTTGTCTCGTCTGCCGGATAATCCCTGGTTCGCTCTTCGTTCACGGCTTTTCTCTCTTGATGCCAGCCTGCGAATCCTGTCATAATCTATCGATGGCTGAGAAACGTCCAACGGGCGTCAATGGGCCCTAGCGGAACGGACACTCTTCGGCTCCTCGCCGCCGCTTCGCCGGTCCTCGTGATAGCGGTCCTGGTAATCTTCCT
>Ga0326728_10006953_pt1 | contig 29866 bp, 27 predicted proteins | sample MB3enrmetagenome_FD_207602 | JGI IMG/M metagenome (GOLD analysis project Ga0326728, IMG submission 207602) | Lab enriched peat soil microbial communities from McLean, Ithaca, NY, United States - MB31MN | ecosystem: Environmental > Terrestrial > Soil > Wetlands > Peat | place: USA: New York... | reverse complement strand
GCCGGGATGGTGCTCGACCTTGGCGACGATCCTTCTCGGCTTCGTCCAGCTCCCCGCCTGGTACGTGAAGCTTTTGTAGCGCACCAGGGGCTTGTGGCTGGGCCTTCCGGGGGGCCGGAACAGGATCTCGGCAACCTCCCACTCTAGACTCTCGTTGGCGGGAAGGCGGATCGCATACACTACCCCGCGCTCCTCCAGTGCTTCGTAGATCTCGGGCTTGGCAAAGGCCGCGTCCGCCCGGAAAGCAACTTCTTTACCCTCCGCCTGTTGACGCTCGATCTCAGGTAACAGCAGCTCGTCCCAGTCTGCGGCGCTGTGCACATTGCCCGGACGGAGCTTCGCTGCCAAGCAGTCCCCGTGACTATTGAACAGAAATAGCGGGTGGTAGCAGACCGACTCGAAGTGCCCGTTGTAGGCGCTGCCCTCTTGGTCACCATGAACTGGACTCTCGCTGGAGTCCATGTCGAGCACGACGCGGTCAGAGGCATCCAGAGACTCGGCCTGCCCCAGCGTTTCCCGGTTCAACGCCATCAGCCCGATCAGATTCTCTTCCCTGGTCAGCAGTTCGGTCTCGAACCAGTGCAAGGTCGAGGTCAGCGCCGCGCCCCGGTCCCAGATCCTCTGCGAACTGATCAATCGAAACGTCGGGTCAGCGGCCAGTCGTTCGGCGTCATTGAGGTTCTCGTAGCCCGCCAAACGACTGTAGCCCGACTGCCGCAGCAGATCGGCCAGCATGAACTGCTTGTTCAAGCCTTGTCGGGAGTCGCGCAAGTGTTCCTCGATGAGATGCTCCAGGCCCAGTCGCTCATCCAACTCCCGAACCAGAATCAGGCCACCGTCGGAAGTCACTCGCGATCCCTGGAAATCGACCTTCAAGGAAGCATTGAACGAGAACTGAAATGGCTGGTTTTGTTTCTCACCCACTGGGTGTGCACCTCCGAGGCGTCTTCACTGCGTTCAAACCCGCATAAATACTGATGTTGAATAACGCCTGAAGGTTCGTTGGAAAGAGGTTATCTCGGAAATGTGGGCCTAGGGGACAGTCTATTGCTGTTACGCACAACCCAGCACAATAATCAGTGGCATTTTGTGATTCACCGGGAGTGACCACAGAACCATATCACTATGTCAGTTTACGACCAACGAGGCAAGCCGTCCGACCTTTTCACTCCTGTTGACCCATCCCCACACACGTGGGGGCACGGGCGATGACTACATGCAGAAGGTCATTGCAAAACTGGTGGACGAATCCGGGCGGCCGCTCTATGATGTCATCGGCATCCAGTGCCACCAGCACCGCCAGGCCTGGTCCGCCGTGGAGACCTGGCGGATATGCGAGCGCTTCGCCAAGGCCGGGAAGCCGCTGCACTTCACCGAGACGACAATCCTCTCCGGCGAGCCGGGCTGGGAGCTGCGGAAGGAGAACCCGCAGCTCGACTCGGCCAGCACCGCCGAGGGGGAGCGGCGGCAGGAGAAGGAGGTGGTCCGGTTCTATACCGTTCTCTTCAGCCACCCCGCCGTCCAGGCCATCACTTGGTGGGACCTGTCTGACCAGGGCGCATGGCAGGGCGCACCGGCGGGGCTGCTCCGAGCCGACATGACCCCCAAGCCCGCCTACGAGGCACTGATGGGGCTCGTCAAGGGGAGGTGGTGGACGCGCACTGAGGCCCGCGTGTCGCGGCGTGGGGGTACGCAGTTCCACGGCTTCTTCGGCGACTACAGGGTGACTGCGGTGGAGGGCGGACGCGAACTCAACGGGACCTTCACATTCGACGCGAGGACGCCGCAGCCCACCGAGGTCAGGCTGGAGTGACGCCGCTCGCGGCAGACGGATGGGCAGCATGACGGGATGGTGCCTGCAAGCGCAAATATGTGACAGCGCAGTCGCACGTGGACAAACTCGCTTGAGCCGCGGGCAGGCTGCGTGTAAGCTTCTGCCAAGAATTGCACACGTGCAGACGAAGTTGGAAAGGGAATTTCGCGTTTGCCGCCGTTTCCGGAGGTTCGGGCGCTGGACAGGGCACACAAAGGGCTTACCCGGTCATCAGCGGACCATCCTGACGTCACTGGACGCGATCCCGGCCTGTTCCAAGGGCATTTCCGGCGAGACTCGGAGGTGCGCCGCTCTACGACTTTCCCCTCTCGACCAGTCCCAGGATGCCGCGCACATCATTCCGGTGTGTGATTTCCGCAGCCGTGCCGCCGCGCCGTTCCAGCCACTTTCTGGAATCCTGCATCGTTATCGAATGCGTGACAGGTAGGGATTGAGTCACACGACTACCTCAATGACGCCTGTGTTTACCTCATCTGAGGGTTGGCTGACCAGGGCTTGGAGCTGCCGAAGATTCAGTGGATTGAGTCGCGAAGCTTGGCTGTGGAGAAATCTCAATTCCCAGTTGAGCGCGAATAGCGGCGTAAAGCCGGATGAGACTTTCTGCCCATCGATCAAGGCTCTCATCGACTGGTATCCTTTCGTTAGTAATCGATTGTTTTACTGCGCCGTGCATGATTTTCTGAATCTCGGCAAATCTGTTCTGCACCTCCATGCCACACAGCATGTTGACTACGTTTTTAGCTTTCGAGAAACTCTGAAAGGCCTTAAGGTACGCATCGCGAGAAGAGATGGCCTTTTCCTCTAGAGCGATTAGAGCGGCGCCTTCTCTGGCCTGCCCCAATTTTGTCACGTGAATTGCCACCACTTCAGACATAATGGCTTCGACCTCGCTGAGTTGCCTTAGCGCTTCTAAGATGGCACCGTACTGCAATTCCCATTGCTTCTGCCGTTGCCAAACACGGTCAGAGATTTTTGCCTCCACTTCCTTCGTTGCCTGAGTGACCGCTCTCAACTGTTCCACGAGCTTGTTAATGTCCTCATGTGTCGCGAGGTTTGCAGCTTTTGTTTTTAGGTACGCGCCGAAATATCCTCCTGCCAATGATCCTATGACCGCCAAAACTGGCCAATAAATGGAATCCATTTCCCACCTCCCCCAGCGTTAAGCATCCCGCCTATGTAAATAGACGTTGGGACGAAATATGTTGGCTTTAGGGCAACACCAGGAATGGAGTCCCTCAAAGCTGCAAAAGCGCGGCAGATCACCAAAGAAAGCGTTACGGAGGCGGAAACGCTGGTCGTGACCGGCGTATCGCCAGCCTGACCGCGCCACCGCAACGCACTCAGCGCCATGCGGAGTGTTAATCGCGGGAAAGACGTGCGTGGCTCTGCCGAACGCCGATCCGCTGTGGGTGGCTGCGCGGGTCAGTTCAGGCATATTCAGCGGGAGTGCCGTTCCTGCTCCGGTAGGTTTGCGATGCTAGCTCGGGCAGGCGCGTAGTCTGGCGCGAGAGCCAGGGCTTTCTCAAATTCGGCGCGGGCATCCGCGAAGCGACCTGTAGCGGAGAAGGCGTTCCCTAAGTTCGTGTAGGCCTCAGGGTCATTCGGCATCAACTCGATGGCGCGTTGGAGATGCGCAATGCCTTCTGACCAGCGACCCATCTCGCAGTACAGTGCCCCCAAGCTGTTGTGCAGCGACGAGTTGAAACTGTCCGACGTAGGGTGCAATCGAAGCGCAGCTTGGAAATAACTCAACGCCTGATCGTCCCGATGTTCGTCCTGCCATGCAATGAACCCCACGGCATTCCAGGCATTCTCATCATTCGGGTCTTCCTCCAGGTGCTTGCGGAGAATTGTCTCTGCCTCCTTCCATCGGCCTGCCTGCAAAAGCACCGCGCCACGCACTCCCTTCACCCGAGCGTCCGTAGGGTCGGCAGCCTCGGCAGTATCAAGCGCCTCCAGGGCATCACCGATTTGTCCTCTCTCACTGTAAATGAGGGCGAGTCCCACTTCCGCATAGTCAATCTGATCCCACTCTGGTGGACTCTGTTGGTGAGCCAATGCGGCAGCCTGCAGGAAATGGCGCTCGGCAGAGATCAGGTCGCCCCGCTCAGAGCGAAACAACTCGGCAAGCCCGTTCTCCATATCGGGTGAGTTGGGAGATTCCTCAAAGGCTTTCGAGTAGAACGTGAACTGATCTCTCCAGTCAGCGTTGCGCCGCACGGTTCCCACCAAGCAAAAACACAAAACCACCGCGAGGGCTGCGGCACTCGCCAAGGAGCGGAAGCGAAGGGGCAGCATCGTGAGCCCCTCACTACCGAGCTATGCCACCAACAAACAAAAACCAAGCGACGGAATGTAGAGGTAGCGTTCCCCGAACACGTTCCGTCCCACTCCGCGAAGGTTGAGCGCCGGAACCAATGTCAGGAAGACCGAGGTCGCGGCGAAGCTCACTAACGGTGCCCGCCGCAAGCCATAGGCAATTGCGGACGCCGCCACGAGCAGGAAGAGTATCGCCGCGAGAACACGAGCCTCCAACAGGGATCGAACAGGATCAAAGACGTGAAATGCGCTCAGGTGAAGTGGAAGCAGCAGTTTCCAACAATACTTAGCCGTGAGGTCGACGACCGTCAGGACGTAATCACGCGGCGAGAGCAGCCATTTCCGTTGCGAGAAGTAAAGGAATCCCAACGCGTAGTATCGGAGTAGAAGGTATGCTCCGACTGCAGCCCCGTAAGGCAGCATGACCCACAACGCTCGTCGGAGGCGTGCCAGAATCGAGGGTGGCTCAGGATTGCACAGGATGATGTGAGCGCCAATCACTATCGGCAAGGTAAGCGCCATCTCCTTCCAAAGCAATGCCACGGCGAAGGAGGCACACGAAAGAACCCATAACCCCGGTCGGAGAGTCCAAGTGTGTAAGTGCTCGGCGGAGCCTGCGGTCGAGGGTCGTGCCGCCAAAAGATACACCCAAAACGCTAGGAGGAAACAAACTGCGCAACCAAGTTCAGGGAGTGCCGAAACCCAGGCGACTGCCTCGGTATGGATGGGATGGACCGCGAATATTGCGGCTGCCGCAGCGCCCAAAACCCTGCGCTTGGTAAGTTGGAGCAAGACGGCATAGGCCAAGAGCGTGGCGGAAAGATGGAACAGCAGACTCACCGCGTGGAAGGCGCGAGGGTCGAACCCAAACAATTGCGTGGTCAGCCGGTATGTGGCGATCCCCAGAGGCCGGTAATAATTGTTTCGAGACCGTTCGCCGCGATGGGTGAAGGCCCATACGTCCGAAGTAAAGTAATGTGACCACGGCGTTCCTGGGCTGAGATCGGGATTCCGCAGAATCAGTTGGGTGTCATCCCGCACAAATCGGTTCTGAAGGGTGTTCGCGTAGGCGCATACGATGAGCACGGCTAAAGAGAATGCAACAACGAGATGATAGACAATCGCAACCGTGCGACGAGACGATCTCTCATTGCCTCCACCGGGGGGGGTGACGTTGCATTCGTGTTTTCCGCACCTGACGGCCTCGATGAGCCACCGTATTAACCCCTAGAACAGCGCGAACATAGCGGGTTGATCGTTGCGCAAAACCTCTTTCTAGTCAAGCGCAGCGCACCACAACGCCGTGGCATGGAGTTCCTTCGTCGGGCTGAGTTGCGGCTATGAAGGGACATATTAGGGAAGTTCGGGATCGGTGTCGCGATAGTTGTCCTGGTTGCATTAGATGAGCAGCGCAGGACTAGTTCGTCCGGTCAATGAGTATTGAGCCAGGGTAGCTTCGCCATTTGGTAGTTGGTGAATTCAGCCACGAAATCTTCTGCCCATCGTGCAGCCTGCTCAACGGTATGCTCCAGATTGTCGTCTGTGTAGGTGAATTTGTGCCAATGCCTATGCTTCGCATAAGCATCCTCGAACATCCAAGTGGCACCTTTCCCGTCCTCTTGCAATACCGCAGTTACACATTCAGCAGCCTTCGCAACGTGCGGCAGTTCGTAAAGGTGGCCGGATGCTACCGTGCTCTCGATTGCCACAAACTTTGACGAAAGCGCGTAGCGCATCACCTTCTGAATCACACTCTCGCCTGCCTTGTCAGGTTGTTCTTTTATGATGTAGCTATAGTAGCCAAGCTCATCCAGCTTTGACGCAATCCTCTTCAACCGATCCAACGCCGGTCCCGTATCCATTCCAAGGACAAGCACGGAGTCGGAGTTCTCCAGAATTGAATCAGCGCGGTGCCATACCAGATCGAATGCTGACTTTATGGATTGCACGACTATCTCAGGGCGGGTGGTGCGAGAAAGACTTAGCTGCCAGCGGACGAAAATGTGCACGTCCTCGTCATCACGCGAGGGAGACGCCAAGGGATGGCCCTCGTGCGCCAACCGCCGAACGGCTCGCTCCATGGCCTCAGCGAAAGCGTAAGCAGAGAACTTATGCTCCCAGAACTTTGTGTACAAATGTTCTTCGATCTCGCATACCAGCCACTCACCCTCGCGCCATATTGTTGTCTCCGGGAAGTAGTCGCCCATCACCCAGACCCGCACATCTTCTGGCATTTGCTCGAGGTCCAAACGCTTCAAGTCGTCAGGGTCTATAGGTTCACTGTCTTCCTGCCGGAATTCTTCCCATTCGTCGCTTGGGAGTTCTATATCGCCGTTGAGCTCATAGTCCTCGTCGTTCGGCATATGTGGTGCATCCCTCAGGAAACTAGGTGCATGTTTCTTGCACCTGTAGCTGCGGCGGCAGTCGACTTCCTGCCACTGACCTCAATAACTATCGTCGCAATGACATGGGATTTTAAGGGCGAAGATCGACGCCGCAAAACGATGAGGAGACAAAATGTGAAGCTGTGGTACTCGATGCGTTTGTGCCGCGGACTAGGCTCCTCACGTCGTACTTACGCCGTCGCTCTTGGCGGCAAAGAAGGTTCCTTCGCAGGAGGAGGTTCCTTCCGGCAATCGCTGAGTAAGTGCGGCGTGTGAGATCGCAGGGCCACCACCGCCGTCAAATGTCAGGGTGCCGGGATCGGGGCCGGTGGGGTCGAATCCTAATTGAAAGAATGCTTTTTTCCGTCACACCCACGTCGGACGTTGACAAACTGCGTCACCTGAAAACGCGGAAACACGTTGCCTCGACGCCAGTAACGCAGACTGGCGACGCCGGGACAACGATCCGGCCGGCTCCTGGCGGTTCGAGTCGGGTCCAGATCGCCAGGGCTGAAGCAGGGTCGGCAGTGTTGTGATAACGGGATTCTGGTTGGGGCCGCAGGGTTAGGTCATCGCCTACAATGCCCCGCCAAGCTGGTCCAAAAACTCGCAGCAGCTTGTGAACCAGCCCACGGCAGCGGAGCCACGGGACTGCGACCGGCGGCGGCTGCAATCGCCTCCTGGCGGTTTAGGTCTCTGGGTAGCCAGCGCAGTCCCCGCACAGCGGCGAGCCGCATTCCGGGCACCGCCCCACGGCAGGACGGCCGCAGCGGCAGCACGATTCCCGGTGCTCTTCCTCCGGCAGGTCGAGGCTCGTCCTGTCGAGGCTGACCTCCGACATGTCCTCGTCCAGCGGGTTTGGGTTCCCCTCCACCACTGCCGCTACTGCCAATTCCACAGGGCACGCCTTTGTCCTTTTGCGCTTCGGACTTGTGAGCGCCATTTTCCATCTCCTCGGCGGTTCATCAGGCTATGCCGCATCGCTGCCGCCTGCGTCGGCAACGGCAGTAGCCCGCTCAGCCGCCAGTGGCGTTGCAGCGGTCTCCGCCGCTGGCTGCTCAACAGAGGCAGGTGTTTCACAGGAAGGCTGCGGAGCAGGCTCGGCTGCCGAGGTCTCCGCTGGAACTGCATTGCCGCCTTGAGGAGGCTGCGGAGCCAGGTCGGTTGCCGGGGCGGAGGCAGTTACATCGTCCGCAGCCTTGGGCACGGGATTGAAAATCATCAGGCCCTCCTGACGCTGCTCGTGGGGGATGCCTGAGATTTGTGCAATGCTGGCGAGGAACCGGAAGACGGACTCGCCCGTGACCAGGACTTTCTTGAGAGACGACGACCACACGGCTGCGGCGAGATTCTCGGCGGTTGGCATCGCGGGCTCGGGAATTGCCCCAGTGGGCACATTTCCATCGCCGCCGCCTAGCGACTCGGCGTGCCTCATCGCCAACCTGTCTGCCGTGCTCCGGGGAATATGCTGCTGCCTCAGCCAACTGCTCCATTGGCCCGCACGACCGGCACGGCAGAGAATCTGCTTCATCGCAAAAAGGCGCTCCGCCAAGCGGGCACGGAGGAGGCGGAGTTCCTTGCTGGTCGCCCTGCGGCCTGCGCTAAGGCGGACATGGTCCGACCAGAGTGTGCTGATTTCCTGGGCAAGCTGTGTTTCAACGATGGCGTCGTCGGGCTCAACCACCTCCACCGCCAGCTCATGCCCGAGAATGCGCGGATATGTGAAAAAGGGCTGCGTGCCCTCAAAGGCGTGAAGATCGGTGCCACAAATGCCGACCGTCAATACTCTCACCAGCACTTCATCCGGTCCCGGTGCTCCCGGCTGGGCAGTTACGATATCCTTAAATTTGCCCGGCTGTTCCAAGATGATTGTCTTCATGGGATATGGGCCTCAACGGTATTAATCAAAAATCGCTTTCTACTACATCGTCTGATCGATTCAGAGCCGGTAGGCGGCAATCGCCGCGCCCCGCCGGATGCTCTCTTGCTCATCCGGCGACAAATCCGCGATGAATGACCGGAAGGTGTCCATCCAGGTTTTGTACCCGCCGGCGAGCGTCAACACCGGCCAGTCGGAGCCGAACATGAGCCGGTTCGGCCCAAAGGCGGTGAGAACGGCGTCGAAATAGGGCCGCAGGCCGTCCGCGGTCCACGCGCTCCAGTCCGCCTCGGTCGCCATGCCAGAAACCTTGCAGAACACATTCCCCCGTCTCGCCAGTTCTTGTATGCGCTCCCGCCACGGCGAAAGCAACCGGGCCTTGATCCGTGGCTTCGCGATGTGATCGACAACGAACACCTGTCCGGGGTGACGGTCCACAAACTTCAGGGTCTGGGGCAAATGGCGCTCGAAGATCAGGATGTCGTACGCCAAGCCGAAGCTCCGGAGCAGGCTGACGCCACGGTTGAAATCATCGCGGAGCATGTAGGAATCGTCGGGCTCGTCGTGAAGGACGTGCCGGACGGCTTTCAACTTGGGGTTTTGCGCGAACCGCTCCAGGTATTTGCCGGCATCGGGATCAACCAGCGGGACCCATCCGACCACGCCGCGGATAAGGCCGCTCCGCCCGGCGAGGTCCAGCAGCCATTCCGTCTCTTCCATCATCTGCCGAGCCTGCACGGCTACGGCCCCGTCCACGCCAGACTCCCGCGTGACTTCCCGGAACTCCGGCACAAGGAAATTCCGGCGGAGCGCCGTCATCGCGCCGGTCATCCACACGTAGTCCCGGTCGTTGTACTCCCAGAGGTGATGGTGCGCGTCAATCGTCAACTCTAATAACTCCATTCCTTATTTAGAACCGGTTCCAGGATCTTGCGGACTCCCGCCACCAGGCCCATATCGCAGGGTTGCTCGTGCCATTCGATGTTGCGGCGCACGGATTCAGGACTGGCCGAACTGAACAACGTAGTTGGTATTCCCGGATTTTGGCTGGAGAACTGCAAGGCGAGCCGGCTGATCGAACTTCCGTTGTTCCGGCAGAATTCGGCGGCCGCGCGGAACCGGCTTTGGTCCTCGGCGCTGGCGGGATGCCAGACAGGCGCCCCGCGATCCGTCAACAGGCCGGACGCAAACGGAGAACCATTCACAATCCCGATGCCCTTCTGGCGCGCCATCGGAAGTAAATCGAGCAATTGCGTATCGTTCAGGCAGTGGTGATTGTGAACCAGCGCGGCATCGATATCCAGGGAGGCGAAGATCCGCTTCCACAAATCCATCGGGTAGATGCCGAAGCTGACGCCTCCAATCCGGCCTTCCCGCTTCAGTTCCTGAAGCGTCTCGTACCCTTCCGTCAAGGCCCACTCGGTGTGCTTTCTTCCCTGGTACTCAATGTCGTGGATGTGGATGATATCGAAATAGTCCACGCCCAACCGCCCGGCGCTCTCATCGAGCGAAGCCCGTATGCGTGCGTGCGAGTAGTCCAGGGTGTCGTCGCCGTAGCCGCCGGGCTTGGTGTACTTGCCCACCTTGGTGGACAGGAAGTAGCGGCTGCGGGGGATGCCGCGCAGCGCTTTGCCCAGAACCGTCTCCGACAGCGTGCCCCCATAGGCGGGCGCCACGTCGAAGTAGTTGATGCCGCAGTCCAGGGCGACATGCACCGCCTTGATCGCTTCCGCTTCGTCCACCGGGCGGAAGACTGACCCCAGGGACGACGCTCCGAAGCTGAGCCGGGAGACCTTCAACCCTGTCTTGCCGAGCAAATTGTACTGCATCGCGAAATATCCCCTTTTCTGATGAGTCTAAGAACCTGTCATTGAACTGCCGACGGCCAGCACCACGATCGCCATGATGAGGATCGCAAGGCCGGCGTAAAGCATTCGGACGGCACGCGCCGGCGCGCCTGTCCACTCACGCGTGACAAACCCGAACAGGTTGGCGACGATCAGGGTCGAGGCGGTATACATGGCCCATCCCACCGATGTGCCGAGGCGGCCCAGATAGTACGCCCCCATCCCGTACGGAATGGTCGCAACGAACCAGATAGCGCCCATCAGCGCGCCATTCATCCAGTCGTAACCGACTCCCGGGCCAAAATTCTTCCGCCACGTTCCCCGCTTGATCTGCAAACTGACGAACCAGAGCAAAAGGGACGCCGTCGCCCCCCAAAAAACGGGCATCCAACTGGTCAGCGTGGAGAAGACCGGATTCACGCCTAGTTTCTGGGCCTCATCGCCCACCCGGCTGGTGAAGGCAAATCCCAGGTTTGCGCAGGCGCTCAGCACGCCCGATGCCGCGCACACCACCAGCGTCCACCCGAAGCGGTGCCGTTGGCCACCCCCGACCACCTGCTGTTCCCGCAGAAAGCCGGCCCTGCCGCAAACCGCAACCCCGATGACGCATCCGGCGATGCCGAGCAGAATCACCAGACCTCCGGCCGTGAGCAGGTCAGCGGGCGACTTCACCAGGAAGGGAAGAATGGACCCCACTGCGGTGTTAATCCCAAAGATAGTCGCAACGCCCACCGACATGCCGGCAAGGGTGACACCGTAGCCGAACAAGATGGCGCCAACCCCCCAGCCGAATCCGTATGCCGCGCCGGCCCACACCGTCCGCGTCCCCGCCGCGTGCACGGCCACCCGCCAGCCCGGCGCCACGAAGGCAGCCATGAGAAAGGGAAGGATGAGCATCATGACCAGCGTCGATGGAACGTAGATGTTTTCCAGCTCGAATTTCCGGCGCTTTTTGAGAGGAACAGCAAGTGCTCCCCCCGATATCGCGGCGATGAAAACCAGCACAAACCCCAAAATCGGCGAATGCATTCGTATGCCCCTTCCTCAATCGTGGTCCCGCTGACGGCTCAGAACGGCTTCTTGCGCACGATCTTGAAGACAAAAGCGTACTCACACGGCTTCGTCTTCGGGGTTTCCACGGTGAGACCTTCCTTCGTCAGCTCCCACTTGAGCTCGCTGCCGTCACCGAGCATGGTGATGGAGGCGATCTCCGACGGGTAGAGGCCGTTCCAGAAGTTCTTGCCGGGGTTCGGGCCACCCGCCAAGCTCTTGATGAGGACCTTCTCGCCCGGCCAGCCGAGAACCGTGGCATAGAGAACATTCTCTTTTGCGGTGAAACGGATGTCCTGCGCCGTGTAGCGGAGTTGGTCCATCTCATTGAAAGGCCCGCCCTTCTCGAGCTGTGTCGGGCCCTCACCGGCGATGACCCAGGGGGTCGTGCCATAAATGGCCTCGCCGTTGACCTGAAGCCACTTCCCCAATGCCAGCAGCCGTTCTTTGGCCACCTCCGGAATCGTCCCGTCCGGCTTCGGGCCGACGTTCAGCAGCAGACACCCGTTCTTGCTCACCCGGTCCACCAAGTTGTCGACGAGGTTCTCGGTGGTTTTGAAGCCCGCGCCTTTGACGTACCCCCAGGCCCCCTGATTGTCGATCGACGAATCGGTAATCCATTCGTGGTAGGTCAAGTCGCGCTCCTGACCCAATTCCAAGTCGTCGATGCCTACACCGGGCGGAAGGTCGTGGCCCTTGTAGGACACCACCACTTCCTTGTTTTCTGCCGCCGCCTTATTGAAATAGTATGCTAGGAGGTCCTGTTTGTAGACCTCGGGGACAGCCCTCAACCCGAAGTCGAACCAAATGAAATCTGGGTCGTAGTTGTCAATGACTTCGCGAACCTCGCCCTCCCACCGATCCAGGAACTCCTTGCTGGGCTGGGCGCCCTTTTCGTGGATGGGGCCATATAAACCCGAGTACCGGGGATCCCCACAATCGAGGCTTTTGTCCCAGGTGGGGAAGAAATACCAGTTCTCCATGTGATGGAAGGCGGTGACGAACTTCATGTTGTGGGCTTTGATGGCCTTCGCAAGCTCACCGACGATATCGCGCTTGGGCCCCATCCTGGCGGCGTTCCACTCCGAGTACTTGGTGTCCCACAGGGCAAAGCCATCGTGATGCTCCGCCACGGGCCCGGCAAATCGCGCACCCGCTTTTTGGAATAAGTCCGCCCATTCGTCGGCGTTGAACTTCGCGCCGGTGAACATGGGAATGAAATCCTTATAACCGAATCTCCCCAGCGGGCCGTAAGTGGCCTCTTGGTAGATCCTCTCGGGCGAGTCCGGGTTCATGTACAGATGATTGGAATACCACGTGCCGTTCGGACCTATCGCCGGCACCGAATACACGCCCCAGTGCGTGTAGATGCCGAACTTGCCGTCCCGAAGCCACTGGGGAGTGCGGTAGTTTCGCAGGGAATTCCACGTCGGCCGATAGGGCTTCTCCGCCGCCGCAGCGGTGCGCGGCTTGGTGTTCAGAGCGTAGCCCGCCAGGATAGCCATCGCTGCGAGTGGAAGCAAGCACCTCAGCATCTTCGTAAAACGCGTCTGAATCATTTCTCCTCCTAGTTTCACTCAGGTCTCAAAGTGAACCGTGAGCGTGGGCTGTCAGGGGTATTGACGCGGTATTGAGCAATACCACCTTGGCTTATGGGATGTCCGCACCGTTGGGGTTTCTCACTCTGCCATTCAGCCCCGCAGCAGCCGTCTGGGCTCTGGCGGCGGTGGAGCGGGCCAGCCAGAACATGGGCAAGACCAGTAGCGTTCCCACAACCCATAAGCTTTGGGGCCAACGCTACGAGAGGGACCTTAATATTCGGTAGGATGTCGCTTACCCACAGAGCGTCACTGGATCCACTTCGTCAGAGGTCGGCGCGTCAATTCATCTTCCGCTAGGCCACCGATTCGCGCCGCCGCGTATTCCTGGAGCCTTTGCATCGCTTCACGCTTGTGCTCCTCCCAATCACGGATGTAGTCCCATCTTTCCTTCAAGGATTCCCACATCCAAAAACTCCGGAGCACGGTGAGCTCGGTGTCGGAGAGCATGTCGGAGGCGATCAGGAGCAGCGTGCCGCAACCGGGACAACACCTCTTCTTTCTGTAAGCGAAGTCCCACTTGCAATGGGGACATTTGTAGCGCTGTGGTCTGACTCTCAACAGCTTCCTTCCTCCCACGGACCGTTGCCGGGCAAGGGGTTTCGTCGCCCTTTCGAGGCAGCGCCCATGCGGATCCCGGAGCGCGACGACACAGGACAGCACGGCTGCCAGCCTGCCACAGGCGGGCTCGGACTGGCCGATGTTAGACCGACTTCACATAGCTACTTCTTTTTAGGAGGCACGACGGCGTCCTTGAACGCCTTCGCCAGGCGGAATTTCACCACCGTCTTGGCCGGAATCTGGATGGCCTCGCCGGTCTGGGGATCGCAGTCCATGCGAGCCTTGGGCGTCGGAAGCCGCAGTCATCTACGACTGGGTATTAACTCCGTCAGCACCCGAATTCCCTCTGTAAGACCTATTCACATCGCCGCAGCTCTGCTACATTGAGCCGGTATCATGATCTCCCTCTTGTGTCCTCGTTGCGGGTCGTCGCGGGTCAACAAATCGCCGAGCGGCCAACACCTCATGTGTCTCGACTGCCAGCGGGTCATCGTTCAGGTCCGGGTCAAGAAGCCTCGTGGGCGGAGGATTCAAAGCAGACCTCTTCCTCCACCTCCAGAGCCCTGTCCTGAACCAGCAAATTGAAGAGCCTCACGCGGGAACAGGAGAAGCGGAACACGGCCGGGGTAGTCCTGACCCTGGCACCCGCTTCGCCCGGTTTTCTGGCCCGGGTCGGAAACGGCCACTGTCTGCCCTCACTGCCCCGGGGCGCGGTACGGGACGCTCTTCTTCACGGCCTCGTCCACTTCGCCGGGCGTGAGGAGCACCGTGGTCGTGGTGGTGACCGCGCCGCTGGCATTGATGGCCAGCGAGGCCGCCGCCACGCTCACGTTGTCCGGCAGGTCGACGAGCACAATGGCGTCGTGCTTCCCAAAGGCAAAATAGAACGCCTCCACTTTCCCGCCTGCCGACTTGATTGCCTTCGCCGCCGCGTCGCGGCGCTTGGTGCCGCCCTCCGAGAGCAACCCCTTCACGCCTTCGGCCGTGTACGTCGCCTGAATCAGATACTTTGGCATGGTATCTCCCCCCTCGCTGGTTTTGGATAAGTTGTGTTCTTTTACCCAGGGTTAGACCATAGCACAGCCGGCAGGGGAACTCAATCGTGGCCAACAATACCTATTGTCGGCATCGCGACCGGTCCCGAGATCGGTCTTCCGATCCACGAACTCACTGTAATCGCGCTTTGCAGGTCCGCCCCATTTCACGCCCCAGCAGCCGGTCGGACGAACTTACCTGCTATAATAATCTTTCCCATGAAAGTGATATTTCTAAACACCTGCAACGGCAGAATTCGAGAGGGCATCGCCGCATTCATCAAACAGCAGGCTCCGGATACGGACGTTTTTTGTTTTCAGGAAGTCTATGAGGAAATGCGGACCCTCTCGGGAGAATTGCTTCCGAACTATCGCCTGATCAGTGGCTACAAGAAGGTTGCAGAAGACGATGATTTCCCCCAGGCAACGTATGTGCGCAGCGATCTTGAGTTGCTGTCCTCCGAGTTCGTGCTCGAAAACCAGCCGGGCGCTGGCCTCGCCATTTATACCCAGATCAACACGCAGAATGCTACGATTCATCTCTGCAACCTCCACGGCACAGCGCGACCGGGCAATAAACTGGACACCCCGCAGCGGATCAATCAATCGCAGGAGCTCTTAGATTTCTTCGCGGAAAAGAAAGGCATGAAGATTATTGGCGGCGATCTCAACCTCCGGCCTGAAACAAAGAGTGCGCAGATGTTTGAGGAAAACGGCTATCGAAGTCTTATCAAAGATTTCAGAATCCGAACAACACGCAACCGGCTCATTTGGGAGCTGTACCCGGAGAACAAGCAATATTTCTCTGACTATGTCTTTGTGAGTCCGGAGGTCAGCGTCAGAGAGTTCTCAGTCCCCACGAATGAGATCTCGGATCATTTGCCGCTCGTCTTAAAGGTGGACTGATCTGGCGTCTCCGCTGCCGGGTCATTGCCTTTGTAGTGGATCATTGGCGGCCCCAAAATTCTGGCCCTGGATCGGTTTGCGTCGTAACAACCAACTCACGCTGACGCTAACCCATCCGATTTGCGACTCAAGATAGCGCAGACATTTCGTTCCCGTCGTGGGTTTTCGCAACCGTTTGGCGAGCCGATGTTTGCTGAGCGAGTTTCGGATCATGCCGGTACGGGCAAGCACGTTTTGAATAACTCCGCGCCCACCGTGTATTGCAACTTTCCAATGGGAGCCATCTGATAAACATTCACCCGGAAATCGGGATTAACTCCCAGCAGCAGATAGGCTGCCCGCTGTGAGCACCTGTAATCGCTGACCAGCCATTCCATCAACTGAATGCTCGCTCGCCAAACGGCTTCTTCCAGTGGGCGGGCACACGCCAGCGAAACGATGCTGGTGTTCTTCTCCAGGCGCACGAAGGGAAGCCGTCGGCGCTTGACGATCTCGCAATGCAGGGTGACGGCGCTACGAGCTTCCATTGCCGTTCCGTAAAACTCCGTGTCCCCCTGACAGGCGTGAACGTCCTCGACATAGAGCAAGGCGCCCTGGCGGTAGCAGGGAAGAAATACGCGGGTGCCCGGGCAGATGTCTCGAACGTCCATATTGCCTCCCCAGCTTCCCTGGCCCAGCCCTGTCGATTCAACCTCGCGTTCTGGAGCAACCGCGATTGTTCCGATGAACGGAGATTGGCGCACCCGCAAGCCTAAAGGATGTCGCTTCACTTTCCCTTCCTCCCAGGTGGCTGCCTCCTCCATCACCACCTCTCCGTTCTGGATGCGGCCAATCACCAGCGTGGGCTTGCCCAAGTCACTCCATCGAAGCGAGTCGCCCAGTGGCCTATGACCAGGACGCCAGTAACTGGCGGCTTGCGCGTCCAGTTCGATTCGGTCGATATAGACCACCAGCGCATCGCCCGGCTCAGCTCCCTTGACGTAAATCGGGCCTGTAACCGGGTTGGCCATGGGAGGGGAATAGTTCAGATACCATGCGTCCAGCAGTTTCTGCGCATCGTCCAAGGTGCGATAGGTTCCGGAGGGCGCGTCCTCGGTCTCCAGGGTGAATGATTCTCCTGCCTCGACTTCAAGGACGGGCGCGTGTCGGAAGTCAACGACGTACTTCAGAAGGCTTCGATCACGACTCACGTATTTCATTCGGAATCCTCCCTCCGCTTGCGAAAAGCACAAACTTTAAGGCCAGCTTTGCAGGCGATAGTTCGATCCGGTGGTGTTCCGCGTAACATTAGAAGCTCACTTCAGCGGAATATGCTCCCTCCGCCTCGACCTCAGTACGCATGAAGATTTTGAAGATGCGATTCGATCCAACATGGTGGGCCGACCACGACTTAAACCTGGGACCAACAAATTATGAATTCAATCCGTGATGCTAACAAGAATTGCAGTCACTAGCAAGACACAGCAATCTCGCCTGAAGCGAATATCCGGTAGTAGTACATTTTGAAACTCTTGGGGCCTGACTCATACTCCCAAGGTGGCATGATTGGGGCGTGAAAAAGAAACTGGCAAAGAAAGCCCCGAAGAGCAAGCCAAAGATACATTCCAAAGAGGACTTTAATCAGGCAACTCATCGGGTGATGCAGGAAGTGATTCGCCGAAGTGAAGCGATTTGCTCCACCCTGCCTAAACCATAACCGCATCTGATAGAATCTGGTAGCCGCCTGGCCCGGCCAGGCGAAACGGGGAACCCTATTCCAAGGAACAACACCTCTTGATCCTTTATTTCCGCATCCAGTTCCTTTCCCTGGCAGTGCGGCGTTTGTTGGGGGTGGGCGAGCGGAAAGCAGCCCTGAGACTGACTTCGGCCCTTCAGTACTTTGCCAATCTGACTGGCCAGCGCCTGTATGCCGATGAGTTTGGAAATCTGAGGCCTGACTACCTCGTGAACCAATAGTTCATTCTTCCTCGGGGCGCACCTGGGGCCAAGCTCCTCACTAAGTCGCAACCCACTCCGTACACCTCATGGCGGCGAATCACGTAGGCCCCCAGTTCTGCACAAAAAAGTGCCGTACCAAACGGTCGTGGGCAAATCCGACCCACCAATGAAGGCCGCAGGGCGCTTCTCGATTGACCAAAACTTGTTCACTGCGGGGTGTAAATCGTACCTCCCGCCTCCCGTGATCATGCGGATATTCAGCACACTGGCGCTGGAAGGGGATTCAAGAATTGGAATCCTGCCTGACCAGCTTGCGCCGAGTCAGCCTTGCCTACCCAGACTACGCGGGCTTTAATAAAACAGTCGGCGTTGGCAGCAAGAAGGAGACCCACGGGCTGGCCCGGGGAAAGGGTGGCGTCGGATTGCAGGCGCAGGCCATAGGGTGAGAGGTCAACGGTAGTACCGACGTATTCAGCCTGCTTGCCTTCGATCACCACAGTCACAGCCATTTGAACCCGCTTACGCTCCGCCGGGCGCTTAACTGAAGGTGTGTCGTCAGACATGCCATAAAGTTACATGAAGAAGGACGCAGAATCAACTGCCCTCGTGGGGACTGATGATGTGACAGTAACCGCTTTTGGGAACAATACGGCGCTGGAGTTTCTCCCCTGGAAACGCCCACAGTAAACCCGGACGGCGTGGGGACGGCCCGTAGTCGGACCCTGGTCACGGTTAGCAACTCTTCTGGTGCCCATCCCGATCAACTAAATTCAGTCCTTCACTTTGCGCTGGGATTCAATCATTACCACGCCGGAACGGACAGCTTCAGGTAATTTCAAGACAGGTCCCAATTCTCCCGGGTTGAAGGCGTCGCGGATTGTCCCCTTCACTTGGATGGGCGCGCCCTCCCGTGGCACGCCGGTCTTCGAGATCACCCAAAGTGTGCCAGTACCGTCATCAACTTCGTAAGCCCCATAGCCCAGGACTGAGTAGCTCCTGACCACCTTACCGACCACCTCGACTTGCTGGTCTGCAAAGCGATGCGGGTCGAGCAATATCTGGTTGATTTTCTTCCGTTCGCAGCCAGCCAGAAACAGAACCATGCCTGTCAAAACCAAAGTCGCCCACCCGTAATGTCCAAACCGCTTCAGCATGGCACCGCCTCCCGGTCCGAACTGGAATTTACATTGTGGCCTTCCACCGCCTCCGAGTATACACGCCTTCGGCAGTGGGTCAGTTTCCTGGATGGGACTTTGCAACTAAGTGGATCACTTCCGAGTACGTGACCCAGGATCATTCCCGAAAGAGGCCGTAATTGACTGAGGCGGCCATCAATTCGAGGGGGTCAGAACCAAGTCTGTTTGCGGTAATCGAGATAGGCTTGACCAAACTTTTCTTGTAAGACCTTGGCTTCCCGCCGCGCCTGGCGAGCCTGAAAGACCACGAACACCGAGAATATCACAAGCAGCCAATGCAGGTGCAGAGCGAGGATCAAGCCGAAGACCATGAGGTCCACAGAAACGTACATCGGGTTGCGGATTCGTGCATAGAGGCCATGGGTGACGAGTTCCTTTGCCTCAGCTCGGACGGAGAATGACTTGCCCAATTGGACACGGGCCGTGATGACCATGCAGTATGCGATGGCGGCGAGAATTGCACCACCAATTCGCCATGCCGTCCAGGGCTGCTCTTTGAGACCGGGCACGAGGAGGTAGAGGAGAAAAACGAGCAGCGGAACCGCGATCATGGGGATGAGGATTCTCATTTCCCCGGAGTTTACCACAAACACACAGGCGCTGTTAAAGGTCAGAGCAGATGGTCAGCGCATATGCCACGAAAAGGAGGTCCTGTGTTCGTCGAACTCATGCCGCTTCTTGCCGGCCGCACTGTGCTCATCACGGCGGCCAAGGTGGATGACAAGACGCTCCGCATCAATGGCTCGTGATTCCCAGACGTGGTGAGACCGGCCCCTATCCTACAGCGCTGGAACCATTGGCCGCTGAAATCACGGCTGTCGACGTGCGATTGCATTCGGGGACGGCCATGTGTATCTTGACGGTCGGGCCGAAAGTCGATAATGGAAGTTCCGGCTAGAATGACAGCATAATACAAACAGCGGATAGGAGCCCCGGGATGTCTGAAGTGTTGCCAGTGATCTTCTTTGGCCACGGCAACCCCATGAATGCCGTGCAGAACAACCGCTACACCCAAGGATGGCGGGGCTTTGGGAAACAGATAAGAAAGCCCAAGGCCATCCTGTCGATTTCGGCGCACTGGTTTGTGCCAGAAACCGGGGTCACGATCAGTACGGCGCCAAAGACGATTCACGATTTCGGCGGTTTTCCCCGGGAACTGTACCAAGTGCAATACCCAGCTCCGGGAGATCCCGATCTGGCACGCCGTGTTCAACAGTTGTTGGCCCCGGTGCCGGTGCAACTGGACGACTCCTGGGGTCTGGATCACGGAACCTGGTCCGTGCTCTGTCACGTTTATCCGGGCGCCGATGTTCCCGTGGTGCAGTTGAGCATCGACGAAACCCTGCCTGCGCCGTTCCATTTCGAGATCGGAAGGAGGCTCGCGCCGTTGCGCGACGAAAATATCCTGATCGTCGGCAGCGGCAACCTTGTCCACAATCTCCACGCCTACGCCTGGGGCCGCCACATGCCCGATCCCTACGATTGGGCGGCACGCTTCGAAGAAGAGGCGAAGCAGATGATGCTTGGCGGCGAATTCAAACCGCTCATTGACTATGAGGGACTCGGCCGGGACGCCATGCTTTCCGTCCCAACACCGGATCACTACCTGCCACTCCTCTACGTGCTTGCGACCCGGCAGCAGGGGGACGGCATCACGTTTCCGATCGAAGGCATGGATGGAGGGTCTATCTCGATGCTGGCCGTGCAGCTCGGTTCGTCCGCTATGAGGAACGTGAAATGAGAATTGAGATACGCTGTCCTCGACAGTTATCTGAGGCCATGGTACTCTGACCTGCGGTTTAAGCATGAAATGAGATAACTACGGAGGAATCTTTGGATATCCAGGCTATCGTGAAAGAGTTGAAACGTGAACGTGACCGGCTGAACACAGCAATCGTAGCTTTAGAAGGAACAGACTTACCCCCTACTCTCCCGAAAGCACCCCCAGTTGCCGATGTTCCTGCCCCACCAGCCAAGAAGCGCCGCCGCCTTACGCCTGAGGGCAGAAAACGTATATCGGATATGATGAAGAAGCGGTGGGCTGAGAGAAGAAAGAAGATCTCCCGGGGCGCCAAATAAGCTTGCATCACCTTCACTCATCGCTTCCGTGCCCGGTGTGCCGCACAGGACGCCCCTAGATGTGTGAAACTGAAAGCCAATTTAAGGGTATTCGTGGGTTCCTCTGATTGGCTGTCGGCCTTTTGCTCCTACCGGTTGCCCCCCGCAAAAGCTGAGGAACAGCGCCGTTTGGAGGGTAGCGCCGTGAAGGCTTTTGACTCTATAGGGCATGCCCATGAATGGGCGAAGGGTGACTCGACTCGCCGATAAAGAGGCTTGGCAGACCCTTCATTGCAGTTTTCCAGCCATTTCAATGGGATGGCCATAACGGCTTAGAGCTTCTTTAAGCTGGCCCCAATGTACTTCACGTAGTCTGCCCGCCGCTCCGGATCAAGCTTATTGGTGGCGACGATAGCCGCGTTATATGCGGCGCGGGCTTCGTCCTTCTTGCCAGCGGCAGCCGCTGCGTCTCCCAGTGCCCACTCCGGATAGAGTTGATCGGGCGCCAGCTTTGCACCTTCCTCCGCCAGCGTCAAAGCCTCTTGCGGCTGCTTTGCTTCAAGCTTATCCCAGGCGAGGAATGCACGGCTTATCCCGCCTGCAAGCTCCATGTGAACATCGCCGCGGTAGACCAGCACGCTGTCGTCGATTTCCTCATCCGGCTTCAACGTCTGAAATCCGTGATAGGGGTTCATTTCCTTGCTCGGCCAAAGCGCGCCATTCATTTCGCTGGCGCTGAGCAGGACCGCGCCATGGATGATGGGTGGCACCAACTCCTTCCCGGCCCCCCCAAGCCCGTTGGGCAGGACGTGGCAGTGGACGTCGTAGGTCTCCGGGAGAATGAACGGCCGCACCATGTAGGCAAACCAGCACTCCTCGCCCGGATGCCGGTCCTCCCAATTCTTGACCTGATAGAGCTGTTGGCCCCAGTCCACATTTGAGTCGTTCAGGACCCTGTAAGTATTCCGGGCTCCGCCCCAGGCCTCATTGGCATAGGCCAGCGGGTTGGGAAAGACACTGAGCGCGGAAGCAACATGGGCAGCAATCAGTGCGGCGCAGGCCCATTTCCATCTGCGCGACAGGGGTGCCAGCGCGGCCACCCCGGCACCGGCGATGACCGCTGCCAGCGCATACAAAGGCAGCACGTGGCGCACACCAATGTTGAGTCTGTTCACTCCGGCCGTTGCGAGGTAGGCAATCCAGACAAAAAGAACATAGACCAGGGCGCGGGAGTGATCCGGACCCTTGCCCAGTTTGCCGATCGCGATCGCGAATCCCGCGAGCAAGACCAGGGCTATCATTCCCAGCGTGGTCTTAATAGCGATGGTGACGGGGAAGTACCACCAGACACCATGCGGGTACCAGTTACCCAGGACAAACGTGGTGAAGCTTTTGGCAAACTCGCGAATATCTACCATCCCCATCAGGTAAGATTCGGGTAGCAGATGCAGATGCGCCATCCACCATATGACGCCACGATCGAATCTGTTCAGACCTTGCGAGTATTCCGCCAGAGAAGGGATCAACTGCAGCCCAGCCGGCCGGGCCGCGTAGCGGAAGCCATAGAGGGCCCATAGAACCCCGACAGCCAGAAGAACCATCGCGGCAAGACCCCCTCCTAACCGCATCGCGAGGTGAACCCGTGTGCCTTTCGGCGCCACGGCAATCTCCCAGCCCACGAGGACCAGCAGCATGGGCCCCAGCATGACTCCCGAGTGTTTGGTGGCGAGCAAGAGTCCTAAGACGATGCCAGCAATAGCCAGACGCAAGAGGGTGGGCTGCTTTACATAGCGATAGAAGGCGCAGAGTGTCGCCAGAAAGAATAGAGTGGCCCCGACATCAGTGGTTACCAGGCCGGAGTGGGCCAAGATGTTGGGGTCGAAGACAGTCAGCGTCAAGGCAACCAAGGCCGCCGTGGTTCCGAACCACTCGCTTGCCGCGAAAAAGACGACCAGCGAGAGAGCAACAGCCAACAGCGCCGCTGCGAGCCTCATGCGAAAGACCAGCCGCTGGCTTCCGCCATCATTGTGGGCGAGCCATTCCTGGCCGCCGCGGTAGGCCTCGCCTTTGAAGAAGATCCCTTTGAGCGGAGGGAGCCATAACTTCTCTCCCAGAACCGGCAGGGTGGCCAGCAGCTTGACCAGCGGCGGATGCTCGGGATTCAAGCCAAAGTCGCCGGTCTTCCACATCCGGTAGCCGGCGTACATGTGGTCTCCTTCATCGAAGGTCAACGACTCGCGGTGCAGAACAATTACCATCTGCAACAGTTGCACGGCAATCAATGCGATCACGGCCGTGATCACCCAAATTCTTGTTTTCAGCAAGGGGTTTTAACCTCAGCCCGGGATGGTATCAGCCGGTCGCAGTAGGGACACCCGTTGCCCGGCAGCCCCGCACAGATCCGTAGGGGCGCCCATTATCGACCGGAATCTCCATTTTCAGCTTTCGCCTTACCGGTAATGTACACCCAAGCGCCTCTCAATTCAATATCGAGTCGGCCTTTCAATGTGGGGTGCGTTCTTGCCCTGAAACCAGAAAGCGTGACGAGAAGAGACGCGGGGACAGGTTACTGCGAGTTTCTTTCAATATCAAGCAGCGGGTATTTAGTCTGTTTTCGGTAGGGTTAGCTCCCCTGAAAATGCTCACAGAAAATGGATCAAGCGAAACCCGTCAAGGCGCGGACGGCCCGCCGTGGCCAACGCCGTCTTCGCCGCCATAGGGGTGCGCTTGCGCTGCCTGCCGATCGACACACAGCTGCTGCGAAAAGCTTGAGGACACCTTAGACTTTTAGCCTTTACTTAGTTTCTGCTTCCGGGGCGCAACGGATAATATGGCTCGTGTCGCTGGCGATCAGTGGAGTAGCGTGAGGTGAAGGCGCCGAACACCATCTTGCGATCCCGGGCCTGGGGGAGAGGGTTCTGAGCCAGCCCTACCCTCACCTCGGTGGATTCTTTCTCCGCCGCGTACATGCCGTACGAGTCGCGAAAAGAGCACGCGGTTACGCAGCGGCTCGCATCGCGAATGGCCTCCTCAACCGCTTGGCGCAAGGTCCCTTCTCTGCGCTCCGCTGAGCCGTAGATGATGCGCAATTCTTCGATGCCATAGCGAAAGCATTCGCGGATTCGCTGCCCAGCCACGCTGCGGCCTTCTTCCATCGAGCATCCGTGCAGGTCGAGCTCGAAGGTGTTGTCGAACCGGTCGAAGTTTTGCCGGGCCACGGTTTCCTCTCTCGATCGGCCAGATCAACTTCCCGGCCAATCGGAATCTCAAGCGTATTATAGAACTTTCCAGGCACGTAAAACGGATCAGGCCACCTCCGGCAGGAAGGAAGTCTTTACCAAGTAGCGATGTGGGTTTTCTGGGTCGAGCAACACATCCAGCGTCTTAACGGAGATATATTGGGTGGGATCGAACCAGATGTTGGCACTGTGGAAAACATGCATCTGATTTGTCGCGGGATCGAGCCATTGGCACACCAGCCGATAGGGACTCGTCCCATTGACCCGGAGCGAGGTGTTCAGCTCCACGCGCGTGAACTCGGCCTGGATGCGGCGCCCGTTTTGCTCCAGCCAGGCATTCTTACGGGCGGTCGCGACCTTCCATGCCGCGGCCACCACTCCGAACGAACAGAAGACCATCCCCATGCCGCAAAGCAGCGTGGGCAAGAACCAGAGCTCCATGAACGAACGGATGGCAGCGTGGTAGGGCTGCTGAGGGTCGTAGAGTACGGTGACCGGCTCATTGATGCGATACGAGGGCGGATTGGCGCCGGTGTTGCTGATGATGGAGATCTCCTGGCCCTGAGTGGTGCGGAAGCGGATGCGGGGATAGAAGGAGCCGCGGCGGGTGTTGTTCGACGAGCTCTGTTCTTGCCAGACGTTTTCCGTCACGATCCCAGGCACCGAAATGGCGGTCGCAAGGAAGCGGCGAGCATGCTGGAAGGAGAAAACAGCTCCGATCAGCAATCCCAGACCCACGGCGGTAAATATACCGAAAAACACGCGCATGAATTTCATCGCAGGCACCTCGTCAGAAGGTTAGTTTGGAAACGGTACGTCTCGTATAGGGGCGCGCATTGCAGACGCCGCGAACGTCTTCGCAACCGCAATCTCCACTCTAGCCCCGGCTTGCCAGTCGATAAGCCTGAGATTTCTGTTCTTGGATTCTGACCCCACACGCATTATATCTCCAAGCGCCTCCATCGGGGCTATTTTCCCCGCCCGAGTTCGAAGGTGTCGGCGGAGCCCGTTGGCGGAGGGATTGTTCGTGGAGATGGTCGGCGACATCCAACGGGCCGAGCCCGCGGCCAGCCAAAGGGCTCAGAAAGTTGCAAGCGGGAGTGGCAGAGTGTAGATCTGCGATATCCTCAGCGTGCTCATTCGCCTCTAACAGGGCGGGACTGTTCATTGTGCACGCGACCTGCCACCCCGGTGCGCACCAGGCGCAGACAGCACTGGTAACAGAAAAGGGATGAATTCCTGGCGTTTTGCCGTGGTAGGGGTCGCACCCCCGCACGAGCAGCTGCCTTCCTAAGGAAACTCAAGGATGTAGCCGGCCTAGTCGCTGACTCGTGCCGTCGGTCACTTATGCTACAAGAGTGATCGCATCCGCTTCGCTTAGCAACCCTCGAAAGTACTGGTCGCTCGGCGGGGCAAAAACAAGGTCCCTTCCCGACGGGCACACGCCAACCTTCGCCGTTGGGTCGGAGGAGCCTTGGGCCCATCCGACAAGAGCATGCGAGTCTTGGCGTCAAGCCTGGCTATGCGGTCGGAGCTGCGGTTTGTGCCTCGCCGGCTTTTGCCGGGACCTCTGCTGTGTAGACCACGACCGCCTTTTTCCCGCCCTTCACCGCCGTGGCATGGATCGAGCTCAGATTGACGCCTTTTGCCGCGAGCTTCTCCAAGTGCTGCGCCAGCGCCCCGGGCTTGTTCGCCAGCTCCTGCTGCTCCGCCCCGGTCTCCTGGTACACAAGCTTCGCTTCGTCGAGGACCTTTTTTGCCCGCTTGGCGTCTTCGGTCACAAGGTGGACTGTCCCGGCTGCCCCTTGGGCCGTTCCAGATACCGCCAGGATATTCACCCTCGCGCTCCCCAGCGCTTTCGCGATCGTTGCGAGTGCGCCGGGCTGATTCTGAATGGTGATTGTCAACACTTTGGTCTTGGCCATCTCGTCGCCTCCCAGTGGTTATGCCGAGAGATTATACGCCTTGTAATTCGGCCCGGCACGCTGACCAATGTAGTGTGACCAATGTAGTGCGTCAGCTTGGTGTTCCAAAGGCAGATGGTTTGGACACTTTCAAGGATTCAAGCGCGAACGGTCAACCAAATCTACGCTGACCTTTGCCACTGCGTTTAACGCCCCAACAGCGAACGATGGCCGCTGTCCTTTAGAGCAGCCCTGACGCGGTCCTCATCCATCCAATCCGGGTGCGGGACCGCCAAGGGCGGGACGGCAGCAGGCAAGAGCGCCGGGACGTGCCGCTTGACCGCCGCGTCCGCCAGAAGGTATCCGTGGTTTTCCAGGACCGCCGCCTCGGCGTTGGAAAACGCGTCGAGGTCGGTGCGGATTCCCGCTATCACCTCGGACGCCAGCTCTTTCGAGTATCCGCCACTGCCGCCGTAGCTCGTCGCCGCCCCGCCGATGCCCCAGTACGTGCCCTCCGTGATGCCGCCGATGAAGCTCGCCATCAGCCAGCGCTTGCGCACCGCGAGGGCCTGGTTCTCCGGTATCGCGAGGTAGCGATTCACTTCCCAGACAAAGCCGGTATCGGCACCGGTGCCGAACAGCGCCCCTCCGTCCGAGCTCAGCACGACCGCGTGGTCTTTCCACACGGGCTCCAGCCCCAGGTTGTCGTAGACCCCGCCGTCGCTGAGCGCCAGGTCACGGATGCACTTGTCCCTTTCCGCCCCTTGCGGGACCTTGCCTCCCGCCAGCTTGGCCGGGTCCAAATGCATCCTGAGAGGCTTGAACACGGGCGGGAAGCAGGAGGATGCGCCGACCGCGAGCGCCAGGGGGAGGTCGGGCGGCGGGGACCCGTGCCCGGCTTCATAGTCGCCAATCCGCGTCTTCTGGAAAACCCAGTTGGCCCCGAACGCGAGGTCGGTGGCGCAGAACACGAATCGCGGGGCATCGGGCAGGGCCGAGAGCTTGAGCGTGGTCAGGTGCTTCTCATATTGCCCTGCAAGGGCCTCGCCTCCCGTCTTCCATGGCAGGAGCGAAGCAATAAGCGCTGGCATGCGGATGTTCGTGGAAGTGAACCGGCGGAACCGGGCAGCCACACGGCTCTCCCAGTCGGGCACGGGGCCGCTCAGCGGCCACGGCAGCCGCGTGGCGAGATGTGCGCTGATGATGCTGCCGCCCGATACCGACGAAATTGTCTTCAAGTTGGAGAGGATGCCGAACTCGTTCAAGCGCCTCAGCCCACCGAGATGGAAGAGCGCAGCACGGTAGCCACCGCCCGACAGGCACAGCCCGATGCCGTACCGCTCTGCCCTCGGGTTCGGCAGGTACGTGCTCGCGGCGTGGATCGTTATGCCAGGGATATCTGTGGACATTACGTGGCATTGTACCTCGGGTTCTGGCTAGGGCAAACAGCTATATACCGGCGTTGGATTTCTTGGCGGTTCACAGCTTTGCCGGGTCAATGGAGGGCTGGGAATCGAGAAGAGCGGCGAACGTGCGGTTAAGCTCATTTGGGAGTTCCATCCTGTCTCTGATGTGAGCAAGACGGATTAAGAGGGACGGAGGACGGATTGGTGAGCCAGGTGCGAAGGAGGCTGCATGCCATTTTTCCTATACCGAACAGAAGGACTTGATTTCGTCCAAGCGAGGAGCATCTCTCTCGCGGGCCAAGACGGTCCATTTTGTGCTCGCGCAATAGGCAGCCCGGAAAACCCGGAGTGGGAATTGTCGGAAGCGGAGCTAGTGGGGTCGTTCGGAGCTGAACCTGAAAAGAACGCAGTCGTCATTGACCTCAAGCCGCGAATCAAAGATGAGGTTTCGCTGTATCGAGTCAGGTATGTCTAGGGGAACTCCTCCCACGGGTGGACCCCATTTCCTCAGGTTCCGCTTCGCTCAGCACACCGCCGGGAAAACATCTTCTGCGCCCAACGCCCAACTTCATAACCCTGCTCAAAGACCGCTATGGATTGCTCGTCAGGTTCGCCTGCCAACTCCGGTTGGTGAACCTCAAGGAACAGACGCTTCAGGCACTGCCATCCGGCGATGAATCTTGATTTTGAGAGCTAAATGGATACTCCCGTCCAGCAGTTGCACAACTGCTCTCGGACCCCGCCGGAAAGCGGAGATGGGGCTGACTGCTAACAGCATACACCCAAGGTGTGTCAGGGAAGATCACCGTATCAGCGGGGGCAAAAATACACATCGTCCTTTTGATCGTGAGGCTGCGTATGCTGGTCGGGCACCGGAATAATTTCGATCAGATGTGATGACCATCCCTGTCATACCTGACTGCCTACTAAGGGACCATTCTGTTCCAGTACGATTACCCGAGCGACTTCAAAAGCAATGCAGTTATGATGTCGGCCTTGATAGAATGAAGAGCTATTTCAGGAATATGGCGAAAGCGCTCGTGAACAAACAGATCGACTCGGTGGGGGAAGAGGAACGAGCCCTGCAGCTTGCCATGATCGCAAATACGAAACACAACCCCATCATCTCTGATTACTCGACCGAGCGTCCCTCAGGAGTCAAAACAGGCGACGATGAGCTCCAGGCTGTCGGCAGCCTCGATCGGCTCAATAACTCCAACTCGGTCTCGTTCTGGGACTATCAAACAAAGATCTGGCACGTCAGGGTGAACTTCACGGACTCGAAGGAGATGGTAACAGAATTCTTTCAGGTCACGGCCGCCGAAAGTTCGAGGTAGTCCCTGGTCTGAAGCCTCGTTGGGAGGTGGAATGCAGTGAAAGGACTGACGCGCAGGCAGTTTGGGCAGACTATTGCTTCCGGAATGGCGGCGCTTTCAACACCCATGGCGTTAGCCATGCCGATCCCTCAAGCTCATCCCGTTCCGTTTTCCTTCGGGCAACGGGCGTATTCCCTCGAAAACAAGCTCGGAATCTCACTGGCTTTTGACCCCGCCGAGGGTGCCTATACAGTCCGGTGCGGAGGCGAGACCTGGCTGGGAAAAGGCTTGGTCAGCGTGCTGGAGAACAAGCGCTGGTATCGGAGTGCCCAGGTCAAATATCCGGAGGTTGCTGCGTATCAGCATGTGGGGGAACGGCTCGCTCTGACCGGCGTGAAGACTGGCACGAGCACTGACTTCCTGGGAGCTTATCAATCCATCGAGTTGGCGTGGCAGGTTCCGGATTCCAGAACAGCGTTCGCCACGAGCTTCAAATTATACTCGGATACCCCTTGTCTGGTTTTCTTTCAGAAATTCCCGCGCGGCTTCAAACCGTATGCGAGCGGAAATTGGACCGTGCCCTCCGTAGTATTTCCCCAATTCCTGTCGGGATTTGGCGAACGCAATGACCTCTATTCTTGGACCAGTGGAGGCATGTTTACTCATCGCTTCGGGTACGGGAACGCCGCCAGCCTTGGCGGGACAGTCGATCTTCTCCTGCTCGCGGACGAAGCGTACAAGACGTTGATCCTCTCTCCCTATGCGAACTATCTCGTTGCCACTCAACAAAGCGCGCCCGTGGCAGCGGTGGATGAGACCAATCCGTCGAAAGGCGTGATCAACTGCGGCATCGAAGGGTTAGTCGAGGATATTCCCGCCGGATATGAGCATGCCCACATTCTGGTGATAGGACAGGGAATCGGGAAAACGCTTCGCGCTTGGGGCGAGACGCTGCTAAAACGGGCGGGGAAAAAGATTCCGTGCAAGTACGCCGGCGACACTTTGAAGTATCCGGTGTATTGGGATGACTATGGCTCGTACTACCGCGAGCACGGTTTCAAGGAGGAAGGCTACAAGGCTTACGAAGACATAATCCTGGGGATAGCTGAGGACGCAAAGAAGCACGGGCTGCGGATCGGCGCTTACCAGGTTCAAGACGAAGACCAGTTGCACGACCACGAAGGCTTATTTGAGCCCAGGGAGGATTTGTTTCCCCACGGCTTGGCTTGGCTGCATGAAAAGTTGGGCGTTCCCCTGGAGGCTTATTACTGCTGGCTGGCTCCGCGCGGGCCATATCCAAAACAGTTTCCTCACTTTACCACCCCGTCCGATCAGACGCCCGGCGCAGGCATGGGAGATGTCTACTATACGCTCGATTACTGGAGGCGCACGGCGGA
>Ga0326728_10006951_pt1 | contig 29872 bp, 19 predicted proteins | sample MB3enrmetagenome_FD_207602 | JGI IMG/M metagenome (GOLD analysis project Ga0326728, IMG submission 207602) | Lab enriched peat soil microbial communities from McLean, Ithaca, NY, United States - MB31MN | ecosystem: Environmental > Terrestrial > Soil > Wetlands > Peat | place: USA: New York... | reverse complement strand
AATGTGTTTTCCGAAATTAAAGCCAGGGAAAAGCTCGATTACATGCACAACAACCCGGTAAAAGCCGGACTGGTCGATAACCCTGTTGATTGGCCGTACAGTTCGGCCCGGTGGTATTTACTCAGGAGAGCGGTTGGGGTGGATATTAAGGCAATCTTGTAGCCCCCCCCTCTTGCCTCCGGCACGGGCAACAAAAAGACGTTGCCCGTGTCACCCGTGACCGAATTCAATGAGCGGCATACGGCTCGGATTTGAGGCCTCTCTGCTCGACTTATAAACCTTTTCGGACCATATGTTGTATGAATCACGCTCTGAAGGAATCAATAAGGTGGCAAGTTGTGTTGGACTTCAAGGTTCTTGTGAGATTGGGATTTCAGGGATTTGTTACGTACAGTGGCAAGGCGACCGTCTCCAGCAAAGCCGCGCCCTTCATGCAATAGTCGTAGCCTTTTCCGCTGTGCCTCCAAAGATGGTAGAGCACGACCCCGACCCACCCCCTTCATGACGCAGCGCGAATGCATTCTTGACAAGAATAAAGGCTTGCGTATAGGTAACCTTTTTGTAACCCTATTCAATCCAAGATTTTGAAGATCAGCAGCTTGCGGGCTTTATTGACGCGTTCGGCTCATGCACATCGGGCTCGCCCAGGGCTGAGATGTGGAAAACGGCTTATGGCTGAGCCCGGAGCAGGCTGGCTGCGGGCGGGGTGAGGGCGTTTGCAGCACTGCTCCTTTCATTTACCTGAGGGGAGGCGCCTGTTCGTGGCGGGCGCGGACTTATAACAACCAGGGGTATGGTCCCTGGAGCACCCAGACGGACTTTGGCTTTTAAGGGAGGGGACGCTTTAACCTGATACTTGAACGTGATTCATACTTGAAGCTGATTACAGTTCGGTCAATTGTCGTCGCACTTTCCCACGTTTCGAATACTTTTAGCGAATCAGAAGGAGATTAGCCGTGTTAGCCAACAGGAAAAAGCTACTGGTACTGCTGCTGCTTTTGGCGCTGCCTATGATGCTGACCGCTTATTCCGCAATCGCGGACGAGGGTTTTGGGCAGTCTATCGTGGCACTTGACTCGAAGCCCACTACCCTGAGCGGAATTGTAAATTCCTCCCGAGCTTTCGAGACGCCAATGGATGCCGACACCAAAACCACGATTCTCATACAGACGAAAACGGTGCAAACCAAACTGCAACGCTCGGCGTCAAAGTATCGAACCTTCTATTATCCATCATCCGCAAGCGCCGATGCGTTTATCTCTTCTCTTCAAACCCGCCTTCCCAGTGCAACGCTTATTCACTCCCATGGTAACTCGTCAGACGGCGGCAGAATCTATCTGGTTGATGACAGCTACGTCAACGCCGCCGGGGTTACGGAGGCCTTGACCGGAGCCAGCAAAATACCCGGGGGCCTGTTCTATGCGGCTATTTGCGAAGGCGCCGCCCAGAACACCCTCGGCAACGCATTTGTCAACGCGGGCTACCAGGCCTATATTGGCTACACGGTTTCAGTCTATACCGACCGAAACGCCGCTTTTTATGCGTACTTTTTCACAAAGGCCACGGTGCCGGACGTCTCAGTAAAGGACGCCCTCGCAGAAACCGTGACATGGGCCCTTGCTCAGGAGCCACCGTGGACCGACGTGGCTACTGCGACAATAATCGGGGACGGCACCGTTGTATATTTGGGCGGCGCCACACAAGACACAACCTTTTCGGGCCGGGAAAGCACGCAAATCGAGAATGTGACCGTGCCGTTCATTGGCTGGAGAGATGCCTCTGACATGGTTCTGAATAATTATGAAATGGATGCGGTCCAGACGGCTGACGAGGTGCCAAAAGCGCAGGCCCTCAAAGACAAATACGGCGACAATCTGGCTACCGGTGTAGAGGACCTCGCCACTGTTACCAGGGTGTCATACAAGAACAAGGCCACGGGCCTATTCCTCTATGGTGTGGATGTGGATAAAGCCACCGGCCAGATAGTGGCCCAGGGCAAGCTTGATTAGAGCAGACATTAATCAATAGCCCGTCAATTACAGGGGCATGATTTGACGGCCGCGAGGGTCTGAAGACCCATGCCCCTTTTCAGCGTTCATTCTCGACTGGCTGCAAAGACTTTAGCTTTTGAGGGGAGGCGGCCTAATTCCATCCATCGATGATTTCAAAAGGAACGCAATCACCTCGGGCGCCCTGACTTTTGCGGGGTCGATCGCCGACATAGCAATCGATCAGGAGGTTCACCGGAAGATCAAATAACTCTCCTCCGTATTAACCTTTGACATTCTCAAAGTATGCGGTTCATCTGTTGAGTGTGGACGCTCCGCATCCCGGGACTTTCCATTGCTGCGGGTTTTGGCCTGCCAAGTTAAGATTCGGGCGCGGAAACACCTCGACAATAAAACAGCCGGCGAGTTTGAAATATCATCGAACGGCCACTTGTTTTGGAATTGAAACACCGGCGTCGAGACTGCTTCGAAAAGTTCGTCGCGGCTGGAAGCCGCTCCTACGAAAAATTGCGAACTTTTCATGGTTTCAGGGTGTCCCAAAGGGACGTGAGCTACTGTGTCGCAATTGTTGGGCTCTTAATAGATTCCCACTCAAAGGCGGAAATCCGGCGTCAATCAGAGCCGGTATTCCCAGCGAAGATTGCCCCGGAAGTGTTTAATCCGGGGGCCGGGAATCAGGGTCTTTTTTCCACCTTTCCAACGGTTTCCGACTGTTTTCCCCATTACGACACAGCCTCTTTCGCCGGGGTGACGGCTTCATTGAGTTTTGCAAGAGGCTCACCAGTCTCATGACTTATCACTTGCATGTTCGATTGGAAAATCGTAAGGGTTTACGGGCTTTGCGCGGTCCAAGAGTTTTTTCGAATGAAATCTGATTCCGAAAGGCTCCCCGGGAACTGCCGGTGGTCAAGTCTACGCATTATTCAGGCTTGAATGGGTTTCGTCGCCAATTTCCGGATAAACAGGGGGAATTTTCACGCCAACCGAGAAGGAGCGCACCTTTGAAACATACGACAAAAGTTCTATGGGCCATGGCTCTGCTCATTTTCCTCGCCACAGCATGCGAGGGGACCGGGACAACTCCGATAGGCAACATACTCGATAAACCCCGTGATTATGCCGACAAAAAGGTTTCCGTTTCCGGTGAGGTAACTGAAATATTCAGCTTGTTCGTAATCAAATATTTCGTCGTTCAGGATAAGACGGGCCAGATTGCCGTCGTAACCGACAAACCGTTACCCAGAAAGGGTACTACTGTCAGAGTGACCGGGACCGTTAAGGAGGCATTTTCGATTGGAGATCAGCAGTTGCTGGTTCTGGTCGAAGAAGGGGGGAAGTAAAGGCTCGACCGCTTGATTACGATGACGATGCTGCCATCAATGGAATTGCCCACCGCCCTCTATTCCCGGATCAGCGTCGGATGCGTAAAGCAAGGGGCATAGGTCTGCTGGCCCGAATTGTCCACAAACAACTTTGTGCCGTTAAGCCTGCAGACCGGCATTGAAGCACCATTGGCTATAGATAGATTTTACACAAGGAGAATTCATGAAGGCGATAGCTATCAACGGCAGCCCCAGGAAGGGCTGGAACACGGCGACTTTGCTGCGGAAGGCACTGGCCGGGGCGAAGAAAAACGGCGCGGAGACCGAGTTCGTACACCTCTACGGCTTGGCGTACAAGGGCTGCATCAGCTGCTTTGCCTGCAAGAAGATCGGCGGGAAGAGCTATGGCCGGTGCGCGGTCAAGGACGAACTCACCCCGGTCCTCGAGAGGGCCGCAGAGGCCGATATCCTGATACTGGGGTCACCCGTCTACTTTCACACCGAGACCGGCGAGATGCGCTCGTTCATGGAGCGCCTCCTGTTCCCGTACCTGACCTACACCCCCGGCTACGCATCGATTTTTCCCGGCAAGGTTTTGACGGGCCTCGTCTACACCATGAACGTGGCCGAGGAAAAAATGCCGGCCTTCTACCAGGACAAGACCGTAGAGGCCACCCGCGGCGTCGTGACACGTGTCTTCGGGAACTGCGAAGTTCTGCTTTGCACGGACACCTCTCAGTTCACAGACTACTCGAAGTACGTCTCCACGGCTTGGGACCCGGCAGCCAAGGCCAAGCGGCGCCAGGAAGTGTTCCCCCAGGACTGTGCGAAGGCCTATGAATTGGGGGCGAATCTAGCTCTCGCTGCAAAGGCCCGCTAGCCGGCGCCCGCATGCTCAAGTTGCATCGTCTTCCCGAATGCAGGAATATATGGTGTGGAGAAAATTCCGGACGTGCAAACAATCCTGACGGAGTATGGCTGTAATATAAAGACCCGTCTTGGTTTGCACGAAGTCACAGAATCCCACTGCTCTACTGTCGGCTTGCTGATCCTTGAAACTTACGGCGATGAAGCCGATATTCTCCAGATGGAATCAAAATTGCGAAACATAAAAGGCCTGACCGTAGAGAAGATGGTTTTTGCTAAATAAAGCGCTTCTGAGTCTCCTTGAGGTATTTTTCCTCCAGCAGCGTAACGATTTTTTTTATTATGTTCCTTCGAATGTCGAGCTCAACGGGGAGGTTGGGGTCCTGATGCGCCTCGTTTACGCGGGTACCTACCAGGAAATGGATAACGTCGCTATCCAGCAGAATCGACACAAGTTCGGAGGCGGCGTTGGACCTTGCCATCTCAGGCTTCCGGCTGCTCTCCAGAATTTCGGCCACCTTGCTGAGAGTTAGCGTGCCTTCGGTTACGAGATCGATCCCTTCCATTCTTGAGGGTGGAGGAATTTCCGGATCGAGATTATCCAGGTCCATTTCGATCTCTTCGTCAAGTTCGCGGCCGACAATTTGTGCGGTTGTGCCCCCGCAGATCACTTTTCGTCCGTCGAAAGACTTCACCACTGCGGCCAGTTCCTGGTCTTTGGACTCAGAAAAGGGCGGCCCGGTTACAACCAACAGGCGACGGGGATGCCGCAAATATATCACCCCGCAGGTGATATCGTCCTTTGGTTCGAAAGAGTCGATCTTGCGGGCGCGCATCGCGATCTTCCTCGCCAGACTGTGCGAAGATATGCCCTTTTCCCAGCCGATCCACTGTTGGATTTGCCTGATCACGTCCTTCAAGCCCCAGCCGATCGGATAGTCGGGAAGTCCCATGCCCGCCTGGCTGACGCCGTCGGAAAAATAAACGAGCCTGTCCCCGATATGGAAGTCGAACTCAGAGATATTGACTTCCCGGTCGCTCCATTTTTTGAGCAGCAACGAAGACCTTGGGACCTCGACGACTTCGGAGCCCCGCAGCAGAATGTAATCCGGATTTCCATGCTCTATTACGTGCGCATGTCCAGAGCCATTGATGTCGATTATGGTAAAGGTCGAATAGCTGATTTTTCGGATCTTGCAGACAGGCAGGGTCCCCATAATTACTTCGGCGGTCTCGCTCACATCGGCGTAATTTGAAATGTACTTCAAGGCCATGGTAGCCGTGAGATTCGCCAGAACGCTCGCCTTTATGCCGCTGCCCAGCCCATCGGAAAGGCAGGTCACCACGCGGTTTTCTTCCTTGATCTTGTGGGTCAGCACTACATCCCCGGTCACATATTGCCGGTACTTGTTGAACTCATAGGAGTCGATATCGAGAAAGAAATCCTGGTCGCTATTTATCATTCCACTTCCTGCGTGGTTACGGACTGGATGATGGAATTGAGGATCACTTCCGATTCAGCCGCGTTTTCGCCCAGAAGATAAGCAATCTGCTGAACAGTCTGCAGATTTTTCTTGATAACCTCCTGCGCCTTCTCGATCATGGCCTCTTTATGGATAGTCGGCTTGGTGATGTCCTGAAAAATGCCGCACACGACCCGATGATTCTCGATGGAAAAGATGTCCACGTGGAGAACCGATTTTTTGTACCTCAGATCGCGATTGAGCATATCCTCGTTTTTATCGAACACCGTTTTGAAAAGCGAATGAAACGGCGCAATCTCACGCAAGAGCACACCCTCCAGGCCGGGCTTCAACCGGAAGGCTTTTTCAACGTCAGGGCCTAAGAGTCTGGCGAAATTCAGATTGCACTCGATCAACCTGATCTGCTCATCGACCAGCACGATTGCGCTGGGGACCTTCTCCATCAGGGCGTTTGCCCTCTTCTGCGCCAGTTTTCGCATGTAGGAGACGCACATAACCTTCTCAGCCTTGCCGTCGATCAGCGCCTTTGCAAACTCGCGGCAGTTGTCATAGCCGCATCCGCCACAATTCAGCTCGTCCTCAGGACCGTACTTGCCCACCGACTGAAGGGCCTGCTTCATTATCTTGTCGTTGTACTCCTTGACCACCACGGGATCGGGGGCGGGTCCGGCCGATAGCTGAGCTTCAAGCCGGCGAGGTATCTCGTTTCGTGGATACTTAGCATAGTCTATTATCTGGCAGCGCTTCCAGGCGGTAGCAATACGCTGGCTGGCCTTGGGTCCGTTTACACACCCCCCCTCACAGGCCAGCAACTCAAGAAAGACAGGGTGGGAAAGGCGCATTTCATTCAGGCCTGAAATTGCCTTTCTAATATTCCGGATTCCTGAGAAAGCCATGCAATCCGCTTCCATAATGCTGCAGTTTGCCTTGACCCCAGCCATCATTCCCCCGTCGATCGGGTAGAGGCCCCCTTCACGCGCACTGTAAGGAACAAAGCTCTCCGAATCGATCAAACCGGTTTCGAAGACGAGCTTGTCTTCAACCATCCAGCGCCTCATGTCTTCGAATGTCAAAGCAACGTCGAGCATGTTTGGATTTGAATCCGCCTCTTGCTTTTTGCCAATGCATGGGCTGAAAAATACGATGCCTATGCCGGGACCGTATGTTTCACGCAGCAGTTGGCAGTGGGCCAAGACCGGCGAAACATGGGGCATCAGGGAGTTTACATATTGCGGATAATACTTCCCGATATAGTTAACGACTACAGGGCATGCGGTGGAGATGATAACCCGTGGAGTCCTGTCCTGGAGCAGTTTGGCCACGCTCCCGGAGACCATTTCCGCGCCGAGCGCCGTTTCTGAGACGCCCTTGAAACCGAGCTTTTTCAGGGCATGGATAACCGCGGCCACGGGAATATCGGGGAATTCGCTGACAAAAGACGGCGCCAGCGACGCATAGACCTGTTGTTTCTCGGCAAGAAGGCGTCGCGCTCGCTTAAGATCGTCTCTAACATGCTTGGCCCCGTTTGGACATATCTCGACGCAGTGACCGCACAAGAGGCAGAGGTCCGGAATCACGGCGGCACAGGCGTTTTCGACTTTGATAGCCTTTACCGGGCACTCCCGGATGCACTTGAAGCAGTCCTGGCATTCGGTCCGTTCGGTATAGATGGGGGTCTGAGAGTTCATGTGGTTCCCTATTGCTTACCTTTCAGGTTGTCGTCGAGAATAAATTCCAGGCAATCGGAGTTCGTCAGACTGAAGACATTGCCGTCAACCGTCAGGTTTGGGCCGTCTTTACAAAGGCCTTCGCAAAGGTGCCCCTTCAAAAGCACCTTCCCGGAAAGCCCGTGCCGCTCGATGTAATCCCTGATCAGAGCGATGTTTTTCTTGTTACCTCTCGAAAAGCAGGAACTTCCCATGCAAATCGCAAACTCAATCGGCACTTTCCTGTCACTCACTGCTGCCCCTTCGATGGGTGCGGCTGATCGTCAGGCCGGCTTCCGGTTGCCGGCAATTCTCCACGCCCCGCGAGGCGCGATTTGCCGCAAATCTACGGCGCAGCGGGGAACGGCCCCAGCGCACGTTCAATGATACCCAGGGCGGATGCGATTACGAGTCCATAGCAATAATTGCGACATTCCGTTCCAGTTGACACATCCAATATCTCCAAAATCCGCTAATTCAGCGAGTGTTACTTTACTCTCTTTCGAGATATTATTTCTTAATAGTTATTATTATAATCATTTTTACTCATTATTCCAATCACATGTAATATGAATCACGCTCTGAAGGGCTCAATGAGGCGGCAAGCGATCTTGACAGCGCAACATAAGGAGCCTGTCGCGCTAATGATTGACAACGGCCTGTTCCAAAAGTACCGTCCATCCGAATACAATCCAGCCAAAGATATTTGAAATTTCGGAGCAGGGAGCGAGGAGCGAGAAGCAGGTAGAAAGACGGACACGGGGACGCGGAGAGAGAAGCTGGGGACAGGGACGCTTTTCTCTGTGCTCCGTGGTGAAAACACGAGCGTCAAATGGTTTTGACATAGTGAGAGAAAAAGTCTCAGAATGGGTTCGTTAGAATCTGAACCAATGCGGGGCGGGCACTGCTTCATCGTGCCCACCTCCCTGGTTTTCAGATAAGAATCTTGAATGGCTCTGCCCTGATTCAGGGGGTAAGTTATAAGCAGAAGCGAGCCTGAAATAATTGCTTGCCAGGGGTTTGATAAAGCGGGTGCGAAAGAACACGGGCAGGCTCTATTCGAGACCGCTTAAACACACAGATGAAAGAAAAAGCATGAACGAACACCACATAGACTCCGTATCCCGCGAAATCAATGTTTCACCGCACCAGGTCCAGGCAACAGCCAGACTGTTGGAGGAGGGTGCGACTGTCCCCTTCATTGCCCGATATCGTAAGGAGGCCACCGGTTCTCTGGACGAGACCGTCATCACGGCGGTTCGCGACCGACTGGCGCAACTGGAGATTCTCGATAAGCGCAGGACCGCCGTTTTGAAGTCCCTCAAGGATCAGGGAAAGCTTACCGGAGAGTTGGAGGAGCGGATATTCCGGGCTGAAACACTGGCCGTAATTGAAGATATCTACATTCCCTTTCGGCCCAAACGCCGAACCAGGGCCGCCCTGGCAAGAGGAAGGGGACTGGAGCCGCTGGCTTTGCTACTCTTTGAGCAAGACCCGGCCATCGATCCTTTAAAGGAAGCCGGGAGTTTCATCGACCAGGGAAAGGACATTTCTTCCGCTGAAGAGGCTCTTGCAGGGGCACGCGATATAATGGCCGAATGGATAAACGAAAATACCGACGCCCGCGCAAAGCTCCGGACTGTGTTTGTAAAAAGAGGACTTCTCCGGTCCAGGGTCGTGCCCGGCAAAGAGGCGGAAGGCGCTAAGTACCGCGACTACCATGACAGGGAAGAGCCGGCAACTGGAGCGCCGTCGCACAGGGTGCTCGCAGTGCGCCGTGGTGAGAACGAGGGCTTTTTGACAGTTCACATAAGGCCTCCTGAAGACGAAGCCCTGGCACTGCTTGAATCCATGTTTGTAAAGAATGAGTCGGATGCCTCTCGGCAGGTCAGGGCCGCTGTTCGCGACAGTTATGGAAGGCTCCTCGCGCCATCGCTTGAAACGGAAATAAAGAACGAATCCGAACTCCGAGCATCCAGAGAGGCTGTCGCGATATTTTCCGACAATCTGCGCCACCTTCTGATGGAACCTCCTCTGGGTTTCAAGAAGGTCATGGCGATAGACCCGGGCTTTCGCACCGGGTGTAAGCTGGTCTGTCTGGACCCTAATGGAAAGCTCATTCACAACGAGACCATTTACCCGCATTCGGGAGAGCAGTCCGCAGTGAAGGCCGGCGAGCGCATCCGATCCCTGGCCGCGCAATTCGCTACCCAGGCGGTCGCCATAGGAAACGGCACAGCCGGAAGGGAAACCGAATCGTTCATTCGCTGTCTCGGTCTACCCGAGGAAATCCAGATAGTCATGGTCGATGAAAGCGGCGCATCGATTTACTCGGCTTCCAGCGCGGCCCGTGATGAGTTCCCCGATCATGACCTGACCGTCCGGGGGGCGGTCTCGATAGGGAGGCGCCTCATGGATCCTCTCGCAGAACTGGTCAAAATCGACCCGAAATCAATCGGCGTGGGCCAGTATCAGCACGATGTCGATCAAACCGAGTTGAGGAAGGGCTTGGACGATGTGGTGGTGAGTTGTGTAAACGCAGTCGGTGTTGAAATCAATTCCGCAAGCCCACAACTCCTCGCGTATGTTTCCGGGCTCGGGACTCAACTTGCCGGAAACATTGCCAAGTACCGGGAGGAAAAAGGGCCGTTTCGCTCAAGGGAAGAATTGAAGAAAGTGCCCCGGCTTGGCCCGCGCGCATTCCAGCAGTCGGCGGGTTTTTTGCGGGTATCCGGTGGAGAAAACCCGCTGGATGCGAGCGCTGTCCATCCGGAATCGTACCACATTGTGGAAAGAATGGCCCGTGACCTTGGGTGTTCTCCGGCCGATCTGATGCGCGACACATCTTTTCGCGATAAAATCGACCCTGCATTGTATGTAACGGAGCATGCAGGTATTCCGACCCTGCTTGACATCATGTTGGAGCTTGCAAAACCCGGCAGAGACCCTCGGAAGACTTTCGAAACATTTTCCTTTGCACCGGGAATTGAAAAATTGGCCGATCTTGAGATCGGCATGAATCTGGCCGGAATTGTAACGAATGTTACGGCTTTCGGCGCTTTCGTGGATATCGGGATTCACAGGGACGGCCTGGTCCATGTGAGCGAACTCTCCGACAAGTTCGTGAAAGATCCGCGGCAGGTGGTTCGAGTGCATCAAAAAGTTGCCGTAACAGTTCTCGATGTGGATCTGGAAAGGGGCCGCGTCTCGCTTTCCATGAAATCGTCCTCAGTGATCGAGACCTCGAAACCGGAAAATACCGAACCTCCTTCCGAGAGGGGGAGACACGGCAAAGTACCCCGAGCAGATAAAAAGGGCGTGTTCAACAATCCTTTTGAAAGGGCCTTTAAACAGCCATGACTGCTGGGTGACTTGGCGCGAGGAGCGCGTTGGGCGCAAAGATACAAGGGCGAAACGTCCACGCGTCACAAGTCACTCCAATCATTCCGTTAAATTATATGTGGAATACAACACTCGATCACCCCCATAAACCAGACAGCTGTGGGATATCAACCTTGAACGGACAGCTTAACACTACTGCGTTAAGTCTCCACGCGAATCTCGATGGACGGCCGCAGGGTAAGCACGCTTTCGTTGTGCCCACAGTTTCGCGGTGGGCAACGCTCCGAGACTGTATCGTAATGGGGAAAACAGTCGGAAACCTTTGGAAAAGTGGAAAGAAGACCCTGGTTCCCGGCCCCCGGATTAAACACTTCCGGGGCAAGCTTCGCCGGGAAGACGGGCTTTGATTGACGCCAGATTTCCGCCTTTGAGCGGGAATCTCTTAAGAGCCCAACAATTGTGACACAGTCTCATCGCCGGTGTTTGGGCGGCAGGCGGCCGACATGAGAGTCCGGCAGCCGCCTAGCAAGGATCGACTGCACACATCCGAGCAATCTTCCGCCTTAAGATCATCGACAGGTTATCAAATGAGCTATTCGCCAGTATTGAGTTGAACTGACTGCGATAGTTGGCCACCAGATCGATTCCGTCGACAGCGATATCGTATACCTTCCAGTTCCCATCCTTGAGGTGGAGGTAATAAGCAAGAGAGACCATGCTGCCATGGCGCCTTACAGGCGCCTCGACGACTACATGACCTTGGTCTACCGACCTGTAGTTGTAAGTTGACTCTTGTTTAGCATATTCTTGGATGTCTCCTATGTAAGTGTTAAAGAGCAGCTTGCTAAACTCCAGCGTAAATTCCTTCTGCTTTTCGGGAGACTGACTTCCCCATCGTGGTCCCACGGCAAGTCCGGCTATCGCCTCAAAGTCAAAGTATCCATCGACGACCGCTCGGATTTCTTCCCTGCGGGCCCGGGTATCTTGAGTGTACTGCGTGAGTATTTTGAGGACCTTGTCCGTACCGGTTTGGACCACTGCCTGCGGATTCTCGGCCGCTGCAGCCTGTGAGCCCCACAAACAAAGACAAGCCACCAAGATGAGCGTTTCGGAAATGAAACGTTTACTCATCGATCCAATTCGTGAACGAGCTGAAAACAGCATTATTGGACTCTTTCCGGTGAATAAAAATCACCTTCGATCCAAGCAGCATTATTGCCGGCTTGCAATAGCCAAAATGCGACGCTCAAAAAATCAAGAGTTTCGCGCTCTGCTAATGTTATTATAACCCCAGGCGAAGCGGTTGTCTCAAATGGATACCGCAAAGACGCTCAAAGGCGACTACGTATGGTTTAAATTGGGGTTTGCCTTCCGATGTTCGAAAACCTGCACGAGGAGTTCTGAAATGGATTGCACTGTAGCTAAGCCGGCGCCTGTTTTTTTTCCATCTTGGGTTCGCGTTCGGTTCCTGTCCTGGATATGCGCAATGGTTTTTATCATCGTTGCGGCCGGCTGCGCACATTATCCCATCAACCAACCCTTGAAGCAGGCCGACCCTCAGGCGGGTTATCGGGGCAGAAACCTCATTAATCCCGAACAAGACAACCAGCTACTGCTCATGCTCACTTTTTCCGGTGGGGGGACACGGGCCGCCGCCTTTTCCTACGGTGTCCTTGAAACGCTCCGGGATACGACCGTCTCCATCCGCGGACGCCAAAGGCGGTTGCTGGACGAGGTGGACTGGATCTCCGGTGTGTCCGGCGGGAGCTTTACCGCCGCTTACTACGGCCTCTTCAGAGACCGAATCTTCGAGGACTTCGAGGGGCGGTTCCTGAAGAAGGACATTCAGGGTGAACTCTTCAGCAGTATCCTCTTCAACCCTGTCAATTGGGTGAAGTTTTTTTCCTCTTACTATGCTCGCAGCGACTTCGCAGCGGACTATTACAATAAGCATGTCTTCGAAGGAAAGACCTTTGGTGATCTGCTCGCCAAGAAAGAGCCGATGATTGTCATCAACGCCACGGACATGGTCTATGGAAACCGCTTCCCCTTTATTCAGGATGCTTTCGACATGATCTGCTCGGACCTCTCTTCCTTTCCCGTGGCCCGAGCGTGCGCAGCGTCATCGGCAGTGCCCATCTTATTGAGCCCCATTACCCTAGAGAACCACGCCGGCGAGTGTGGTTATCAGTTGCCCCCGACACTCGCGGAGGCCATGCGACCACCCAGGGATGTCACATCCCGCCGTCTTGACCTTGCCAACAACCTGTTGCCTTTTCTGGATTCCAAGAAGAAGCCCTACATCCACCTGGTGGACGGGGGGGTCGCGGACAATCTCGGCCTCAGGGCAGTTCTCGAACGTGTCACGCTGATGGGCGACCCATGGACCACCCTGAAATATGCCAACTTTCCGAACGTGCACAAGATCGTTTTTGTGGTCGTGAATGCCGAGACTGAAATCAACGACAGATGGGATCGTTACGCAAAAGTCCCGCCCTTTGCCGCCATGCTCGATTCATACTCCTCCATAGCCATCCAACGCTACAACAGGGAGACGGTGGCGCTCCTGAGTGAGAGTTTCCCCCGTTGGGCCGACGAGATCCGCAGGGGGCGGTGCGGTTCAGGACATATCACCACGGAACCGGGTTCCTGTGGTGACATTGAATTCTACCTTGTTCAAGTCAGATTTGACGCTCTGGACGATGAAGCTGAACGCCATTACTTTAAACAGCTTCCCACCTCATTTGCGCTGAAACCCGAAGAAGTTGACAAACTGCGGGACGCCGCCCGACGCATCCTCACGAATTCGAAGGAATTCCAACGGCTGATTCAAGACCTCAATCAGGAGCATGAGACACGTTAGTGGCTTCGGATGAGTGGCTTTGAAGTTCTTACCGGTGGGTTCCTTATACGCCAAGGAGAGGAGATCACCATGGAAAAAGACCAAAAGAAAGCATCATCGCTGTCCCGTCGTAATTTCATGACAAAAGCGGGCATTTTCGTGGCAGGAGGTATAGCGGGGTATGGTACCAGCCTTGCGTTGCCTCCAACCCCAAAGGTGACTGAAGCGCCGCCCTTGCCATGGAAATGGGCCAAGCTCGATCCCCTTGAGGCCGGCCAGCGCGCCTATCGGACCTATTTAACGAACCGTGGCTGAGGCAACGGTACATGGCTGGGGGTCCTCAGCCTCTTGAAAGAGAAAGTCGGTTATCCCTGGACGACGCTGCCGGACTTCATGTTCGAGCATGCGGGGCAGGGGTACGCCGCGCATGGCACGTTGTGCGGCGCCCTGGGCGCCAGTTCGTGTCTTATCAATCTCGTTCTCTATGACAAGGAATACAAGTACGCGGCGGTGATAGACCGGATGATGTACTGGTATGCAGGAATGGAATTTCCGACGGATCGGTTCGATGATATCTCCGCGTACCCCAAACAGGTTAAAGCCAAGGCGATGACTCCGCTCTGCCACACATCGGTTTCGAAGTGGACGTTGGCCGCCGGCAAAGAGGTTACCTCCAAAGAGAAATACGAGCGGTGCGCAAAAGTTGCGGGAGAGGTCGTCTATACCGTTGTACACTCTCTAAACGAATATTTTGACGGAAACTGGAAGCCCGCGATATGGACTCCGTCGAAAGAAACCGAACACTGTATCGAGTGCCATGGCCCGGAAAGCTATGGGCGATACGCGGACGGCATGAACCAGCAGCAGGGCCATATGGAATGCCTTCTCTGCCACAAGGACCACACCAAATGAGGCTATGGGGAAGCGGAAACTCGGTAACCTGCTATAATCCACTCTGAAGGTCATATAACAAGTGTGATTGGCCATGACGACGAAACGAACAAGAAAAAGATATTCCCATGAGGCGAGAAATTATTCGTAAAGTGGCGCTCGCGGCATTGATGGTCCCCATCCTCTTACTTGTGGGTTTGCTCGAGGCCGCTTGCGCTCAGAGCCTGTGGGAACAATCGCGATTGACGGGCGATTGGGGGGGCGCTCGATCTCAGTTGGAAGCAGCAGGGGTGACCATGGACTTGGAATACACCCAGTTTTACCAGGGGTTAATGTCCGGCGCCGGGCCTAAAACTCCTAATTACGGTGGTCGGATGGATGGCTTTGTGAAATTGGATACGGGGAAGCTGGGACTTTGGCAAGGAGGCGCTCTGTACACCCATACTGAAGATCGCTTCGGCCCTCTTGCCGGGTCTCTGGGGGGAGCCTTTTTCCCGACCAACGCGGCCATGCAGTTCCCAGGCGAAAGCCCTGCTACCCTGGTGGCGACTTCCATCTATCTGTCCCAACGATTCGGGGATCGGACTTCCCTCCTGATCGGCAAAATCAATGCCCTGGATCTGTTTGCAAACGATCTCTTTTTTGGGGGATGGGGCACCCGGCGATTTATTAATACTATCTTTGTGGCTCCTCCCAGTGGTTTGATCCCGCCCGTGTTCTACGGAGCGATTGCCAATGTCAGGCTGGACCCCGTGACGCTGTCCCTGTGGGTCTACGACCCCGACGATCGCACAAAGGATTACTGGCCAAATGGTCTGTTTGCCAATGGGGTATCGTACAACCTTTCGGCTGCCTATGCCACCGTGATCGGCGGTCGCCCGACCACCTTCTCCCTCAATGGCATCTATACGACCAAAGCAGGACCCGACTTCAGTTCCGTGTCTGTGGATCTGGTGAATGGCGGCCTGAAAACCACGGACAAGGAGGGCTCTTATAGCATCGGGTTTCAGTTCTCCCACCTGCTGCATCTGAATCCGGGTAACCCCAAGCAAGGGTGGGGCGTATTTCTGAAAGGTTCCATCTCGGACGGCAACCCCAATTATGTCCAGAACTCGCTCTATGGGGGAATTGGGGGTATGGGGTTATTCCGGGGACGGGATCTGGACAGTTTTGGGGTGGGGTATTACTACTACAACTTAAGCGATGCCCTGGAAGAAACTCTCAACCACAGAATAGAGAGGTTTGGCGACGAACAGGGAGTCGAGGCGTACTACAGCTGCGCCGTGACCCCCTGGCTATATATCACCCCTGATCTTCAACTTATTGATCCTCCCGGCAATGTCAAAGAGATAGCCTTCATTGCCGGACTTCGCACAAACATAAGGTTTTAAGCGGCGCAAAGGCTCTGTTCCGGTATTTAAAAGCGGACCAGAGGATGGTAGGGCGAGGCGCCCGCCTGCCTTGACAGCTTGATCGCTCTATCGCTGATTTCCAGTGGAGTCATTGGCCAATGCTGAGTCGCTCTGCCCTGCTTCTTGTGATCTATGTGCTGAGCCTTGCGCCGGCAACCGTTTGCGGCGCGGAACCGTTCGGCCACAAGGGCGGCCCCGACATAGAAAACATCGCCGAGATCGACTCTCTCTTGAGGCAACACCCTTACGACCTCGAACTCCTCCTCAGCTTTGGGACCTCCAAGGGCGGCTCCGCCGGACATCTCGCCCTGGCCGTTCGAGACCGGATACCGGGTGACGATCTGGTCTATTCGGCCAATTTCTACGCCGATCTCGATCCCGAGCACGAGAAGGGCTATTACAACGAGAACCTGATCATCATGGTTCCCAAGACCGAATACCTCTTCAAGACCTCCTCGTCTCTTGGGTCGGATGCCTCCTTTGGTCTTGACATGGGAGAGATCTATAAACGCTCGGTCATCGGCATTCGGATCGGCGGAGTACAACCCCAAATGAAGGAAGGCCTGAGGGTTTTCTTTCAAAGACTCAATACGGATTTCCATGCTCGAAAACAGAGTGCCGAATACCACAATTCCCCCATCGTCTATGGTTACATGAATCTCAACTGCGCCAAGACTGTCGGTCTTGCTTTCAAGTACGGCGCCGGTCTTGACGATCTGCCGATCAAAGGGACGAGCTTCTGGTCGTGGTTCAATCCATTTCCAGCGACCAAGGCCAACCTCCCTACGGAAATGGCCATGGAGATCGTCAAGGCTCTTGCCGAACGCAACTGCGCCTTCGATGTGGTGCTGTACAAGAAGTGGGCCGGCTCGACTTACGTCGATCCGTTGGAAAACAACGGGAAGATGTTCAAGGATTTACCAAACCGCTTTCCGTCCGTGCTCTCCCTTGACTACTTCGAGAACCAGGGCAGCTACGAAGACTACGACAACCTGTTTGCCATGTATCTGCTTTACTACCTGGGCAGGTACAGCATCGTGCTCAACGGAGAGACTCGCCGCCTCGAGATCGAGCATAGAAAAGAGCCTGACAGCTATGCCACAGCCCGCTTGAAAGCTGACGAATCGGCCAGAAAGGACAAAAAGCATTTTCTTCGGCGACTGGTCTTCCGGGCCTGGGGCATCAAGCTGGACTCCGAAGTTGATAATACGCATCTCTACGAAGGAGAGACACCCGGATGAAAACGAACGACATGTGAGGGTGATCCGCCTTGTCGTAAACACATCCTCGGCAGCGCAGGCCCTCAGGACATGGGGCTTGCAATGACTATGTCGAACGAGCACTCACGGCAAAAAGTCAGCATTTCTCTACTGGACCTGAAAAGAGAAAGCGCCGAACAACGCAGCCTTCCCGAATCATGAAGTCTAATGCGCTTTTGGTGGTCCGCAAGGGATAACGCGCTGCCTATTGAAGATTGGCGTAGAGGCACAGCAACACTTTGTGCGTCGTATGGGGACCGGCTGCCAAAAGAAGATGCATAGAGATATGCGAATGTTAGGCAGCAGTCGGGTGGGAGCATACCGTCTGCGCCCGACGCCCGGAGGGAGAACGCAAAATGAACTGGAATCGGCGATACGTCACCACCAGCTACGTCAGGGCTTCGCTGTGGCTCGTGCCCTTTTTCTCTGTAGTACTTTATATGGTGGTCCACCGCATTACGTACGGCATCGAAAGCTGGCTCCTTCGGAGCGGACGGATTGACGAGACGACCGCATTTTTGGGTCTGACTATGGCGGGAGCACGGTCAACGCTCGATTTGATAGTCACCTTAAACCTTTCTTTTTTGGTATTCACATTCGGTTCGCTGCTCGTGGCGATTCAAGTCGCAGGTGGACAGTATACGCCGCGGATCATCGCAACGACGCTTTTGCGGGACAACGCGATCCGGTTCACTGTTGGCTTCTTTGTCTTCACCCTGTTGTTCGCCGTGAGGGTGTTGAGCAGGATGGGCGGCGAAACAGTCCACCAGTTCAACACTTTTATTGCAGGGGCATTGGGGTTGGTCTCGACAGTAGTTTTCCTCTATCTAATCGACTACGCAGCAAGATTCTTACGTCCCGTCAGCATCGTGAAGCGTGTGGGAGAGTCAGGCATCTCGGTCATTCAAAGCGTCTATCCGGAGTCAACCACCTGTCCACGCCCGGTCGACTCATTCCGCAGGCCAGCGCCCCCGGACCGAACGGTGGCCCATGCGGGCACCTCAGGGATCGTGCTCGCCGTGGATCTGGATGGACTAATCGCCGAAGCGCGGAACGCCGACGGATTGATAGAGTTCATCCCACAGGTGGGGGACTTCGTGGGGGTGGATGAACCATTGTTTCGTTTATATGGCGGCGCCTGCGACATCGAGGACCGGCAGCTTCGGGCAGCGGTCGCATTCGGGTCCGAACGTACTATCGAGCAGGATCCGAGCTTTGCCTTCCGAATCCTGGTCGATATCGCAATCAAGGCCTTGTCCCCTGCCATCAATGATCCGACGACGGCCGTGCTCGCCATCGACCAACTGCACCGTCTGCTTCGTCTGGTCGGTTTGCGGCAGCTCCGCGGCGAGGAGATCTGCGATGCGGCCGGCGAACTGCGGCTCATTTTCCGAACACCGAACTGGGAGGACTTCGCGCACCTCACCTGCACCGAAATTCGTCACTGCGGCGCGGGCAGCATCCAGATCATGCGGCGGATGCGTTCGTTGCTGGAAAATCTCATGCAAACCCTGCCGCCGCACCGTCATGCCGAGTTGAGCCGGCAACTGGAGCTTTTGGATCGCACGGTAGAGGGAAACTACTTTTTTCCCGAGGACCGGGCGCTTGCTTTGGTCCCGGATTCGCAGGGATTGGGGGGATCGTTGGGTGTGCAAGCCGCAAGCGAGGCGCCGACCCCTAACGGCGGAGAACGCGACAAGTTAGGGTGAACTGATGCGATGGGGATAACAGTGGCTCAAAAGAACTAACTCCTCGGGTATTTGTCGCGCTATGAGGGGTCTTCATAAAATTTCATATCTCCTCGTTGTTGCGAAACCAGCCCACTCAAAAGCTCAAGATGTTCATTCCTAGAGCATATAAAAAGTTCCCATTTTGGCATGCAACTGTAACTTACGACATGTTACTTACTTTCTCCCTTCGCTGACTCTAATGGGAACTGAAGCCCCACCCTGTTTTAACATTCGAGATTTGCCCGAGTGGGGGAGCATAAGTATTGCCTTGGAGCCCACAACCAGCCTGTAAAGGAAAGACTAGTATGAGAGTGAAGGCTGTACCTCTTCTACTGTGTGTGGCGGCCCTGCTGAGCGTCTTGCAGGGTTGCGCCTCTATCGAACGGCTTCCGGCAGTTCCTGATGCTTACACGACTCGTGCCGATATATTGGGAATTCCGAATGCCCGCTTTTTTGTGGATGAGGACCTGTCACCGTATCTGAAGGAAGCCATGGCTGCGCTCGATCGCGAAAAAGCTTTTCTGGCCAAATCAGGACATGGTGGGGAGATGCCGCCTGCAAACTTCCTCGCTTTATCCGGTGGAGGCGACGACGGCGCATTCGGAGCAGGCCTGCTGGTGGGGTGGACTCAATCCGGGACCCGGCCTCAATTCAAACTGGTCACAGGCATCAGCACCGGCGCTTTGATTGCTCCTTTCGCATTTCTAGGTCCTGATTATGACCACCTGTTAAAGGAATTTTATACCGGCGCCGGCCCAAAAGACATCTACGAGACCAGAAGCATTTTATCCGTGATAACGGGCGATTCTCTGAGCCAGCGTGTTGCTCTTCCGATGCCTGAGCATGATGCACCAATGCAGGCCCAGGAATTGACGCTTCTTTTCAGAGCATCATCCATGATGCTCAACACCGTGTTGAAGTCACCGTCCTGCCCCACATTTTGGGGTGAGCATAGACGAATTCATAAGGTGCGGATTACCGCCAGGGGGATTTTTCCTGAGGAGGACGTCGCGCACCTCACTTGTACCGAAATTCGTCACTGCGGCGCCGGCAGCATCCATGGGAATGAAGGAAAACGAAACGGTGCATCGGTCGCGGAAATCAACCTGGAATCAACTCCTTATTCGGTCGTCTATAACATGTCGATTTCCGGCGAATCGGGAGAGATCCTGCCTCGGCTGCTTTGAGACGAAGTTGTTGTCGCTCAGTTGGGGAGTGCTCAAAATTAATTCACTTGGAATATCGTTTGTCTCTCCCTGTGTCGAGTGTAATGACAATCTCCGCCAATTGGCTCTTGGCATTGAAATTTATTATCGCGCACTCTACCCTGTCGTGGGTTAATTCCCCTATGGCCTTCGCTATTGCAGTCTCAATCTTGTCCAGTGGAATGGTCTTCAATTTGCAAGCATAGGAGGCATGGTACCTCTCATCGAAATTTCCTTTTTTTTCTTCCATAACCACTCCTTTTTTGGGGCTGAGTTAAACATAGCCATGGGGCCTCTCATGAATTACCAAGATAATCACTCAAACTGATGTTAGGATGTTACCATACTGGAATATCTTCGAGGCTTTTGGCGACACTTTCGTGTGGCCTGGCATGAACCAAAATGATTTGACTCCACAGGACATCAGATAATGAATGATATGCTCGCGGAACATAAGCGTCCGCAGTCATTCGGAGAGGAACTCTTAAACGCCTTCAGCCACGCCGTCGGGTTGACCGCGACTCTTGTTGCGGCCCCGTTTCTCATTGTTTCAACCATTCGCAACGGCAACCCATGGACAATCACCGGCTCCGGCATTTTTGCCGGGACTATGGTCCTGCTTTACATGGCATCCACTCTCTATCATGCCCTTCCAACGAACAAAGCAAAACGTGTATTTCGGGTGCTGGATCACGGGGCGATTTTTATCCTGATTGCCGGCACATACACCCCGTTTACGCTCGGCGTGCTTCGCGGTCCGTGGGGCTGGACACTATTGTTTCTTGTTTGGAGTCTTGCAATAGCCGGCGTGACGGCGAAGGCGGTGTGGGGCATACGTCACCCCCGTTTATCCGCCGGATTATACCTGGCGATGGGGTGGCTGATCCTCATAGCTATCCGGCCGCTGTGGTCTCAAATGCCCTCGTCCGGCATCCTCTGGCTCCTGGCAGGGGGTATTGCATATACCAGCGGTGTGGCGTTCTTTGCGGCTGAGCGGGTGCGCTACACCCATTTTGTATGGCACTTATTTGTTATCGCGGGCACCACATGTCACTATTTTGCCGTACTGTGGTATAGCTAAAAATTTGCACAGAAGACTTGCCCGCTCAAATGTCATCTGCCTGAATCTGGTGCTGTCTGCTTGCGGCCATACAAGCCCCCGTTATCATGATGTCGCAGAACCGCCATTCGGAAAGAGACCGGATTGATGCCGCGCATGACTGCGAGGTGAACCTGAAAGTGGAGTTGTCCCGAAAACACCGGGACAGGGAGCAATGTAATGGCGGCAAAAAGAGATGAAGATTCCAGCCTTATCAATAAGATCATTGATCATATCAAGGGCTCGGGAAAGGATGGTCCGAACCAGGTCGACCCAGCCCAAAAAAAAGTACGCTTTTCCATATGGTATTATCTCATCGCGAGCATGCTGATATTTTTCTGGTTCCAGAGTTACACGGGAAGCCAGCGGAGCGAAACAATTTCCTATTCGGATTTCAAGCAGTTGGCTCGGGAGGGCAAGGTGGAAAATCTTTTCGTCCGCCCGGAGCGGATAACAGGCAGCATGAAAGCAGAAGAGGGCAAACCGGCAAGACCGTTCGTTACCGTTCGGATTGAAGACCCGGAACTCGTCGGTCAGCTTGAGCAAAAAGGGATCAAGTTCAGCGGCTACCTTGAGAACAAGTGGCTCGGGACGATGATTTCCTGGCTGCTGCCTCTCGGACTCTTCGTTTTCGTCTGGTTGTTTCTGATGAAACGAATGAGCGGAGGCCCGCAGGGTGTGCTGTCCCTGGGTAAGGCACGGGTGAAAATCTATGGCGAAAAGGATGTAAAGGTAACCTTTGCGGATGTGGCCGGAATCGATGAAGCCAAAGGCGAGCTTGAGGAAGTCGTCCAATTCCTCAAAGATCCGGAGAAATCTCAACGCCTTGGGGGACGTATTCCCAAAGGGGTTCTCCTGGTGGGAGCGCCGGGGACCGGCAAGACTCTGCTTGCAAAAGCCGTTGCGGGCGAAGCCGGCGTGATGTTTTTCAGCATGAGCGGGTCGGAATTCGTAGAAATGATCGTGGGAGTGGGAGCGGCCCGTATCAGGGACCTCTTTAAACAAGCCAGGGAGCATGCTCCCTGCATCATCTTCCTGGATGAGATGGATGCTCTGGGAAAGGCCCGCGGCTTAAATCCCATGGTCGGCCATGACGAGAGAGAGCAGACATTAAACCAGCTTCTTGTCGAGATGGACGGTTTCGACCCGAGGGCGGGGGTGATTATCCTGGCCGCCACAAACCGCCCCGACATACTGGACCCCGCTCTGTTGCGCCCCGGGAGGTTCGACCGCCATGTGGCAATCGACAAGCCGGATATTCGGGGACGGGAGGCCATTCTCAAAATTCACGCACAGGACGTTACGCTGGGCCCCGATGTGGACCTCAAGAAAATCGCGGCCATGACCCCCGGCTTTGTGGGGGCGGACCTGGCAAATCTGATCAATGAAGCCGCGCTGACTGCAGCCAGGCGGGACGCGGGCGAAGTGACCATGGCCCATTTCCAGGAGGCGGCTGACCGAATCATAGGAGGGTTGGAAAAGAAGAACCGCGTCATGAGTCAAAAAGAAAAAAAGATTGTAGCCTATCACGAATCAGGCCATGCGCTTGTGGCGATGCTTCTGCCGGGAACCGATCCGGTCAATAAAATCTCGATCATCCCCAGGGGTATTGCGGCGCTGGGCTACACCCAGCAGCTTCCCACCGAGGACCGCTATCTCATGACCCGGGATGAACTCCTGGACCGTTTGCAGGTGCTCCTGGGCGGGCGAGCGGCCGAGGAGGTGATCTTTGATAATATTTCGACAGGGGCTCAGAACGACCTTCAGCGCGCCAGCGAGATCGCCCGCACGATGGTTATGGAGTATGGGATGAGTGAGCGCCTTGGGCTCCTGACCTACGCCCACTCGCCGCAGGCAAGATATCTGGATCTTGGATTGGGTTCGAACGAAAGAGAATACAGCGAGCGCACGGCGCAGGAAATCGATGAAGAAAAAAGCAGGATTATGGATGAGGCCCACCAGAAGGTCCTGCTCAAGTTGAACAATTACAGGGATTCCCTCGAAAAGCTCGCTCAAATCCTTCTTGAAAAGGAAACCATCGAGGGCGACGAGTTGAAAAAATTTACAGAGGAAGTTAGAGTCCCGGCATCTGCCGCTGATGAGAAGCCTTGATCGAGGCGCCGCATTGAGATTATTTGTGAATCGGCAGTCGATGCTGGATATTTAAAGTGCGAACCCTTTCTCGTGCAGCGATATCTGCTCCCGTATTCCTTATTTTCTGAGGACATTTTTTGCATCTTCATATATCGAACCGATCATTTGTACGAATAGGTTGCTTTTCTGAGATTAACGTTTATAATTGTAAACGTGCCAATGGAGTAGGTTATTTTGAGTTATGCAGGAAATCGATCTTTCACCGGCATTAGTGGTGCGGTTTCGAGTAACTCCAAGTGCCGCGCCAAAAGAGCAGTGAAAAAAACACAAAATCTCAAGAAGGATTAAGAAATGGTGGAAGGTCGAGTAAAATGGTTTAACGATCAAAAGGGCTATGGCTTTATTGAAGCTGACAGTGGACATGACGTGTTCGTTCACCACTCATCCATAGAAGGCGAAGGTTTCAAGTCTTTGGCCGAGGGTGATCGGGTAAGTTTTGCGGAAGAACAAGGCGGCAAAGGGCCAAATGCCGTAAGCGTAAGAAAACTCTAATCAAAGCTTTGCCAAAGACATTAAAACGAACGTTAGCCGGAGCCGTCAGAAGCTCCGGCTTTTTGTTCAAGGGTTAGGCCGGGAAAACCTGGCTCCATTTCGTAAAGTGCCTGCACTAGTTCCACTCGTCTGCGGGTGGCGCCTGTGAAAGTGCTGTGGCGCCCAATTGGTGCGGGGCATTAATCTGTTCGTTACACTGCTTCCATCAGACTCTCCTCCCGGTCAAATACGCCGCCGTTTTTTCCACAGGCGTAAAGCCAATTTCATCGTGGCTGACGACAGAAGGCTTGTTGCTCCGGCTGCCTGGTTTGCCGGATCGACCATAGCTTTCGCAGTCCTGACCGGCGCCTTGAAAACCGGCCATGCCGGTAGTCCGAAAGGAAAAAGCCATGATTCCAAAATCCTCAATTCGGAAAGCCATCGCACAGGCCCGGGGTTGTGTGCAAGGGGATCTCCATCTCGATGCCGACAGGAAGACCGTTTCTTTTGCCGTTGGCATGAGGGACTCATTCGAACATGGGTACACCTATCGTGATTTTTGGTACCTGGCGAAGGAGCATTCATTTGAGAAAATCGTCGGGATAATACGGAGGTGGGCGGCTTCGAGGTGAAAGTCGATCGTTTACCTTTTCAAGAAAGGGAATTGCAGGGAATGCTGAGCAATAAAGATCGAAACAACAAAGGCAACGTTAAAGGTGTCGATGAAGGACATATAAAGCGGAAGACCGAACCCGGCGCACGAGAGCTGCGACGAAAGAATATGGTTAAGAAGGTCAAGAGGCTGAAGTAAATGCAATCGAGCGTCAAGATCATTGGACAGAGCTTGCTCCGTTTGATAGCACGCCTGGGCGGAACCGGCCCGGCACGGAAGTTCGCCGCCGACGAGCCACCGCTGCGATCGGAGTTGTTGAGCGCCGCTCAGATGGAGCAGCATGGCAAGACCCTCGCGGACTCGCACAAGTTGAGCCATGGACGCCCGCGGGACCGCCTTCTGACGCGGCTGGCTGAAAATGAAGGCATCCTGCTTGGAGTCCGCAACCTGCTGACCGAGGCCGTCAAAACAGACCGCCGAATTACGCCGGCCGGCGAATGGCTGCTCGACAACTTCTATTTTATCGAAGAACAGATTCGCACCGCTAAGCGACATTTGCCAAAGGGCTACAGCCGGGAGTTGCCTCGCTTGCTTGACGGCCCATCGGCCGAGCTTCCGAGGGTCTATGACATCGCGCTGGAAACAATCGCGCACGGCGATGGACGGGTGGACCCGGAGAGCCTCGCCAGTTTCGTAGCCGCCTACCAGACGGTGACCACCCTAAAGCTGGGCGAATTGTGGGCAATCCCCATCATGCTGCGCCTGGCCCTGATCGAGAATCTTCGCCGGGTTGCCGCCCGAATCGCCATCGACAGGATGGATCGAAACCGCGCCGACTACTGGGCCGACCAGATGACCGAGATTGCCGCGAAGGACCCAAAGAGCCTGATTCTGGTGATCGCCGATATGGCGCGGTCCAACCCTCCGATGGTTAGCTCGTTTGTGGCGGAACTCACGCGCCGCTTGCAGGGACAGGGCCCGGCTCTGGCATTGCCGCTCACCTGGATCGAACAGCGACTGTCCGAATCCGGCCTGGCCATCGAACAACTGGTGCGCTCTGAGAATCAACAACAGGCTGCCGATCAGGTCTCGATGAGCAACAGCATCGGCAGCCTCCGTTCCCTGGGCGCGATGGACTGGCGCGAGTTCGTCGAGACTATGAGCGTTGTCGAACAGACCCTGCGCGACGACCCCGTGGCCGTCTATGACAAAATGGATTTTGCCACCCGTGATCGCTACCGCCATATCGTGGAGAAGACTGCGAAGCGCAGTCCACACTCCGAGAGCCAGGTTGCGCGCCTGGCGATCCAATTGGCGCAGGAAGGCGCAGCCCGCACAGCTTCACGTCCAGATCGCGGCAACCCAGGCCGGCAATCCCACCGCCCCGCCCTGAAAGACGGCGACGAGCGCATGGCGCATGTGGGCTTCTACCTTGTAGATAAGGGATTGACGCAGCTCGAGCGACTGGCGGAGGCGCGCTCATCACTGCTTGAGGCTTTTCAGAAGGTCGGCCGCCGGTATCCTTTGGCGCTGTATGGCGCTACAATTCTTGTGATGACGGTCCTCTTCGCCGGATGCCTCCTGGCGAAGGCCCAGGGCGGCGGATTGCATGGGTGGCTGCTCGCGCTGACAGGGATTCTTTCGCTCCTGTGCGCAAGCCATCTGGCAGTGGCCGCGGTGAACTGGCTGGCCACGTTGTTGGTGACGCCGCATCCGCTGCCGCGAATGGATTTTTCAAAAGGGATTCCGCCGGAATCGCACACTCTGGTGATAGTCCCTACTATGCTCACAAGCGTACAAAACATCGAGGATTTGATCGATGCGCTGGAAGTCCGTTTCCTGGCAAATAGCGACGGCCATCTTCGCTTCGGTCTGCTGACCGACTTTCGAGACGCGCTCGAAGAAACGCTGCCTGAGGACGAACCGCTGTTGCGGTTGGCCCGCCAGAGAATCGAAGAGCTGAACCAAAAGTACAGGAACTCGGAAAGCAGTACCTTCTTTCTCTTTCATCGCCCGCGTCGATGGAATCCTCGGGACCGGATCTGGATGGGTTATGAGCGCAAGCGGGGAAAGCTTGCGGATCTGAATTGGCTTCTTCGCGCCGGGCCACATGCCGACCACGGGGAGCGCTTCTCGCTCGTCGTCGGTGAAACTGCAATTTTGGCGAACGTGAAGTACGTAATCACCCTGGACACGGATACGCAACTGGCGCGCGATTCGGCGTGGCAGTTTGTCGGAGCCATGGCGCACCCTCTGAATCGTGCACGCTACGACGAAGACAAACAGCGTGTCTGTGAGGGGTACGGCATCCTTCAGCCGCGGGTCGCCGTGAGCCTGCCCGGAGCGAACCGGTCGCGGTATGCGCACATGTGCGGAAGTGACCCCGGCATCGATCCTTACACGCGCGCCGTTTCCGATGTTTACCAGGACCTGTTCGGTGAAGGCTCGTTCATTGGCAAGGGGATCTATGACGTCGATGCGTTTGAGCGGGCGTTGGGCGGGCGTTTCCCCGATAACAGGATCCTCAGCCACGATCTTCTGGAAGGCTGCTACGCGCGGGCCGGGCTGTTGAGCGATGTGCAGTTATACGAGGAATACCCGTCCCGCTATAGCGCCGACGTGACCCGCCGGCGCCGTTGGATTCGAGGGGATTGGCAGATCGCGCAGTGGGTGACGCCCGGCGTTCCCGGCCCCGATGCGCGCCTTCAAAAAAACCCGCTCACGATGCTCTCCCGCTGGAAGATCTTCGACAACCTGAGGCGCAGTCTCGCACCCGCGGCTCTGACACTTCTGTTGCTGCTGGGCTGGATGGTGTTGCCTTCGCCCTGGTTCTGGACCATGGCGGTGCTCTGCATCATCCTGGTTCCCTCCTTGATTGCCTCGGCCCTGAATGTGCTTCAGAAGCCGGGCGATGTGACTCTGGGGCAACACCTCGCGGCTGCGGTGCGCTCGGCCGGCTCGCGCTTCGTTCAGGCTGCCTTCGCGCTCGTATGCCTGCCATACGAAGCGTTCTTCAGTCTCGATGCGGTGGTGCGTACCACCTGGCGGATGCTGATCACGCACAGGCGGCTTCTTGAATGGAACCCGTCGAACGGCCCGGATCGCAATAGCCGCACCGACTTCGTCGGCTCGTGCCGCGCCATGTGGTTCGCCCCGGCCGTTGCCACCGCCGCGGCCGTTACTCTCGCGCTGTTGAGGCCAACCGCGCTGGTTGTGGCTGGGCCCATACTGGGCCTTTGGTTTGCCTCACCCGCTATCGCCTGGTGGATCAGCCGGCCGCTTGTCCGCCGTGAAGCAAGGCTCACGCCTGAGCAGACACTCTTTCTCCGGAAGCTCTCCCGGAAAACCTGGGCCTTCTTCCAGACATTCGTCGGCCCGGAAGATCATTGGCTGCCGCCTGATAACTATCAGGAGCAAGGCCACTTCGCGCTGATGGCCACAAAGAACGGCATGGATCGTTGGCTGCCGCCCGGTAACTTTCAGGAGCACCCCTCCGCCGTGGTCGCGCACCGCACGTCGCCCACCAACATGGGATTTGCACTGCTCGCGAATTTATCCGCATACGATTTCGGCTACATTTCATCCGGACAATTCATCGAACGCACCGCGAACGCTTTGCGCACAATGGAAACCTTGGAGCGACACCGGGGCCACTTCTATAACTGGTACGACACTCAATCTCTGAAGCCGCTGCCGCCCCTCTACATTTCGTCGGTTGACAGTGGCAATCTTGCGGGCCATCTGCTGACGTTGCGGCAGGGTCTGCTCGCTCTTCCCGATGACAATATCCTGGGAGCGCGCTTGTTCGACGGGCTCGGCGACACCCTCGGCATTGTCATGGACGCTGCGGCCGCCGCTCCGGGAGTATACCCTCCGGCCCAGCTCGCTCAACTCCGGAAGGATATGGAGTCCGCGACCCGTTCCCGACCCACCACGCTCGTGGCGGCTCGGCTGTGCCTTGACCGGCTGGCGGCCTCCGCCGCCGACTTGGTGGCCCGCCTGTCGGAACCTCGCGATCCTGGCTTAGCTGCCGAAGGTAGCGGCAACCCTGGCTGGCGGTCCCACCGCCCCGGCCCCGAGACCCAATTGAGGTGCTGGGCCCACGCCTTCGCCGGGCAATGTCGAGATGCCCTTGATGAACTGACGCTTCTCGCTCCGTGGATAGATCTCTTGTCTTCTGAGAATAGCCTCGCAGACTTTGCCGCTCTCGACGAGATCCCAACACTGCGCGGACTGGCGGCGCTGGAGGCAAAGCTCCTGCCCGCTATCGCGCATCGGCTCGGCTCTGCCTCCACAGCGGCGGAAAGCGCTCGCCTTGGTGAACTTCAATGCCTCGTCACGGCAGCCGCTCGGCACGCCGGAACAAGGATCGCCTCCATCAAAGGCCTTGCCCTGCAATGCGACGCACTCGCCCGTATGGAGTATGATTTCCTGTTCGATAAGGCGCGTCATCTACTGGCTATCGGGTACAACGTCGGCGAGCATCGCCAGGACTCCAGCTATTACGATCTACTGGCTTCGGAAGCCAGATTTTCCAGTTTCGTGGCTATTGCGCAGGGACAACTGCCGCAGGAGAACTGGTTCGCCCTGGGACGTCTGCTCACTACCGCCGGTGGAGAACCGATTCTCCTTTCGTGGAGCGGGTCGATGTTCGAATACCTCATGCCGCTCCTGGTGATGCCGACATACGACGACACGCTCCTCGACCAGACCTGTAAGGCGGCCGTGGCCGGCCAGATAGAGTATGGGAGAAAATCCGGGGCGCCCTGGGGCATTTCAGAATGCGGCTACAATGCAATCGATGTTCATCTCAACTATCAGTACCGGGCGTTCGGCGTGCCAGGCCTGGGGCTCAAACGAGGGCTCGCCGAGGACCTGGTGGTTGCGCCCTATGCTTCGGCGCTCGCGCTGATGGTAGCCCCAGAGAAGGCATGCTTGAATCTTCAGCGGCTGGCCGCTGAAGGGGTTGAAGGAAAATTCGGCTTCTATGAGGCGATCGACTACACTGCTTCACGCCTGCCGCGTGGACAATCGAGCGCCGTGGTTCGCTCTTTCATGACACATCACCAGGGCATGTGCCTGCTTTCTTTGGCCTATCTGCTCCTGGGCCGTCCGATGCAGAAACGATTCGAGTCCGAACCCCTGTTCCAGGCGACCATGCTGTTGCTTCAGGAGCGGGTCCCCAAGGCTACTGCGTTCTATGCGCACACTACCGATCTTTCCGAGTTACACCCGGCTTCCAGTGCCGCGGAGACCCCCGTGCGTGTTTTCAGCAGCCCGGACACCCCCGTTCCCGAAGTGCAGTTGTTGTCGAACGGCAGATACCACGTGATGGTCACCAACGCCGGCGGTGGTTACAGCCGCTGGAACGACATCGCCGTAACACGTTGGCGCGAAGACGGTACCTGCGACAACTGGGGCACGTTCTGTTACATTCGCGACGTGACCAGCAGGGAGTTCTGGTCA
>Ga0326728_10006950_pt1 | contig 29873 bp, 29 predicted proteins | sample MB3enrmetagenome_FD_207602 | JGI IMG/M metagenome (GOLD analysis project Ga0326728, IMG submission 207602) | Lab enriched peat soil microbial communities from McLean, Ithaca, NY, United States - MB31MN | ecosystem: Environmental > Terrestrial > Soil > Wetlands > Peat | place: USA: New York... | reverse complement strand
AACCGACGGGTTCTCTCATCCAAATGGCGTCTGAGACAGCGGAACCGGCCCTTGATACCCTTGAGATCAACCATCTCCTCAAGGTTACGCCAAAACATCTAATTATGGAACTGTTATTTCGTCACGTCTCCTAATTGTCGCGGATCGTGAAGCGACACTCCCCGAAGGGTTGGCCGCTCGCGCCGCCCGCTTCACTCGCTCCTATGCCGCCGATCCGGCGAACGTTCGCGGACGCGAGGCCATCCTGCGCGGACGATTCCCGCACCTCGGCGCGCTGACCGGGAATCCCGGAGGAATAGCTTTGCCCGAGCCTCTGGCGGCGGCCGGATGGCGAAGCACTTCTTCACTGGCATCGGCGCTTAACGCTGGCGGAAAGCTCCAGGCTCTGCTCGAACCACCGGTGGACGCCGGCATCGCCTGCCTGCGATCGACGGCCGGCCTTCTCGAACGAGCCGGCGTTCTCGACGACACTCTGCTGGTCTTCACCGCCGCGCGAAGCGGCGACGGCGAAACGTGGTTCGATAGAGTCACCCGCGTCCCGCTGTTGTTTCAATGGCCGCGCCGCATCGCCGCCAGGGAGCTGGATCTGCTCGCCTCCGCCGTGGACGTGATGCCGACCATCCTCGGCCTTTGCCGCGTGCCCGCGCCCGACGGCGGCCAGGGGCTGGACCTTTCGCCGTGGTTGTTGGACGGGGGCGGCGCCCGACCCGAATCCGTCTATGCCGAAGGTCAACTCGGCTCGCGCGAAGCCTGGCGCATGGTGGTGCGCGGTCTGGACAAGCTGGTGTTCACGGCGGGTCTGGAAATCCTGCATCTCTACAATCTCGGACAAGACCCCGGCGAGACCACCGACCTCGCCCGCGAGCCGGCCGAGGAACGCAAGCGCGACGAGCTGCGCGCCATCGCCGCCGACTGGATGCGCCGCCTCGCGGATGAAATGGACCCCTCCGGCCTGAAGCGGAGGTGAGCGCTACCCCAGGGACACGCGGTGACAACAGCGTCCTCGCCGCCGTAAAGACGCGACTGGCGTCGCGTGTCCTTTTGCAGGAGGGGAGCGCTACAATCGAATCAAACACATGCTCCGAGTTGCCGGTGTTCTGCTTGTGGCTTCCACTTTGTCCGCGCAAAAACAGCCTTTTGACGTAAACGCCCTGCTGAAGATCGCCCGCATCAGCGATCCTCGCATCTCGCCCGACGGGAAGCTCGTCGCCTTCACCGTTCAGACCATCGACCTGGACGAGAACAAGAAGCCCACCGGGATCTGGATTGTGCCAGTGAACGGCGGCGCGCCGCGACAGATCGCCCATCAGGGCTCGCTGAACGAACGCCCGCGCTGGTCTCCCGATTCGAAGCGCATCGCCTTCGTCTCCAACCGCAGCGGAACATCGCAGATCTGGCTGATGGATGCCGACGGAGGGGACCCGAAGCAGGTGACCAACCTTTCCACCGAGGCGGACGGCGTTCTGTTCGCGCCCGACGGCAAGCACCTGGTGTTCGTCAGCAGCGTCTATCCCGAGTGCCATGACGAAGCCTGCAACAGCCACCGCCTGCAGGAGGACAAGAATGCAAAGGTTCAGGCCCGGGTTTACGATTCCCTGTTGTACCGGCACTGGACCGAATGGCGGACCGCGCGGCGCTCGCATCTGTTCTCCGTGGATCTCACCGGCGGCAAAGCCATCGATCTCACGCCGGGCGACCGCGACGTGCCGCCTTTCTCTCTGGGCGGACCCGATAACTACGCCATTTCCGCGGATTCCTCCGAAGTTTGCTTCGCCATGAACGCCGATCCGGCGCCGGCCACCAGCACCAACACGGATCTGTTCGTCGTGCCGACCGGGGGCGGCGAAGTGAAGAAGATCACCGCGAATCCCGCAGCCGACCAGAGTCCGCAGTATTCTCCCAACGGCAGGTATCTGGCCTGGCGCAGCCAGTCGCGCCCCGGTTACGAGGCCGACCGCTGGCAGCTCATGGTGATGGAGCGCGCCACCGGAAGCGCCGTCAATCTCACCGAACCGCTGGACCGTTCTGTCGACTCGTTCGCGTGGTCGCCCGACTCCGCGTACTTGTTCTACACCGACGTCGACCGCGGACGGCAACACATCCACATGATCCCGGCAGCCGGAGGCGGGAGCCGGGAGGTGACCAGCGGCAACGTCAGCATGGACGACATGCAGTTCACGCCCGACGGCAAGACCATGATCTACACGCAGCAGAGCGGGTCGAGCCCGGCCGAGCTCTACCGTGCCTCTTCCAGCGGCGGCCCGCCCGTGCCGCTCACTCACCTGAATGACGCGCTGCTGGCGAACTACCAGTTGACGCCGCTGGAGGAACACTGGGTGGATGGCGCCGACAACGCCCGCGTCCACACCTTCCTGGTTAAGCCGCCCGATTTTCGCGAAGACCGCAAGTATCCGGTGCTTTTCCTCATCCACGGCGGCCCGCAGGGCCAGTGGGGCGAGGAATGGAGCTATCGCTGGAACGCTCAGGTGTTCGCCGCCGCCGGATACCTGGTGGTGATGCCCAACCCGCGCGGCTCGTTCGGGTACGGGCAGAAGTTTACCGACGACATCAACGCCGACTGGGGCGGCAAGGCCTACGACGACATCATGGCCGTGGTGGACTACGCCGCCGGCCTGCCCTGGGCCGATTCCACGCGCATGGCCGCGGCGGGCGCGTCCTACGGCGGCTACATGATCGACTGGATGCTGGGCCACACCGACCGCTTCCGCGTCTTCGTCTCCCACGCCGGCGTCTTCGATCTGCGCAGCATGGCCGGCGAAACCGAGGAGCTGTGGTTCCCGCTGTGGGAGTTCCAGGGAATGCCGTGGGATAATCCGGATATTTACGCGAAATGGTCGCCCAGTTATTTCGTAAAACAGTTCAAGACGCCCACGCTGGTGGTAGCGGGCGAGCTCGATTTTCGCGTGCCCTACACGCAATCCCTGCAGCTTTTCACCGCGCTGCAATTGCAGAAGGTTCCGTCGAAGCTGATGGCGTTCCCCGACGAGGGCCACTGGGTGCTGAAGCCGTGGAACTCGGCGTTCTGGTACAAGAATGTGCTGGACTGGATCGGCGAGTGGGTGAATAAGCCGCCAGCGAATTAGAGCGGTTACGCGCCTGGCTCGCCAGAGGCGGCATCCTTTGGGTTGTGGGTCAACCAGAATCACAGTCCGGCATTGCGGATTGTCCGCGTTGAAATCGGTGTAGAGACGAACGCTCGGAATGACGTGAGAGGAGTACCTTGCGTGGCTGCGGGAGAAAGGGCTTGACGACAACATGTCGAACCGGCTTCGCTGGATACTCGATTCGGACTATCGTGAGAGGCACGCTCAGGGGCAGACTGGACTCGTGAGGACCGGCACAGCAGACATGATCGAAGGACCGCGACGCGCCCTACCTGCTCTTCTTCAGCCAGTCTCTGAATGACAGCAACCGGGGCAGTGATTCCTTGTCCTTCTGGCGATTTGCTGCCTGCTTGCTCCCAACGATGTCATCAATGTTCGCGATCGGAACGCCGTGTTTTTCAACGCGCCGGTTCCATGCATCCTCGAAGCACTCAATGCCATCAGGCGCAAAGATCAGATCCAGATCGAATGGGCCGTTTCTGAGTTGAATGAAATCCTTGCCTCGACGAATCTCCTGTTGTTCGTTCTCAGTCAGCCGGAAGCCGAGCTGCAGGAGTGACACGACCAGTTTCTCGCAGTTACCGGCGTGTTTATCCACATACAAATCAACGTCCTGAGTGGTGTCCGAATAACCCAATAGAATAGCGCCGGATTTTCCAAAGAAGAGATACTTCACGCCCTGACTACTAAAGACCTTGCCTACTTCTTGTGCATTCCTGAACTCAAAGGCAGGCATGTAAGTCGTTACTCTCTGTTGTAGCCGAGCCAGTCAGGCAGGTTGTTCTCGCACCACTGGCGATACTCTTCCATCGTGTCGAACGAGCGATATTCGGCGTCATCCAGGACTGGCTTGTAGGTGCGGATGAACGAGTTACGTATGTGTTGCTCGATCGGCCTTCGTGCCGCCGCTTCAAAGTCCGCCCAATCCTCCGCGTTGTGCTCAATGGTCCCCATGCTCTTACGCCCATCGATGTCTGGCCCTGGGCGGTATGAAGCGGCACCAAGGCTGCTGTGATTCCGAGCTTATCATGCTCCGGAATTCAGCCGCCGAAATGTCGTAGAGTGAACTCTGATGAACGCGAAAACGCGCTGGTGCCTCCCCATCTTCGCCGCGGCGTTGCTGGCCGTTCTGGCCCCGCTCGCCGGACGCGCCAGGCCGGATTCGTTCCGCTTCGAGATTCTCGGCGACCGCACCGGCGAGGCCCAGCCGGGAGTGTACGAAGAGGCGTGGCGCGAGGCCGCGGCCGACGACCCGGCCTTCGTGGTCACCGTCGGCGACACCATTCAGGGCTACAACGACGCCACCGCGCGCGCCGAGTGGACGGCCATGGAACAGCTCCTGAAGCCCTGGCGGCGACTTCCGCTGTATCTCACGCCGGGCAATCACGACATCTGGTCCGCGGAGTCCGAGGCGCTTTTCCGCGAGTACGCGCACCACGCGCCGCATTACAGCTTCGACTACGGCCCGGCGCACTTCACCATTCTCGATAACAGCCGCACCGAGCAGTTCTCCGCCGAGGAGCTCGCCTTCCTGGAACAGGATCTCGCGGCGCACGCGGCGCGGCCGCTGAAGTTCGTCTTCTCCCACAAGCCGTCCTGGCTGCTGGACGCGGTGATGGGGAATGCGGATTTCGCGGTGGAGCGCCTGGCGAAGAAGTACGGGGTGCGGTTCGTCATCGCCGGCCACCTGCACGAGATGCTGCACACAGACGTCGACGGCGTCGCTTACGTCTCCATGGCCAGCTCCGGCGGACATCTGCGTGCATCGAAGAAATACGAGGACGGCTGGTTCTTCGAGCACACGCGGGTAGACGTGGCGGGCAGCGAGGTGCATTTCGAGATCCACGAGCTGCAGCCGCCGTACGGGCAGGGGCGGGTCAGCCAACTGCGGGACTGGGGGATCGCCGGCCTCGCCAACAAGCGACAATAGAGCCTGGGAGGGCACTGGGAATGACTCCTGCTACAGCGGCGGCCGCCGGTCTTCTGCGTCCGCAAATCCTGGCGCGGCGCGCTCGACTGGAGGCGGCGGCAGCCTCGGTGCCCGCCGATTACGTCCGCGATCTGCTCGCCGAAGTCGACGCCGCTCTCGAAAGGATCGAAGCGGGCACGTATGGCATCTGCGAGGCCTGCCACGACACCATCGACGCGGAGCGGCTGCAAGCCAATCCGATGGTCCGGTTCTGTCTGGACCACCTCAATGAGAGAGAACGGGAGGCTCATCAACAGGATCTCGATTTGGCCACTCAGATCCAGACCAGGCTTCTGCCGCCGTGCAACCTTGCGCTGAACGGCTGGGACACGTGCTACCACTACGAACCGGTTGGCCCGGTGGGCGGCGACTACTGTGAAGTGACCGCGCTGGACGACGATGGGTCGCTGTTTGTCGCGGTGGGCGACGTCTCCGGAAAGGGCGTGGCGGCCTCGCTGCTGATGACGCATCTGAGCGCCATCCTGCGCAGTCTCCTGTCGCTTCGCCTGCCGCTGGCCGATCTGATGTCGCGCGCGAACCGGTTGTTTTGCGAGAGCACGGCCACCAACCACTACGCCACGCTGATTTGTGGGCGCGCCACCGGCAACGGCGTGGAACTCTGTAACGCCGGCCATTGTCCGCCTTTGCTGTTGCGCCGGGACGCCACGGAGCGCCTGCCGTCAGCCGGGTTGCCGCTCGGTTTGTTCTGCGGTACCCAGTACCCGGTAACCGAGGTCAGCCTCGCGGACGGCGAGAGTCTGGTGCTCTACTCCGATGGCGTCTCCGAGGCCGAGAACGCGGAAGGCGTCGAATTCGGCGAAGCGGGCCTGTCGCATTCCTTGCGGCGTCATTTCGGAGGCAGTGCAGAAGCTCTGGCGCAGGGGGTGATCGAGGACGTGGGGCGATTCCGCGGCGCCTGCCGTCCCACCGACGACCTCACTCTGCTGGTGGTGTGCCGCCGTCAAAGCTGACTGGCCCTGGCGAACTTGCCGACCACACGGTAAGAAACTCCCGGTGACCGCCTCGCACCCGGCGGTGGCACTTGTAGCTTCAGGCAGTTACGCGCCTGGCCGCCGGCTTGCACCTCGGAGACGCCATGCGCCTGACGGCACGGCTCTGCTTCTCACTGATCGGCAGCGTGGCGGCGGTGTCGCTGGTGCTTGCCTGGTACCAGACGCGCGCCCACACGCGCGACCTGAACCGCGAGTTGCAGCGGCACGCGCTGGTCCTGGCGGAGACCCTCGCGAAATCAGCCGAGCCGCTGGTGCGCGGCCACTCCCGGGCCGACCTGCAATCGCTGCTGGACGGTTTCAAGGACCGCGAACAGATCGCCGGGATCGTGGTGTACGACACAGGCCGGCAACCGCTGGCCATCACCGCCGGCCTTGCGCCGCGTCTCGACCCGGTTCCGCCGCCCCTCCTGCAGGCGATGCACGATGGTCTGGCCCACGCCGGCTTCCTCACGCTGGGCGACGATCCCATGCACGTGGTGGTCCTGCCGTTGCATGACGATCCGTCCCCGATCGGCCTTCTCGCCGTCTTCCATGACACCGCCTACATTTCCGCCCGCATTGCCGGGCTGTGGCGCCGCGCGCTGATCGGCGTGGCCGTTCAGACGCTGCTGATCGGCTGCATCACGCTGCTCACCCTGCGCTTCGGCTACGGCCGGCCGCTGGCGCGCATGACCGAGTGGATGCGGGAACTCCGCACCGGCGCGGCGACGGGAACTCCGGCCATCCCCGAGCACGGCGAGTTCGCGCCTTTTACCCGGGAAGTGACGCGCCTGGCGCACAGCCTGGTAGCGGCGCGGGCGGCGGCGGAAGAGGAGGCCCGGCTGCGCGATTCGGCGGAATCAAACTGGACGGCCGAACGTCTGCGCGTCTTCGTGCGCACCCGCCTCGGTGGCGACCGCCTCTTCGCGGTGTCCAATCGCGAGCCCTACGAACACGTGCGGTGGCAGGAACGAATCGAGTGCGTGGTGCCCGCCAGCGGCCTGGTGACCGCCCTGGAGCCCGTTCTGCGCGCCTGCGATGGCACCTGGATCGCGCAGGCCACCGGCGACGCCGACCACGAAGTGGTGGACGAAGCGGGCCGCGTGCGCGTCCCACCCGACCATGCCCAGTACACGCTGCGCCGCGTCTGGCTCACCGAGGAAGAAGACCGCGGATTCTATCTTGGCTTCGCTAATGAAGGCTTGTGGCCCCTGTGCCACATCGCCCACACCCGGCCCACCTTCCGCGCCGCTGACTGGGAAGCGTATCGGACGGTGAACGAGAAGTTTGCCGCCGCCCTGCTCGAGGAGATCGCCGAAGAAGAAAGCCCGGTGGTGCTGGCGCAGGATTATCACTTCGCCCTGCTGCCGCGGCTGGTGAAGCAGCAGCGCCCCGACGCGCGCGTGGCTATCTTCTGGCACATCCCCTGGCCGAATTCCGAGGCCTTCGGCATTTGTCCGTGGCAGCGCGAGTTGCTCGACGGCCTGCTCGGCGCGGATCTGATCGGATTCCACATCCAGGGCCACTGCAACAACTTCCTGGACACGGTGGATCGCGCGCTGGAGTCGCGCATCGACTGGGAACGCTTCGCGGTGATGCGCGACGGACACTCCACGCTGGTCCGGCCGTTTCCCATCAGCGTCGCGCTCGACCGCGCCGAAAACGGCGTGGCCTCTCAGGACCTGCCGCATCTGGAACGCGCGGCGCTGCTCGAGAAACTCGGGGTGCACGCCACCTTCATGGGCGTCGGCGTGGATCGCATCGACTATACCAAGGGCATTCCGGAACGCTTCCGCGCCATCGAGCATTTTCTGGAGAGCAGCCCGGCCTACAAAAACGAGTTCACCTTCGTGCAGATCGGCTCGCCCAGCCGCACCGAGATCGCGCGCTACGACGATGTGATGCGGGAGGTAATCGAGGAGGCCGAGCGCGTCAACCGCCGCTTTCAGACGGGGAACTGGAAGCCCATCGTGCTGTTGCTGCGCCAGCACAGTCACGCGGAGATCCTCCCGTACTACCGCACCGCCGACCTGTGCCTGGTCAGCTCGCTGCACGATGGCATGAACCTGGTGGCGAAGGAGTTTGTGGCCGCGCGCCAGGACGACCAGGGCGTGCTCATCCTCAGCCGCTTCGCCGGCGCCAGCCACGAACTGGCCGACGCGCTGGTGGTGAATCCGTACGACACCGAAGAACTGGCCCATTCGCTCCGCCGCGCGCTGGAAATGTCCCCCGAGGAACGGCGCATCCGCATGCAGCGGATGAGAGCGACGGTGCGGGAACGCAACATCTACCGCTGGGCGGGAAGCGTGATCGGAGAGCTCTGCGCGGTGCGGACCAGCGACGCCATGCCCCGTCCGATGCTGCTGCAAACGGCGGCGCGATCATGATGGCGCCTGGAGTTTCTACGTTTTGTGGGGCAGGCTTGACCAGGGACGAAGCCGCCGTGGTCTCCTTATCGGGGGATAAGGTCGGCATCTGTCCTTCGTCTGTGGTCGAGCCTGCTGCGGGTCCCCGACCCGCCTGCCGATGGGTTCGTCGCCTGCCCCACGATGCAACGGCAGTAATACGATTCGGCGAAATGACGAGACTCCGAGCGCGATCATGATTTCCATGCGGCGCCTGTTCGACAATTGGAGCGGCATCGCCAGCCGTTTGCGTGCGGCCCCGGCCATCGCTCTGTTTCTCGACTTCGACGGAACGCTGGCGCGTCTGCGGCCGCGGCCGGAACAGGCGCTGCTGCACGGTCCCATGCGCCAGGTTCTCTCCGCTCTGGCGCGCTGCCCGCGATTCCGCGTCTGGGTGATCAGCGGACGCCGGCTGGACGACGTGCGCTCGCGCATCCGGGTGCCGCGCATCCACTACCTCGGGCTGCACGGCTGGGAAGCGGACGACGGCCGCAAGCTGGCCGGCGACACGCGCCTGGCTCTGCCGCGCCTCCGGTCGTCGGTAGCCGCCGCCATGGCCGAACTCCCCGGCGTCTGGGTGGAGGACAAGCAGCATGCGTTCACGGTTCACTATGGCGGCGTCGCGGAGCCGGACGCGCGGCGCGCCCGTGCCCTTCTCGACGCGCTGGTAGAGCCGTACTCACGGCGCTTCCGAATCGAGAGCGGAAAAAACGTGTGGGAGGTCCTGCCGAAAGAACTCGGCGACAAGGGCGTGGCGGTCCGGCGGCAACTGGCCCTTCTGTCCGGCGCCGCCATCGCGGTGTACGTAGGCGACGATCGCGTGGACGAGCCCGCCTTCGCCGCTTTGCGCGACGGGATCACCGTGCGCGTGGGAGGAAAGGGCCCCAGCCGTGCGCGCTACAGTCTGGGCGGAGTCGCAGAAGTGAGCGCTTTCCTGCACAAACTCAAAGAGGAATTCGCATGAATACCGCGGCACAGCCGTTTCAATTCGTCACCGCCTCCTATATCATCTGCGTGGAAAACCAAAAAGCGGGGACCGTCGCGGAGCTCCTCGACGCGCTGGAGCAGGCCAGCGACGAAGCCATCTTCTTCCACACGTTCCAAAGCCTCGGCCGGTATCACTTTATCACCGAGGGCTTCTCCAACGATTTTGCCCAGTGGACGCTCGCCGCTCTCAATCAGCCCCTGTTGGCGGAGCGGCTGGCCGGCATCGACGTTCGCGACTATGTTTCCATCGCCGAGTTGCGAGCTGACATCCGGCGTATGCTCTCCGAGTACGTCGAAGGGCATGCGGCGCAGGCCAGACTATCGGCCTTCGAGCCGTTCTTCTTCTGCCGGACGGTGGAAGTGACCGTCCCGCTTCCGTGGGACGCACGCACGCTGGCGGGAATCCGCGCCGGTCTGGAACGTTTGAGCCACGCGTCGTTCTATCACCACTTCATCGCCTCGCGCCTCCGCCTGCAGTTGCGCACCAACGATTTCTCGCACTGGTTCCGCACGGAGCTCGGACTGGAAGGGCTGGCCGATCGCGCGGACCAGATTGACATCTACACCAACACGCTGGACATGGCCCGCCAGGAATTGATCGAGATGGTGGACCGGGAGACGGCTGGATGAACGAGATCGCCACCCCGACGGATTCATCGCTGGATCAGTACGCTCCCATTGCCGGCGCCGCCGAAGTGGAAGAGTTGCACGCGCTGGCCAGCCCGCTGGAAGGCTCCACGGTGGAGATGGTGAACTCCACCGCGGTCGGCGGCGGAGTGGCCGAATTGCTCACGAGGTTGCTTCCGCTGATGCGCGGGGTGGGCCTCGACGCGCACTGGCACGTGATGGAGGCGGATGCGGAGTTCTACGAGGTCACCAAGGCGTTCCACAACGCGCTGCACGGGGCGGCCTGGCAAGAGAGCGAGCGCGATTTCGAGGTCTTCCGCGAGTACAACCGCCGCAACCGGGAACGGCTGCCGCTGGAAGGGCGATTCGTGGTCATCCACGATCCGCAACCGCTGGGGCTGGTGGAATCCCGTCAAGCCGAACGCGCCGCGCATTGGACCTGGCGGTGTCATATCGACCTGTCGCGACCCCACCCGGCGGTGTGGAGTTTCCTCGAGCCGTGGGTGGTCCGTTTCGACGGCGCCATCTTTTCTTCCCCCGAATTCGCTCGCCAGTTGCCGATTCCCCAGTATTTGTTTTTCCCTTCCATCGACCCTCTTGCCGACAAGAACCGGGAGCTGGAGCCGGAGTTCGTGGCCGGCGTGCTGGACAAGCTGGGAATCGATAGCGGCCGCCCGATTCTCACACAGATCTCCCGCTTCGATCGCCTGAAGGACCCGCTGGGTGTGGTGCGCGCGTATCGCCTGGTCAAACGCTACTTCGATTGCCAGTTGGTGCTGGCCGGCGGGGGAGCGTCAGACGATCCGGAGGGCACGCTGGTGCTGTCGGAGGTGCGCGAGGCAGCCGCCGGAGACCCCGACATCCACGTTCTGGAACTGCCTGCGGCCAGTCCGCTGGAAGTGAACGCGTTGCAGCGCGCCTCCACCATCGTCATTCAGAAGAGCCTGCGGGAGGGCTTCGGACTCACCGTGGCCGAGGCGCTGTGGAAGAAGAAGCCGGTGGTGGCGTCGGCGGTGGGCGGCATTCCGCTGCAGGTGATTCACAAGCACACCGGCCTGCTGGCCCATTCCGTGGAAGGCACCGCGTATCAGATCCGGTTCCTGCTGGCGCATCCGGAAATCGCGCGCCAACTGGGCGAACAGGGCCGCGAGCACGTGCGCGAGAACTTTCTGATTACCGGGAACCTGAAGCGATATCTAACGCTGTTCCTGCACCAGGCCGGGCGGTGACGTACACCTCATTTCCGAATTACTCGTGTGCTCCGGAAACGTCTTGCGAAATTAGGAAATGAGGTGTACGTCACCGCATTCAAGCGGAATCGGCCCCGCCGGGCTCGGTGGCCAGCTCGTGCTCGAAGCTTACCGGCGGGTTGTAGTAGAGAATGCGCCCGCAGGTATCGCAGGACATGACCTGATCGCCGCGCCGCAGATCCTGGAGGAATTGCGGGCGCAGACTGATCTGGCATCCGGTGCAACGGCCCTCCACCGCTTCCACCACGGTTGTGCTGCCCCACTTCTTCCGCTGGTGTTCGTACGCTTTGAGGACCTTCGGTTCGAGCTGACCGGCCATGGCCGCCCGTTCCGCCCGCAACTGAACCAGACGCTTTTTGTCGGCTTCCGACCTGAGCCGGGCCTCCGCCTTCTCCGCCTCGACGTTGCTCTTCTCCGTCTTCAGGGCGACCTCCGCCGTCTTTACGTTGGCGTCGAGCGGTTCGGACTCGCCCATCAGATCGAGCATCCTGTCCTCGGCCTTGCGAATCGCGTTCGCGCAGAAATCGATCTCGTGCTGAAAGGCCCGGTACTGCTCGTTCGTTTTGGTCTGTGCCATCTGGTCGCGGAGTTTGGAAATCTTCTGCTCCTGAACCTTGTTGTCGTCCTCGAGTGACTTGCGCTCCTTCACATTGGCGGCGAGCGCGGCGCGGTCCGCTTCGAGGCGGCGGTGGTGAGAATCGAGGGCCTTTTCGATTTCCGCGATGTGCCGGGGAAGAGCGGCGATCACCCGCTGCAACTCGGCGATCTGTGCATCCAGAGTTTGCAGACGCGTGACCAGCTCCATTTCTGCGGTCATGAACAACTCGATTCTAACAAAGTGCGGACGTTGCCTCCGGGACGGGCGATGCGGAATCATAGGAGCTGTCCATGGCCCAGGTCCCAGGTGAGGTCCCATTCGACTCGCTGCTGCTGGTCTCCTTCGGCGGTCCCCAGAAGCGCGACGACGTGATTCCGTTCCTCGAGAACGTTCTGCGCGGCCGTCCCGTACCGCGCGAGCGGATGCTCGAAGTGGCCGCGCACTACTATCACTTCGGCGGGCGCAGCCCCATCAACGATCAGAATCGCGAGCTGCTGCGCGCGCTGGCGGCGGAGCCTGGCATGACGCTGCCGCTCTACTGGGGCAACCGCAACTGGCAACCGTTCCTGGCGGACACGCTGCGCGAGATGGCCGGCCACGGGCGGCGCCGCGCGCTGGCCTTCATCACCTCCGCGTTCAGTTCGTACTCCGGCTGCCGGCAGTACCTGGAAGACATTGAGCGTGCCCGCGCCGCGGTGGGCCCGGATGCTCCCGTCGTGGAGCGGTTGCGGCCGTTCTACAACCATCCTCTGTTCATCGCGGCGGTGGCCAGCCGCGTGGGCGAGGCGTTTGCGCAACTGCCGCCCGAACGCCGCGCCCGGGCGCACCTGTTGTTCACGGCGCACAGCATTCCGTTGGCCATGGCCGAAACGAGCGACTACGTACGGCAGATTGAGGAGGCGGCTGCGCTGGTGGCGGTGCGCGTGGGACGAGACGATTTCCACATCGTGTATCAGAGCCGCAGCGGCGCGCCCGGACAGCCGTGGCTGGGGCCGGACATCGTGGAAGCGCTGAGCACGCTGGCCGGCGCGTGCGACGTGGTGGCGGTGCCCATCGGCTTCGTCTCCGACCACATGGAAGTGATCTACGATCTGGACATCGAGGCGCGCCAGGCCGCCGAGGCGAGTGGCCTGAACCTGGTGCGCGCGGCGACCCCGGGCACGCATCCGGCGTTCGTGAGCATGATCGTGGAGCTGATCCGCGAGCGCACCAACGGATGGGAGCGCCGCGCGGTGGGACGCTACGGCCCGGCGCCGGACGTGTGCCGCTTGGACTGCTGTCCGGGGCCGGTTCGCGGACGCTAATCCGGCAGTCGAGCTTTTGTTAGGTTGTGGTGTGCTGCGTTGAGGATCTCCGGATGCTCCTGAGTTCGGGACAGCAGCTCTTCGTGATAGGATCTGGAAGCAAAGCTTCGAAATCGTGACCCGTTTCATCTGGCCACATCAGGAAAGGGGACAGGCGTCATGAACAAATTGCAGCCGGACATCCTGCATTGCATCGGCAACACCTCTTTGTTGGCCTTGCGCAACATCGTGCCGAAGAATGGCTCACGCATCCTGCTGAAACTCGAAAACGAAAACCCCACAGGCAGTATGAAGGACCGAATGGCGCTTGCCATGATCGAAGCGGCAGAGGCGGACGGACGTCTCACAGCGGCTGGTTCTGTCGTCGAGTATACCGGCGGCAGCACCGGCGTGTCCCTGTCTCTAATCTGCGCGGTGAAGGGATATCCCCTGCATATCGTGACTTCGGATGCCTTCGCCCGAGAAAAACTCGATCATATGAAGATTCTGGGGGCCAGCCTTCAAATCGTGCCAAGCGAAAGCGGGGGCATGACGGAGAAATTAACCCGGGACATGATCGAAGCCGCCCGCCTCGTCGCGATAAAAACTGGAAGCTTTTGGACCGATCAGATGAACAATAAAGACCAGCTTGCGGCCTATCACAAAATGGCGGAGGAAATCTGGATTCAGACGGACGGACAGATCGATGGCTTTGTCCAGAGCGTGGGTACCGCGGCGTCCCTTCGGGGAACCGGGGAAGCCTTACGCCGCCATAATGAACAGATCAGAATCGTTGCCGTGGAGCCCTCCGAATCTCCGGTTCTATCGGGCGGCCAGACAGGCGCTCACAAAATTGATGGGGTCGGAGCGGGTTTTATAGTGCCGCTCTGGCAGGAGAACACCGCCGATCGGATTGAACAGGTTTCCACGGAAGAGGCCGTGGCCATGGTCATGTGGCTGGCCCGGGAGGAAGGCCTTTTTGCGGGGACTTCCACCGGCGGCAATGTCATCGCCGCTTTGCGATTAGCCGAACAACTGGGACCTGACGCGACCATTGTCACGGTCATGTGCGATACCGGGATGAAATATCTCAGCAAATGACAGGAATTTGAATCCCTCTGTCGATCGCGGTTGCGACCAGGGCCGAACCGTGCCGTTGGTAACGACGCGGCCACCGCCGCGCGGGATTCCCGGCAGTCTGCCACTCAGCCCCCTTCCACTCTGCGGTAGACCTCGCGCTTGGACAACCCATGCCGGCGCGCCACGGCCTTGAGGGCGTCCATGCGGGGAGTGCCGCCAGCTATCAGCGCGGCCACCTCCGCTGCGATGTCCGCGGGGTTGGGCGGCGCCGCTTCCGCCCGCGCTACCAGAATGGTGAACTCGCCTTTGATAGCCGGCCGCGCTTCCAGCGTGTCCGCGATGGACGCCGCGGTCCCTTCCAGAAATTCCTCGTGGATCTTGGTGAGCTCGCGCGCCACCACCACGCGGCGCGCACCGGCCACTTCCGCGATCGCCCGCAGCGACTCCACCACGCGATGCGGCGCCTCGTAGAAAACCAGCGTGGCCTCGAGCGCGTGCCAGGCCTCCAGCGCGCGCCGCCGGGCGCCCGCCTTCGCCGGCAGAAACCCCGCGAACAGAAACGCATCGGTGGCCAGGCCGCCGGCACTCAGCGCGGCCATGATGGCGGACGGCCCGGGAATGGGCGACACCGGGATGCCGCGCTCGCGCGCCGCGTGCACGATGCGATACCCCGGGTCGGCAATCAGCGGCGTGCCCGCGTCCGACACCAGCGCGACGGTGCGGCCTTCTTCCAGCTCGCGCAGCAGCTCCGCGGTGCGCTGTTTCTCGTTGTGCTCGTGGTAGCTGACCAGCGGCCGGTCGATGCCGTAGTGGTCCAGCAGGCGGCGGGTGTGCCGGGTATCCTCACAGGCGATGCGGTCCGCCTCCCGCAGCACGCGCACGGCGCGGAACGAGAGGTCCTCAAGATTTCCGATGGGAGTGCCGATGATGAAGAGAGTTCCAACCATACAGGCACGACCATTGTACGAAGTAATACGATGGGACCTGCTGCACCATGGCGACCGAGTTCATCTGGCAGTCCGCGGATCGGGCAACGGCGATCCACCTCCGTCTGGAGGTGGTGGACGGCATTCTGTACGAGTGCATGCGCGGTCTGGGGGCCGTGCCGAAGCGTGGCGCGGAGGTGGGCGGTGTGCTGCTGGGCAGCGTGACGAGGGAGGGCTCCACGCTGCGGGTGACCGTGGACGGCTTCGAAGCGGTGCCCATCGAGTACAAACACGGACCCTCCTACCTATTCTCCGAAGACGACGCCCGGCTCTTCGCGGAGACCATGGCGCGGCTCGCGAGCGGCGGCGGCCCGCGTCCCGTGGGCTTTTTTCGCGCGAACACGCGCGACGAAATGGAGCTGACCGCCGAGGACGTACACACGCTGGAAGAGCATTTCCGCGACCCGGATGCGGTGGCGCTGCTGATTCGCCCGTACACCAGCAAGCTGAGCACTGCCGGATTCGTCCTTCCGCAAGACGGGCGGTTCCTTCCGGGAACGGCGGCGGCCGGCGAATTCCCGTTCCGCCGGCGCGAGCTGGAGGAGATGCTGGAAGCCCAGGCCGCGCCAGCCGGGCCCCGCGTGCCCTACCGGCCGTTTGCCATGCCCGCGCCCGCGCCCCAGCCGGCTCCAGCGCCCCCTTCAGCGCCGCCCGCTTCAGCGCCCCTGAGCGCCGTGGTGGCGGCGGTGCAGGCATCGGCGAGCCAGCCGTCATCGCAGCCCGCGGGTCCATCGCCCACGACGCCGGCGGCGCCGCTCACAGTTGGCAAGCGCCGGGTACGCTGGTCATGGGTGCCGCTGTCGTCGATCTTCCTGGCCGTCGGCATCCTGCTGGGCATCCAGGCCACCTTGTCGATGCGCGGCGTCTCCTCCGATCCGTACGATCTGAAGCTGTCGCTGAGCAAATCCGCGAACGCACTCACGCTAAGTTGGGACCGCCGCGCACCGGCCATCCGGGCGGCCCGGCGCGGGACCGTGTCGATCGAGGACGGACCAGCGAAGATCGTGCGCGACCTCGAAGCGAGCGAGCTGCAGACTGGAAGCATCGTGTATACGCCGGTCACTACGTCAGTGCATTTCCGGTTGCAGGTGTTCCCCAGGGAGCGTGACAGCATCACGGAGACGATTGACTGGAGCCAATAGGCTCCGAACGTGGCCGACCTCGATGCCGCGCTCGGCCCGCTGCCCGGCCGCGGGTCAAGGCGTCGTCGCGGTGCGTCCACTGCGGGACCGGCCGGCGTGAGCTGCGCGCGACAGGAAAGGAGAAGATTCATGAGGAGATTGATCGTCTTCAATCAGGTGACCCTGGACGGTTACATTGCCGACAGGAACGGCGACATGAGCTGGGCCCACCAGCACGATGCGGAGTGGAGCGCATTTGTCGGAGAGAATGCCAGTGGGGGAGGGGTGCTGGTGTTCGGCAGAGTTACCTATGAACTCATGGCCAGCTACTGGCCGACGCCACTCGCGCTGAAGAACGATCCGGTGGTGGCCGAAGGAATGAATCGCCGGCCGAAGGTCGTGTTTTCGAGGACGCTGGACAAGGTGTCGTGGAGCAATACCACGCTGGTGAAGGGCGATCCGGCGGCGGAGGTGCAAAAGATGAAGAACCAGCCCGGCGCGGACATGGTGATTCTGGGAAGCGGCAGCATTGTTTCGCAATTGGCCCGGGAGGGTTTGATCGACCAGTACCAGATCGCGCTGAACCCCGTCGTTCTTGGCCGGGGGAAGACGATGTTCGAGGGCGTCGACAGGAAGCTGAGCCTGAAGCTGACAAGGTCGCGAATCTTCGGCAATGGGAACGTCTTCCTGTGCTACGAGCCGGAGGCGTGAAGGCGGAGGTGGCGGCAGATGTGCGGTCCGCCGCTTCCTGCAAGCGTCAGTCGGCCCTGCCGGCTTGATCCGATAGACTGGAGCCAACAGGCTCCCATGCCGATTGCCACCATCAACCCCGCAACCGGCGAGTTGCTGCGCGAATTCGCGCCGCTCGCGCCCGCCGAAATCGAGCGCAAACTCGCGCTTGCCTGGAGCGCCTTCGTGCGCTGGCGCAGGACGCCGGTGGCCGAACGCGCCGCCGCCGTGGGCAGGGCCGCCGAGGTGCTGGACGCCCGCCGCGAAGACTACGCGCGGCTGATCACGCTGGAGATGGGCCGGCCCATTCAGCCGGCGCGCGACGAAATCGCCAAGTGCGCTCTGGCCTGCCGGTACTATGCCGAGCACGCGCCGGCCATGCTGCGCGAGTGTTCAATCGCGATGGAACCGAACCGCGCCCGCACGCTGCCGCAGCCGCTGGGACCGGTGCTGGCGATCATGCCGTGGAACTTCCCCTTCTGGCAGGTCTTCCGTTTCGCCGCGCCGGGGCTCGCCGCGGGCAATACCGGCCTGCTGAAGCACGCCTCCAACGTGCCCCAGTGCGCGCTGGCCATCGAAGAAGTGTTCCGCGCGGCCGGGCTTCCCGAGGGAGTTTTCCAAACGCTGCTGATCGGCTCGGCGAGCGTGGCCGCCATCATCGACGACCCGCGCGTGCGTGCGGTGACGCTGACCGGAAGCGAGCCGGCGGGCAGCGAGGTGGCCAGCCGCGCGGCACGGCAGATTAAGAAGGCGGTGCTCGAGCTGGGCGGCAGCGACCCGTTCATCGTGATGCCCAGCGCGGATTTCGAGGAAGCCGTGCGAACCGCGGTGAAGGCCCGCGTGATCAACAACGGGCAATCGTGCATCGCGGCCAAGCGCTTCATCGTGCATGAAGATGTTTACGGCCGTTTCGAGGAGGAGTTCACAGTGCGGATGCGGCGGCTGCGCGTGGGCGATCCCATGGACGAGACGACTGACATCGGCCCGCTGGCCACGCCGGCGATCCGCGCCGAGATCGAGAACCAAGTGCGGCAGGCCGTAGATGCGGGAGCGCGCGTGCTCACGGGCGGCCGGCGCATCGATGGCCCCGGCAACTATTTCGAGCCCACCGTGCTGGCGGACCTGCCGCGGGATGCGCCGGTGTGCCGCGAGGAGATCTTCGGCCCGGTGGCCCTGCTGTTCCGCGTGCGCGACATCGGCGAGGCCATCGCGGTGGCCAACGATACTCCGTTCGGGCTCGGCGCCAGCGTGTGGACGGAGGACGCGGTGGAGCAGGAACGTTTCGTGGAGGAGATCGAGGCCGGCCAGGTGTTCTTCAACGGCATGGTGGCCTCGGACCCGCGCCTGCCGTTCGGCGGCGTGAAACACTCCGGCTACGGCCGAGAGTTGAGCGAAGCCGGCATCCGCGAATTCGTGAATCTGAAGACGGTGTGGTGGAAGGGCGGGGGCCGCGCACGTTAGCAAGCGGTTCGCTGTTAACCTGAAGATTACCGATGCCCGGTCACGGAATCGTCTCCGCTTCGCAGCAGGAAGACGAGCGCCAGTTCGAAGTCACGTTGCGGCCCACGCGCCTGGCCGATTTCACCGGCCAGGCCAAGCTCAAGGAGAACCTCTCCATCGCCATCGAGGCGGCAAAACGGCGCGGCGAGGCCATGGACCACGTGTTGCTCTACGGCCCGCCGGGGCTGGGCAAAACGACGCTGGCCACCATCATCGCGGCCGAGCTGGGCGTGGGCTTCGAGGCCACCGCGGGGCCGGTGCTGCAGAAGAAGCTGGACCTCACCGGCGTGCTCACCAACGTCGGCGAGCGCCAGGTCTTCTTCATCGACGAGATTCACCGGCTGCTGCCCGACGTGGAGGAGATCCTGTACTCGGCGATCGAGGATTTCCGCATGGACATTCTCATCGGCAGCGGGCCGGGCGCGCGCACGCACTCCATTTCGCTGCCGCGCTTCACGGCAATCGGGGCCACCACGCGCCAGGGGCTGGTGAGCGCGCCGCTACGGGGACGCTTCGGCCTGGTGCTGCGGCTCAACCATTACGACGTGGCCGAGCTGACCCGCATCGTGCTGCGTTCGGCGCGGCTGCTGGAGGTGACTATCGACGATGCGGGCGCCGGGGAAGTGGCCCGTCGCAGCCGGGGCACCCCGCGCATCGCCAACCGGCTGCTGCGCCGCGTCCGCGATTACGCGCAGGTGCGGGCGGCCGGCCATATCGATAAGGACGTGGCCGAGACCGCGCTGAACCTGCTGGAAGTGGACCGCTTCGGGCTGGACGAAATCGACCAGAAGATCATGCTCACGCTGCTGGACAAATACAGCGGCGGACCGGTGGGCGTGAACACCATCGCGGCCTCCATCGACGAGGAGGCGGCCACCATCGAAGAGGTGTACGAGCCGTACCTGATCCAGCTCGGCTTCATCGACCGCACCCCGCGCGGACGCATGGGCACGGACCGCGCCTTCGAGTATTTCGGCATCGCGCGGCGCGGGCGCAACGGCCTGCAGTCCTCGTTCTTCTGAAGTGCACACCGTTTATCTGTCTCTCGGCTCGAATGTGGGCGACCGCCAGCGGCACCTCGACGCCGCGCTCGAGCTGCTGCGCGCGGCCGGGGTGGACATTGTCCGCGTCTCGCGCGTGTACGAAACCGAGCCGCAGGACGTGCGCGCGCAGCCGTGGTTTCTCAATCTGGTGGCCGAGGCGCAGACGGGCCTGTTCCCGCTGCAGCTTCTGCATGCGATCCAGCGCGTGGAACGTCGGCTGGGCCGCAAGCACGTGGTGGAGAAGGGGCCGCGCACCATCGACATCGACATTCTGCTGTTCGGCGGCTTCGTGGTGGCGACGGACGAGCTGCAGATTCCGCACCCGCGCATGGCCGCGCGCCGCTTCGTACTGGAGCCGCTGGCCGAGCTGGCGCCCGATCTGCGCCACCCGGTGACGCGCGCGTCGGTGCGGGAGCTGCTGGACGGGGTGTTGGATCAGGGGGCGCGAGTGGTGGAATAACCGGCCGGCGCTGCGAGCCTCTTATGAAATGCGCGTGACCTGTCCTGGTTGAATCGCGTCGAGCGCGGCCAGAGCCGCGGGGGTCAGTCGCTGCAGATCCCGAAGCCTGTTCGTTGGGGCGCAAAGGACCAACAGCGCGATGCCTCGGCCACTCAGGCTCTGCTGATCGGGGATGCTCTGATCGGCAGTGATGAGCACCTCGAAGCCGGCAGCCTCCGCGGCCGTCAGCAGCGCTCCGTTCTTGAAACCAGCGAATCCGGCGTAGCGCGCGGTCTCACAATCATGTCCCGGAAAGGAGTGCCGCAAGCGTTGATCGATGCACTCGTCGAGCAGGACCCGCATCAGACGCGCGCAAGCAACAGATGCTTCGCTTCCTCAAGCGCCTTGAGAGCCACCTCTCGAGAAACCGTGGGGAAGCCCTGCAGGAAATCCTCGAGCGTTTCTCCGCCTTCCAGATAATCGAACAGCGTTTGCACGGGCACGCGGGTTCCGCGAAACACGGGGGTGCCGTGCATGATCTCAGGATCTCGAGTGATCGCATCCATGCATCGATTGTCGCGCAAGTCACACCGGGATGCCCACCCGCCACAGCACGTAGCCAATCGCCTGCCGGAAATACACCCAGCGGGACGCCGGCGCCGCCGGCCGCGGGGAGCCGTACACCGCGAGGCCGCGCGCTACCAGCATCTTCTTCACGCGATAGATGTGATAGCCGTCGCTCACCACGATGCAGGAGTGCAGGCCCATGCGCTGCATGATCTCGGCCACGGTGACCACGCTCTCGACCGTGCTTTCGCCTTCGTTTTCGACGATGATGTCCTCGGGCGGGACGCCGTGCGCCGCCAGATACGCCCGGCCGACGCCGCCTTCGGTGAACAAAGGATCGCCGCCGGCGCCCCCGGTGGTGAGGATCAGCGGGGCCTGATCCCGCAGATACAGCCACAGCGCGTGGTTCAGGCGGGCTTCGAACACGGGGGAAGGCTTGCCGCGATACTCGGCCGCGCCCAGCACCACGATCACGTCCGCCGGCCGCGCCTCGTCAATGGTCGACTGACGCTCGATCTGCCTGGCCACGCGGTCGAAATAGCGGCAGGCGAGCGCGACCGCGACCGCGCAGACCACCACGGCGGCAATGGCGAACCAGCGTTTCATCGTCGGATGCACTCAGCATAACAGCCCGCGATGGGAGTCGCGGCGCGGCAAAACGGGGCGGGTGGGTGGATGCCGCGGCGCGGGCGCGCCCCCCGGCACGGGGACGCCGTTTCGCACTACGATTGTCCTATGGCCACGGTCACCAGCGCGAGGAACCCGCTGCTGAAGGAAGTGCGGCGGGCGGTGCAGCGCGGCACACTCACCGAGGAAGGGCTGTGCGTGGCCGAGGGGTTCCATCTGCTGGAGGAGGCGCTGCGCAGCGATTGCGCCATCGAGTACGTGATTGTGGCGGAGCCGGTGCGCAATGCGCTCGCGGCGCACGTGGCCGGGCTGAAGCAGGTGCGCGTGCTGGCGATTGCCGACGCGCTGTTCTCGACCGTTTCTTCGACGGAAGCGAGCCAGGGGGTGGTGACGCTGCTGCGGCCGCCGACATGGACGCTGGATCACGTGTTCCGCGGGCTCTCGCTGGTGGTGATTGTCGACGGCGTGCAGGAACCCGGCAACGGCGGGGCCATCGTGCGCGCGGCGGAAGCGTTTGGGGCGACCGGCGTGGTGTTTCTGAAGGGGTCGGCGAACCCGTACAATCCCAAGGCGCTGCGGGCGTCGGCGGGATCGGTATTCCGCATTCCGCTGGTGGCGGGGGCCGACGACCGGCTGCTGCTGGCCGTGGCCGAGCAGAAGCGCGCGCGGTTGTATGCGGCGATGCCGCGCGGCGGGGGCACCATCGACGCCACTGACCTCGGCTGCCGCTGCGCGATCATCATTGGCGGCGAGGGACGGGGCGTCAGCCAGGTTCTGGCCGCGGGGGCGACGCCGCTGCGCATCCCGACGTCGGCGGTGGAGTCGTTGAACGCCGCCATGGCCGCGAGCATCATCTTGTACGAGGCGCGGCGGCAGCGCTCCATGGCATTCGAGGCGCATCCATGAGTCTGTTCGAGCCGGAGATGCTGGCGCACGCGCACGACGACGCGAAACGGCCGCTGGCCGAGCGCATGCGGCCGGATATGCTGGACGGGTTTGTCGGCCAGGAGCACCTGCTGGGACCGGGCAAGCCGCTGCGCGCGCAGATCGAGCGCGACGAGCTGACGTCGATGATTCTGTGGGGGCCGCCGGGGGTGGGTAAGACCACGCTGGCGCGGCTCATCGCCCGCATCACACGCTGCGATTTCATTCCTTTCAGCGCGGTTCTGGCCGGCATCAAGGAGATCAAGGCGGTGATGGCCGACGCCGAGCGCAACCTGCGGCGCGGCCGGCGCACGGTGCTGTTCATCGACGAGATCCACCGCTTCAACAAAGCGCAGCAGGACGCGTTTCTGCCGTACGTGGAGCGCGGCGACATCATCCTGATTGGCGCCACCACCGAGAATCCGTCGTTCGAGGTGATCTCCGCGCTGCTCTCCCGCGCGCGCGTACACGCGCTGCGTCCGCTCACCGAAGAAGAGATCGTGACGCTGTTGCGGCGGGCGCTGCCGGTGGTGAAGGCCACCGCGTCCGATGAGTTGCTGGGGCAGATTGCGATGTACGCCAACGGCGATGCCCGCGCCGCGTACAACGTGCTGGAGATGGCGGCTACGGCGGTCAGCGATGGCCAGCTCACCGAGTGCGTGGTGGAGGATTCGCTGCAGCGCAAGATGCTGCTTTACGACAAGGGCGGCGAGGAGCACTACAATTTGATCTCGGCGCTGCACAAGGCGGTGCGGTCGTCCGACGTGGATGCCGCGCTGTACTGGCTGGGGCGGATGCTGGAGGGCGGCGAGGACCGCTTGTACATCGTGCGGCGGATGATTCGGATGTCCATCGAGGACATTGGGCTGGCCGACCCGCGGGCCATGGAGCAGGCCATCGCGGCCATGCAGACGGTGCATTTTCTGGGTACGCCCGAGGGCGACCAGGCGCTGGCGCAACTGGCGATTTATCTCTCGCTGGCCCCGAAATCGGACGCCGCCTACCAGGCGTTAAACGCGGTGCAGGCGGAGATTCAGAGCGGGCGGGCCGAGCCGGTCCCCATGCACATCCGCAACGCGGTTACGCGGCACATGAAGGAGTGGGGCTACGGGAAGGGCTACCAGCACGCGCACCAGTTCGAGGACGCGCTGCCGGGGATGGAGTGCCTGCCCGATTCGCTGGCCGGCCGCGAGTTTTACCATCCCACGACGCGGGGCGTGGAGCAGCGCATCACCGAGCGGCTGGCGGAGATTCGCGCGCGCAAGGCGGAGCGGCGGCGGGAGGCGGATGAAGACACTACGGCCTCGAGTGGGGAAAACGCCGAGGGAGAAGTGGAACGTTGAGGTCCCGTTGATGCGCCGGACGCCGAGGGCCTGATGGCCCGGGGCGCCCGGCCGGTGTGGAAACTCTGCGCATCGCTGCGCGCGATCCCCATTTATCAAATGCCGGCATTGGACCGGCGCCTTGCGGCGCCAGACACCTGTTCGCGCCCGCCCCTTGAGGCGGACACGTCAACGAAGAAGCTGGCCAGCTTCGATTCGAGTTGTAGCAGGAGCGGGCGAGGATGGGGCGGTAAGTGGTTGAGAAGGTGGGGAAGATAGCGTGTGACTGGAGCGCGAGACCACTACCCATGGCCGAGCCGTTGAACGCGACCGGCCCGAAATCAATCGTCGATTACTGACTTGAAGTGGGTGATAACATCAGATCGCAGGTCGGTCGCACGTTCTTGCGAAGGGCCATGCCCTGACTCGCAACAACACCGGCACGGAGTATCATGCGCGTTTATTACTTCACGGGCGCCCAGTTCGCGTTGAGCAATCTCGCCCTGCGTCGAGTGAAGGTCGCCAGGTTCGCAGATCTGAACGACGCGCTTGAGCTGTTGGGCGTCGACCGCGCAGATAAAGGGAGTCGTGCCACATTTCGCAAGGCCATCAACGAAGTCGTTGGTCTGGTTTGCCTCAGCAGGTCGTGGAAGAATCCGCTCCTGTGGAGCCACTACGCGGAGAAGCACACCGGTATCTGCATGGGATTTGACATTCCGGTCCGTTCTCTTGTCTCGGTCACATACGCCAAACGCCTATTCAAGCTAGATAGCGATCCAATTACCAGAAGGCCGAGGTGGAGTCAGGAAGCCAAGAGGCGACTTCTCAGTACGAAGTCTATTGACTGGAAGTACGAAGAAGAGATGCGCCTTCTCGTCCCACTCGACCGCGCGAAGGAGGAATCCGGGAAGTACTTCTACCCGTTTTCCTCGAAGCTCGTGCTTCGCAATCTCATTCTGGGTTCGCGGTGTGAGCTTCCGCTCGATGGAATTCGAGACCTCGTCGCTCCGTTTGAACCACCCGTCGTGGTGATCAAGTCGAGGATTGCTTTTGGCCGATTTGAGGTTCTGAAAGACAAGAGTGCCTCGCGCGTCGATGGCAAGGCCTAGCAGTCCGACTGTCGGTCGGTCGTACGCCGCGCGCGCCACCTGGCTTGCGCCGCTGTTATTCACCCGCACAAAAACCTCCACCCATTGGCCGCGGGAGGTCCAGCGCATCACCGGATCTAGGCCAAGCACGCTCTTCACTTCTGCGGGGGCCATCTCCGGTTCGAATTCGTAATAGCGGCGCAGAAAGGCCTGCACCGCCGGGAAGCGCAGCACGCCCCACTGCGGCTCCCATGTGCGCGAGTAGAGGATGAGCACATCGGGATGCGCTGGCGCCAGCGCGCGTAGCGTGGATTCGTGCAGGTCCGAAGTTTCCACGGCGCGCATCGGGTGCTGCACATAACCGAACTCGGGCCGGCGTAGTGCGGCGGTCAGCGGCCACGCGGTGTACACGGTCGTGCCGGGGTAGCGTTGCTCGACGAAGCGCGCTGCGTCCACCTGCAGATCCACGAAATCCACCATGGCCAGGTTGTTCTCGTACGGGAACGGGAACGGCGGGTTGACGAACATCCCGGCCACTAGTCCGGCCATCAGGCCCGCTACCGCGACCGTGCGCCAAGCACGCCCTACGGTGGTCAACGCCGCCGCTAGCGCGCAGTACAGCAGCGGAAGCACCGGGACCAGATACCGTTCCAGCGCGGCGCCTCCCAGCAGGCTCACCAGCAGCACGTGCGCGCACGCGAACAGAGCTACCAGGCGCCAGGCGGGAGTGCGGAACGGGCCGCCGCGGTCGGAGTTCCTGCTCGGCCAATTCGGTGACGGGCGACGAGATTCCGCAACGGCCGGCGGATTGGTTTTGCGGCCTTTCCGGTGCGGCAATTCGTCACCCGTCACCGAATTGGCCGCACGACCACTTAGCGCAAACACGATGGCCAGCGCGCCGATCCAGCGGAAATCGCTGAAGAACAGGAAATACAGACGGCGGAGCAGCGCCAGCGAGGCGCGCACGGGATGGAGCGCGTATCCGACGTTGTAATGCGTGAAACCCGGGTCTCCTAAAAGATGGCCGGTGACGTGGCGTAGGTACAGCAGCCAGGCACCCAGCGCAACGAAGGCGGGCACGAACAGCGCCGCGGTGGCGAGCTTCCTCTGGCGCGCCAGATCCACCGCTAACAGCAGCGGCAGAATCACCCCGGTCTCTTTGGTCAGCACCAGCGCCACGCAGGCCACCGCCGCAACCGCGTATCGCTTTTGCAGGTAGAAGAGCAGCGCGGCCGCCGTGAAGACCATCGCCGGCATGTCCAGTTCCGCCATCATGGCCTGGGTGTAAAAGAGCGGATCGGCCGCCAGCAGCAGCACCGCGATGAACGCGGGAGCGCCCGGAGCCCCGCGGCACAGCTCGATGCCCAGCAGGAACGTGAACAGCATCCCCACACTGGCGAGCGCCAGCATGGCCACGCGCGTGGCAGGGATGGAGTAACCGAACACGCGCCACACCACGGCCAGATACGCCATCACGCCAGGGGGATGGACGTTGGGCACGGTGGAGCGCGGCACCCACGCGCCGTCGCGCAGAAGGTCCAGCGCGGCGGGCACGAACTGGCCATGCTCATCCCAGAAATACGGGAGAGTCAACAGGGGCGAGTGGGTGGCAAAGACAACGGCGGCGAACAACGCGAGGAAGAGGAGGTAGACGCCCGGACGGATGCGCCTGCGCGTTTCTGTCGCGGCCGTCATCTACTGAATCGCGCTACCCGGCTGCTGCGCCTCCAGATGAATCTCTCCGAAGGCGGCTTCGTACTGCGACAGATTCTGGTGCAGTACGTTGCTGAGCGCCTTGGCCTGCTGCGGGCTGATGTACACGCCCTGGAAATTGTGGATGGAGACCTGCTCGGGCGAAGTCTGGTTGACCGTGCCGAACATGAGAAAGAAATCCCACAGATTGACGCGCACCTGGACGCTGTTCGCGTAGCTCTCGCGATAGTCGGCGGTGTTGGTGAGCTGGATTCGGGGCGGCGGCTGGACGGGGGTCATAGACCTATCGTGTCACACGGCGCGCCGAGTGGGTTGGGGACCGCTCCGTCACCGTCGCGGCTCGGTTACGGTCACTCGTAATCGCGGTGACGATCATTCATGGTCGCGGTAACGGGTCGTTCGTGGTCGCGGGTATGATCGTTCATGGTCGCGGTTATGATCGTTCGTGGTCGCGGGTAATTTCGAGAGTGGTCAACGGTCATGGATAAACCGGGGTGACCTTCAGGCCCGCCTTGATGACCTTCTCGGTGGGCAGCGCAACCGAATCGCCGACCTTCAGCCCGCTGGTCACCTGGACGCGGCCGGCGCTGGTCACGCCCATCTGGATGGGGCGCCACTCAAGAACATCGTCGTTGCCGAGGGCCAGCACGCCGCTGACACCATCCCGCCGCCGCAGCGCCTCCCGCGGCGCGGTGAGCGCGTTCTCCACCACCCTCGACTGGATCTCGGCGTTGACGTTCGTGCCGGGCACGAGATCGCGGTCGGGATTGTCGATGACGCACCCCACTTCGCCCACCTGCCGTGTGCCCAGCGGCGCCACCTCGGTGGGCAGGCGATCCACCGCGCCCTTCCAGCGCCGGCCGGGCAGCGCATCCCAGGTGATGGCGACGGGCATGCCCACGCCCATGCGGCCCAGGTCCGGCTCATCCACGTACACCTTGACGCGCACGCGATCCAGCCGTCCGATGTTCGCCACCAGATCCCCCACCTGGAGAAAAGCGCCCAAGGTGAGATCGAACTGGTAGACCGTACCGGAAACCGGCGCACGCACTACGGACAGCGCCAGATTGTTGCGCGCAATGTCCTCGGACGCCTGGGCCTCGTTCACGCGCGCTTCGGCGGCGGTCTGGTCGGGCTGAGTCACCAGCGCGGCGCGGCGCCGCTGGAGCGATTGAATCTGGAGCTGCGCCTGTTTCACGCGCTCCTGCGCGTCCTGCACCTCTTTGTGGGTAGCCGCCTGGCGAGCTTCCAGTCGCTCGAGAGCAGCGGAGTCCCGCCGGGCGGTTTCGAGATCGAGCTGCGCGCGCGCCAGACTGCTCTCGATTTCGGCGAGGTCGGCGGCGCGGCCACCCTTCCGGATCACCGTCTCCTGCGCCTGCGCTTCCGTGACCCGGGCCTGTGCGGCCGCGACATTGGCGGCAACCTGGCTGGTGTCCAGCGCCACCAGCGGGTCTCCCGCCCGCACCGTCTGGCCGCGATGCACGAAGATCTTTTGCACGGTGCCCGCCCGGCCCGCCCGCGCGGTGGCCCATTCAATCGGCTCCACCTTGCCGTTGGTCGCAATGGTGCTGACGATGGTTTCCCGCGACGTTCGCGCGAAGGGCACTTCGGGTGGCGCGGCTTTGCGGGTAACGCCCCACGCGATGATCGCGGCGAGGACGACGACGAAGAAGATGAGACCGATGCTGCTGCGACGAACTCTCATTGCCGTGGCCTCGCACAGTAGTCGAAGAGCAACTGCCACTCGGCGAGCTGAATCTCGCGCGCGGCCCGGTGCGCGGGCGCATCGGCGGGGGCATGCCGGGCACTTTCGCAAAAGTCGACGAAGGCGAAGGGGTCCCAGGTTTGCGCCACCGTGAATAGCGCATCCGGTTCGCGGTGCAGGATAACGCGGGCGAGTTCGGCCAGCGCCGGATAGACCGGGTGGCGGCCCACGCGCCGGAACCAGTAGGCAGCGTTGCCGGCATCGGGCTCCTGGCGATGCAGGATGGCGTGCCAGTAGCTGCCTTCCGCGGTGGCGAGGTCCTGACACACCTGGTGGCATTCGTCAAAGCAGGAGAAATACAGCCACAGTCCGCTCATCGCGGCCTCCGGCGCCGGGGAGCCTGGGAACAACTCTGCCGGACGCTTTCCCGAGAGCTCCGCTTTTGCCTGGGCCGAGGAACAGCCCGAACACACCAGTGGCATGGGGCGGCAGCCGCCTCCGTCCAGCGCAAGAATCTGCTCGATTGTTTCGCCGTACAGCGAAGCCTGGAAGGTCAAAACCCATTCTCGCAAAACGCCGGCGGGGCCATCCGGGCCTGATTCGGTGACGTACACCTCATTTCCCATTTCCGGGTTTCGGGGACACCGGGCGCTGGCGTCCGGAAATTAGGAAATGAGGTGTACGTCACCGATTTAGAGCTATTCTGCAAGTAGATGAGCCATCGCGATTCCAAGAACGCCGTCATCTTCGGCAGCGCCGGACAACTGGGTGTAGAACTCATGCGCGTATTCCGCCAGCGCGGGTACGAGGTACAGGGTTACGACCGCGACGTGATCGATATCTGCGACGCGTCCGCGGTGGAAGCGGTGCTGGCGCGGGCCGATCCGGCGCTGGTGATCAACGCCGCCGCCTACAACATGGTGGACGTCGCCGAACACGAGCCCGCCGCGGCGTTTCAGGCCAATGCCCTCGCGGTGCGCAACGTGGCCATGGCCTGCCGTCAGGTGGACGCGCGCCTGGTTCACTACTCCACCGACTATGTGTTCGACGGCACGGCGGGCCGCCCCTACACCGAACATGACAAGCCGCACCCGCTGGGCGCCTACGCGGTCTCCAAGTATGCCGGCGAACTATACGCCGAGGCGTATCTCGAGAGCCCGCTTATCGTCCGCACCTCCGGCCTTTTCGGGCCCGGCGGTCTGCACACGGCACGGGGGAATTTCATCGAGCTGATGCTTCGTCTGGCGGGCGGCAGCCAGCCCATCCGGGTGGTGGAGGATCACGTGGCCTCGCCCGCCTACGCGCCGGCGCTGGCCGAGCGGACCGCCCAACTGGTGGAGCGGGATGCCGCTGGCGTGTTCCACGTCGGCGGCGGTACGCCGATCTCGTGGTTCGAGTTCGCGCGCCTGATCTTCCGGATCGCCGGCGTCGCCCCGGTACTCAAGCCGACCAGCGAACGCGAGTACCGCACCGAGGCGAAGCGCCCGAGGTTCTCGGCCCTCTCCAACGCGAAGATGGAAGCGTTTGGGATTACGCCGATGCCCTCGATGGAGGCTGCCGTGGCGGACTACTTCGAGCGGCGCAAGGAACACGCGGCGCGGCCGAGTGCTTCCTGAGGACCGCTCCGTCAGAAGATGTGAGGTATTCGGCGTGTCGACCACTCGGTTTACCCTCGTGGCTCCTCTGAAAATATGTGGATGCCCCTGGCTGAAGGGAAAGCCGTTGTTAGCCAGCCGGTTGCGCGATACTCAGCGGTGACAACTCGACTTTGTAGCCAAGCCGGGAGAGGCGTT
>Ga0326728_10006949_pt1 | contig 29875 bp, 17 predicted proteins | sample MB3enrmetagenome_FD_207602 | JGI IMG/M metagenome (GOLD analysis project Ga0326728, IMG submission 207602) | Lab enriched peat soil microbial communities from McLean, Ithaca, NY, United States - MB31MN | ecosystem: Environmental > Terrestrial > Soil > Wetlands > Peat | place: USA: New York... | reverse complement strand
CACCAAGTCCGGGAGACGCCTGAACCGTTTTTTCTATTCCGCGATGGCGTTTCTGCTGATCAATGCGGCGGTTTGCGCAACTTTCTCTGGTGTTTTCGATCGCTATCAGAGCCGCGTGGCTTGGCTGGCTGCCCTTTGCGCCACAATTTACGTTTGCAGTTGGTTCCAAGACCGCTATCGCGCCAAGAGTCTGGCCCGGGGATTCTGATCCCCGCAAACTCGCCCATGGTGGTAGGCTAATCCCGAAATCCGAAGTTCACCAATTGCAACCAAGCGCATCTTGGTCTGTTTCAATGACTGGTCAAGGGAGATTTCAACCTCGCCGAAGTTGGATTCGGCCACATCACCCATCACCCAATATTTGTCATTCCGACCGAAGGGACGGCGTTTTTTGCCGTCCCGGAGCGGAGGAATCCCTCTCCAATTTCAGATTCCAGCATCGCTTTTCGCTATCGCAAGCGGTTTGCAGCTTTGACTTGGCAAATTACCTATGCGATAAGTGGTGCTAATGAAGTCTCCCGCGAAGCCGGGACTTGTTCCTTCCAAAGAAACCTACATCGCCGGGCTCACGCTTCTTGCAATAGCGTTGCATGTCGTCCTCAAATACCTCCTGCACTTCCCTGCCCTCCCCGCCAATGCACCGCTCTTTGCCGCGCTCCTGATCGGCGGCATCCCGCTCGTCTGGGTACTTCTGAAAAAACTGGTTCGCCGCGAGTTCGGCTCCGATCTTCTTGCCGGCGTTTCCATCCTGACGGCAATCGTGCTTCGTGAATATCTTGTCGCTACCATCGTCGTGCTCATGCTTTCCGGCGGCGAAGCGCTGGAGGAATTCGCCACCGCTCGCGCTTCCTCCGTGCTCGATGCCCTCGCGCGCCGCATGCCCGGCACCGCCCACCGCAAGGAACCCGGCGGCCTTGTGGACGTGGAGCTGGCCGACATCCGCATTGGCGACCAGCTCACTGTCCTGCCCCATGAGATTTGCCCGGTTGACGGCACCGTCCTAGAAGGTCACGGCATCATGGACGAGGCCTACCTCACGGGCGAGCCCTACGAAATCTCCAAAACGCCGGGGTCCATGGTGATTTCCGGCGCCATCAATGGCGAACAAGCCTTGCTCATCCGCGCGGAAAAACTGGCGGAGGATTCGCGCTACGCCCGCATCATGAAAGTGATGCACGAAACGGAACAGCAGCGTCCCAAGCTCCGCCGCCTGGGCGATCAACTCGGCGCTTGGTACACGCCGCTGGCCCTCGCGGTTGCCGTCGCCGCCGCTCTCCTCAGCCGCGACCCTCAGCGCTTTCTCGCCGTTGTTGTGATTGCCACGCCGTGCCCGCTGCTTCTCGCCATTCCCACCGCCATCATCGGCGCCATCTCCCTGGCTGCGCGCCGCGCCATCATTATCAAGAATCCTGCCGTTCTCGAGCAGTTGGAGAAGTGCCGCACTCTGATATTCGACAAAACCGGCACGCTGACGTACGGAAGGCCGCGGCTGACCGAGGTGCTTTGCGCCGAGGGATTTGATCGCACCGGCGTGCTGCGCTTTGCCGCCAGCGGCGAGCAATATTCCAAGCACCCGCTGGCCAGCGCCATCGTCTCCGCGGCCAAACAGGAACAATTGGATGTCCTTTCCGTCGCGCACATCAGTGAACGCCCGGGACAAGGCTTGCTCGCCAACGTCGAAGGCCACTCCGTTCAAATCACCGGACGTAACAAGGTGAATACGCAATCTCTGCCCTTGCCGGAGCTTTCCAGCGGTCTCGAGTGCCTCATCTTCATTGATGGAAAATACGCCGCCGCCATCCGCTTCCACGATGCCCCGCGCAGGGACAGCGCTTCCTTCATCCAGCACCTGCAGCCAAAACACGGCGTAAGAAAAGTGATTCTGGTCTCCGGCGATCGCGACTCCGAGGTGAAATACCTTGCGAAGAGCGTGGGCATCACGGAAGTGCACGCCGGAAAGAGCCCCGAAGAAAAAGTGGCCATCGTAAAGGAAGAAACGGCCAAAGCGCGCACGCTTTTTGTGGGAGACGGCATCAACGATGCCCCGGCGCTCCTGGCCGCCACGGTCGGCGTGGCCTTCGGCACGCAGAATGACATCACCACCGAAGCCGCCGACGCTGTTGTGCTGGAAACGGCCCTCGGCAAAATCGATGAGCTCATGCACATCGGCCAGCGCATGAGGGGCATCGCTCTGCAAAGCGCCCTCGGCGGGATGGCCGCTAGCGTCCTCGGCATGATTGCTGCTGCCTTCGGCTTCTTGCCGCCCATTTGGGGCGCCATCGGGCAGGAATTGATCGATTTGCTCGCCGTGTTGAACGCCGCCCGCGTGGCTCTTCCCACCGAAGATCTCCAGGATTACGAAGGGGAATAGGGCGGCAGCTGGCGAAGCGCGGTAATCAGTTATCAGCGATCAGATATCAGGAAACAGTTATCAGCAAACAGCAAAACGCGTCATAGACTCGCGAAATCCTCTTATTCTGAAACCAGAAGTTGACGAATTACCGGCGACGCATCTTGTTTTGCTTCAGTAGATCGTCGTCGGAAAATCGACTTCGCCGAGGTTGAATCTTCCCACCACATGAACCACCTAAAATCTGTCATTCCGACCGGAGAGCCAGCGCCGTTTGCTGGCTCGGAGTGGAGGAATCCCTCTTCAATCTCGGATTTCAGGTTTACGCTTTCTCTCTTCCGGGTCCGCGAACTCGGAGTCTAATTGGCCCCCGCGAATTTGCCGGTCTCTTGGTTCCTGATCGCTGATATCTGATATCCCGCACGCGCTCACGGCTTGCTGGTGCCTGATGAAGACGACGCCGCAGCGGGCGCTTGCGCTGCGAGAGGCTGCGCCGATTTCAAGATCCCATTGAAATCCGGATGCCCCGCCGGAGCTTGTCCCGCCGTGCCATTCACGTTCGGATGCCCTGGCGGCAATCCGCCCGGGGGCATTTCTCCCGGCGCCGGATGCTGCATCGTGCCGCCAGCCGGTTGGCTCTTCACCACGGCCCATTCTTCGCCGCGCTTTTCCAGATTGTAGGAAAGCTTCATGCTCGCACCATCGGGCGGGCCATTTTTCAGCCGGATCTCGACCTGCGCCTGCGCCTGATTGCCGTTCACGCTGGCCTGCGTCACATTGATGTCCATCGCGCTCACGTTCAACGTGTTTAGCGACCCCAGATATTTGATGATTCCCGAGCGGATCGCTTCCTTATCATCCACCTTGGACTTGCAAGCCCCCGCAAAGAGCAGAGTAGCGCCCAGCAGAGCAGCGAAAAATGCGCGCTTCATCCAAATTTCCTTTCCCTTTTGAGTGGCGCTGACCTGATCGCCTCTGCTTTCTATGGTAGCGAATCACCAAGCGATTGCAACGCAACCACGGCTCCCCGCTGCCTCATCTGCAATCAGCCTTGCGTGTGGCAAGGGGGGTCATTCAATGACGACACTGACGACGTTGCTCTTGCCACTGGCGTTGGTCACGTAGATTTCGCAGGGACCCGGCGCGAGCGACGTCGGAACTACCACGCGCAGATACGCGCCACCGCTCACGGTCACTTGCACAGCGACCGCCTGAGTCCCGAACCAAACCGTATTCTCGATAAGGAAGCCACGGCCGACTATAGGAATCTCTTCGCCAGGGTGAATCGTCAGTTCTTCCATGTGGCGGATACTTCTGTATTTGATTCCCGAAATTCGCAAAGACTCCGATGGGCGAACGGCCACTTCAACCGCATTCGTTTTTCCGTGCGCGTTCTCAACATAGACATCGTAGTTTCCAGGAGGCAAGTCCGCTGGCACGACGAATAATAGGTGTTCGCCATCTTTGCTAGCAGCCTGGGTGGGGCGTGTGCCGAACCAGACGGTATTCTCCGGGAGAAACCCTGTCCCTTTGATGGTCATGGGGCCGCCCGCGTAGGGCCCGAAACGAATGGGTCGTCCGCCAGTCGGAAGGTCACTCAGGGGAGGCAGGGCAAACCCCAGAGACCTCTTTGGATATCGGATCACGATTCCATTCACCACAAACAATTCTGGAGGAGGAAAGGGAGTTTGAGCTGCCACGGGCGGTGTGATGATCTGAGATGTTTTGCCTCCATCGGTGGTGGATATAAGATCTAGCCCCCTTCGTCCGTTGGCATAGGTGGCCCACGCGTTTGAGTCATCAATGAAATCGACCTCGATAAATCGGCCTTCGAGGGAGAATCCGGCAGGCAGAGCGAACGAGATAGGATTGCTGTCCATTTGGATCGTGACCTTCTTTGTGTCGCGATCAAAGACGGACCAAAATATGTGCTTATCACCGATCGACGGCTCGGCGCTGAGAGCGTCAAATTGAGAAAACCGCCAGGTCTTTCCGCCATTGTGGGTAACGCAACCCAGGAAGCGAGACGTGGCGCCGTGTGGCGTGGAGGTGACGCCTGCGGCCAACATCCCCTCGCCTCGATTCTTGAATTTTAATGCAATGAAATAGATGCTAGCCAACTCCGCCGGGACCGGTACGGATATGGCATGCCAATTCGCGCCGCCATCACGTGTGGCCCACAGTTGGTTGCCTTCCGCGCCGCCAACTCCAGATTCGTCCCGCGGGTCTCCGATCATCCAGCCGTCGCGAGCGGAAATGAACTGCAGCGGCCCAGCACCGGGAGGATCAGGAAGGCGCATCCAAGTTCGACCGCCGTCGGTTGTTGAGAGAAGTGAATCTAGCGATGAATTCATCATGTGCCAATGCCATAAAATCCAGCCGTGTTGTGAATCGGAAAAGAATAGCTGGGTCGGAAACGTGTAGTCATCCCTCAACTTAAACATCGGCCTTTGCAACAGGAGCGTTCGCCAATGCTTCCCCCCGTCTTCAGTGGAAAAAAGATAGAAACGAGCGTTTTCCTCTTCGCCAAGAGCGTCCGTTGAGAGCATCCAGCCGTGCAAGGGGTCCAGAAAGAAGACTTGCCCTATACTTCGTGTGGGCATGTCGGGCGGCGTAATGTCGCGCCAGGTTTGGCCGTTATTTTCCGTCCAGTAGAGATGCTCACGCGTGCATTCCTCGCCTTCCGCGGGATGATCGGAGGGCTGGTCGACGATGGCCCATCCCATTCCGCGCGAAATCGGCTTCGCTCGGCGGAGGCTCCCAAAACAGGCCGGCTTCGCAGGCGAGAAAACCTGAGCGCGGCTGAAGCATGGCCACGTGAACATCACTGTAACGGCCCCGACAATAAAAGCCACTCGCGGTAGCAGAGGTTGTCTTTGCGCCATCTGACTGCTCCCTCCTAGAGCCCGTGAGCGACGACTGGTGTCCGAGAATAAACGGGCACGAGGCCTGATTCCATGAGAAGAGTTGCACGGCCGAGACCATTCAACAGGAGGTGATTACAAAGGATTTGTGGGAATTAGCCGTCTCCCAGGACGTTGCCATCCACCCACACTGTGGCGCCCCGGCCACCCATTCATCGTTTCACCACGGGCTGCAAGCATGCCAAGAATAACCGGCGAATGCCATCTTTCTTCCGGCTCATCCGACGTATCGAGCGTTGACCTGCATGCCGCGCGGCGGACCAAAATGCCGCCAGCGGTCTCGGGCGATGGTCAGAGCCGGATTGCACCTCAACAACGGCGTTGCATCCTCGACGGTTGTCGCCAATTTCACCATCGTTTAGACTGTGCTTACTTTATCGAGGAGAACGACCCACATGAGTTCGCTTGCGCAAGCCCACGCAAGATCGTTTGCCTTGCTTCTGTTCGCTTTTTCCTGCGAAGTGGCTTGGGGCCAAACGGCGGCTCCCGCAAAGCCCGATGCCTCGGGGAGTCCCTACAAAGTCCTGCGCTCGGTCTCCGGCGCGGCCGGCCACGAAAATAACGGACGTTACGTCATGGACGATGCGCGAAGCGTTTTCATCGCCGGCAAGGATGCCAAGGTCATCGTCTACTTTGAGTGGCAAGGCCCAACCGGGCCGCATCACTTTGAGGGCCTGTGGAAGAGTCCTGAAGGAAAAATCGTGCTGATCTCCGATTTCCGCTACGAGGCGAAGGCGCCTCTGTTCAACGGCTATTGGTCCATGGTGCTATCGGACGCGACGCCCTCCGGAGAGTGGCAACTGGAAGCTCGCATCGACGGGGAGTCCGCTGGTACACATACTTTCGTGATCACTGGCTCAGCCGCTGTGGCCTCCCCTCCTTCAACGCCCCAGCCGCTTGGCGCCGCCGACCTCTACCGAAAGGCGATGGACTCCACGGTGACGATTGAAAAGCTCGCGGCGGATGGCGTCGTTCTCGGGAAGGGCAACGGTTTCTGGGTGGGGGACGGCCGGCTTCTGACGGCTTTCGACGTCATCGATGGCGCCACCACCTTGCGCGTCTCCCTGAAGGACGGTTCCCAACTGACAACCGATCAGGTCCTGGCCTGGAACCGTTGGCAGGATTGGGCCCTGCTCAAACTCGACGGTGGCGTCAAGGCGTGGCTCAAACGTGGCGCCAATGACGCGCCCAACGTGGGTGATCGCTGCGTGTTTCTTGAGGCGGGTCCCGCCGGCGCAAAGCTCGCCGATGGTTCTGTTACCGGCAAAAGTTCGTTTCCGAAGGCCGGAGAACGTCTGATCATCGCCTCGGGAGTTACGACCGTTTCTTTTGGCGGCCCACTCTTGGATGAATATGGAAACTATGTGGGAATCCTGGGAGGAAGCATTGTCCCGGGCGGCGATCCCATCAAGACCCTCAGCTTGCTGAACGATGCCGGCGCGACCGACAGAACAACGGATTGGACTACAACTGGGCTGGCAGTTCCGCATACCCAGTTGCCCGATTTCGCGGGAGCCAACAGCGCCACGCGCCTGGCGGAACTTGCCAATCGCGGTGAGTTTCTTTCGCCGGTCGTGAAATCGAAAGCCATTCAGTTTGTTACCCTGGCCGGCCGGGTGGCTCGGGAGCAATCGAAGGTATTAACCCCGCGGGACTTCAAACAAGTATTCTCGCGGCGGGACAATAACGCTTACGTCTACGTCAATTGGGACAACGCCTCGAAGGACAAACTCAATTGTGTCCTCCGGTTATTTGACGCCGATAATAAACTCATCAGCGAAACCGAACCCCGCCAGGTAACTCTCGCGCCTGGAAAGTATATCTACACCACCTGGAACCTCACTATCGGTAACTCCCACGCTGGCATCTACCGCTTCGATCTCGTTCTCAACGGCGTCACCGCTTGGCGGGAGTTTTTTAGGATCACGGAGTAGCCGAGAGAGTGACCATTACGCTAGCGGAAACAGTTTCGTCGGCAATTGGCGCGCCTGCCTAGGGCGCGGACCTTCGCCCGGCAATTCCATGATTTCTTACGATGGCTTCTCCGTGTTTTCCGCAAATCGGGAGAGCCGTTCTTGTTCAAGAACTAATCCCGATCCCATTTAGGCGTAACATTTTGGAGCGCTTACCGCCCAGTTGACCCGACCCGCCCTGGAAGCCATCTTGGAAAGTACGCTAGAATGATTGTCTACTCATGTCGGGGCGTAGCGCAGCCTGGTAGCGCGCCTGCCTTGGGCGCACAGCCCGCGACTCCAACTACTCCGCTCCTTACTCCTAACTACTAACGTTTCCAACCAATCGGGGAATCTGCTTTCGCTCAAGGGCTAACCCGAATGACATGAAAACGTTGGATTCTGGCACACTTCTGGCACAGTTGGCACTCCGATCCCCAGCATTCGGTTAACAGCCCTTAGAGCAACTTAATATCAATTTACCGGAGCGGGAGTTTTCCGAGGAGAATCAAGAAGTTGCGATCAAGCGCGAGAACCAACTTCTCTTCCGTATTATCTCTTGTTCGCGGTTCTCCGGAGTTTTTTTGCGATTACCGCACAGTCGAGTGACAGCCACCGTTTCGGGCTCTGTCACTTCGCCTGATCGTGGGTGAGTTCTAGCAAGGGCTTAGCAAATTCCCCGTTTCACAGCCTGGTGTTCGGAATCAATAGGGTTACGTTCGGGCGAGATGCCTCATTTTTGTGCAAAGAGCCCCCGTTTGCCAGCAATTGTGCAACTATTGTGCGACTCCCTGGAGGGAACTGCACAGCATTACACACACCCTCTGTTTCCAATTGCAGACATATTGCTCGATCCAAGCCTGTCACTTGCCGCCTGAACTATTCGCTGTCTGCTTGGCACTTTTTGAGCGCCGGATTGTTCGTCTTGACTGTCCACTGGTTTTACCCTTCACGCGTATTCTTAGTCCCGCCTTGAAGTATTTTCAGGAAGCAATCAATAATTCTTAGGCGCTCAAATATGTGCGCACCACTCAGGCTTGCAAGACAGGCAATGCAATAGAATGTGCCGAGAGATATCGACTGTTGAGCGTGTTGGCCCCGTACAGGGCTAGAGGATGCCCTTCGCTTGAGCGCTATTGCCTCTTCATATTGATGTTCCCACAGCCGGGCTGTTCGACATTGCCAGAAAATGTCTTCGGTTGGAGATTTTCGTAACCGATGTAGCCTCCGATGTTTCCCATTGCGTGACCGGGTGGTTGATGCTGCCATCGATTAAACTGGAGGGTGAGGAAACCAGTCAAGGTAGCCCACGCGGAGTCGCAAGTTATTGCGCAGTTCCCGATCGGCTTCGCCATTCCAGGTAACGTTCCGAGGCGTTGTGTTGGGCTGGCTGGGCAAGACAGGATCAAGGAGCGGGTTAAGACCACCGGCGTAAACGTTCGTGTATCTGATCGCAGGACCGATGGGGACGCCTGTGGCATCAAATTCGTTGATTGTGCGGGTGGGATTTGCCGCGAAATTGATGGCGAGGAGAGGCAGCACTCCATAAAACATCCCGGCTCCAGCTCGAATTACAGTCCTGCGTTCTTCTCCCGGCGAGTAGGCGACACCGGCGCGGGGCGCAAAGGCTGCGGACCAGCCAGAGGTTTCCGTGGACAATCGGGCACCGAGGTCAAGACTCCAATGAGGATTCATCACTTAGTGATCCTGGACAAACTCGGCGATGGAACGCTCTACCCCGGGGATGGATATTCCGGCGGCCAGATCACTTTTGCCGGGCAAGCCAAGGAACGCCAGCAGAGCATCGCTCTCGGCTATCAGTATGTATCCGGCCCGATCTTTTGCTTAAGCTCAAAGCTAGGATATCATCAAATTGCGGTGATGCAGAGTTCCAGATCATGGGTTTTGAGCTTGCGGCGCTACCAAGATAAGACGTTGTCATCTGCATTCGCGGAATCGCACTTACGGGGCCGCCCATAACTCAAAGGGGTCACGATTCGCCGCGCTCGCGTTCCTCTCCGCGATGGTGCTGCTCGCAACTCTCGCGATTGCGAAATCCTTGCCCGGTAGCCCATTTCAGGAAAAACCCAAAAGAGCGCCCGCGTTACGCTGGGATCCGCCCCGTGTGGACGCTCCCATTCCGTCTCTCGCCGCGACGCCGCACTGCGCGCTTCCCGATGTCCTGAAACAGGCCGGGCAACGTGCCGAAGAGCTCGTCGACCATCTTCAGAACTTTATCGCGCATGAGCAGGTTCGCTACGAACAAACAAACTCGCCGGTCATCCTCGGGATGTCAACCAGCACTGGCATTCAGGAGGTTCGCAACGCACCAACGGAGATGTCGTTTGCCGCGAAGTTCGACTACATCGTTGACCTTGGAGAAAAATCGGGGGCGATCCGTGTTCATGAAACTCGCACACCCCTTGCGGGGGCAAACGACGGGCGCCTCGGCGCCATTCTAGACAAGGGAGTGCCGGTGCTGGCTCTGATCTTCTATCCCCCGCTGCAAGGTGACTATGAAATGCGCTGCGAGGGCGCCACGGAGTGGAAAGACCAGCGCGCCTGGGTCGTTCACTTTAAGCAGAGAAAGGATAAGCCACCGCGCACGGCGAAGATGGAAACGCCAACGCAAGTCTACCCCCTGAGCATCAAGGGCCGTGCCTGGATCGCAGCGGACTCCGGCCAAATCTTGCATCTGGAAACAAATCTGATGAGAAGAATTCCCATCATTGAGCTGGAGGAGAACGCGTTCTCCGTTGACTATGCCCCCGTGAAGTTCCAGTCGCAAGATGTCGAAGTCTGGCTGCCCCAGTATGCCATTGCGTACACGGACTATGCCAGGCGCCGCATGATCACCGAGCACACTTTTTCCGACTTCCAGCTCTTTTCTGTCCAAACGCAGGAAACCATTCAGAGACCCAAGGAGCCGTGATCGAGTCTGTCCCCACTACGGCGTGCCCGCCGACTCAGCGCTGTTTTCCATCGCGATTGTTGGACATTACGTCCTGGAGACTCTGCAAAATGCTAAAATCGTCGCGCGGAAGGGCATGACCCATGCTCTGTTTCAGAATTCCTGGTTCCTGGTGTTTTGCGATTTCAACCGCGCTGCTACCGGTTTTGGTGTTTCTGTGTGGCTCGTCGGGAGCGCAAGCCCGGGCGAAAAGCCTCCCGCTGGCAACCCGGCTCCGTTCCAGTTGAAGGTAACAAGCAATCTGGTGGTGGTGCGGGTCGTGGTGCGTGACGCGGGGGGGAAGCCGGTCGAAGGCCTACGGAAGGAGGATTTCAAGCTCTTCGATCGGGGTGAGGAGCAATCTATCAAGCAGTTTGAGGAGGAGTCTTCGGTTGCGCCACTCAGCAGTCCAGTTGCAGCTCGAACCCCGGGCCAAGCGGCCCCACCATCACCCCCTGCTGCCGTGACTGGAAAATTCATCGCTTTGTACTTCGACGATCTGAATACATCCGCGTCCGACATGATCCAGGCGCGCGATGCGGCCGATCATTACCTATCCGCCAATCTTCAACCAAGGGACCAGGTGGCCATCTTCACCTCGGAACAGGCGTTGACCGACTTTACCTCCGACCCGAAGCAGATCCACGAAGCTCTGTTCAAGCTTCACGTCAGCTCACGCGCTCTAACCCGGAACCTTGATTGTCCGAACCTTTCCGACTATCAGGCGTTGCAAATCACCGAAAACCCAAACGACCAAAACATCGATGCCTGGAAGCTGGCGAATGATGAAGTGGCGCATTGCGGCGCCAGCATCCCGCTACCGTCGTCCTCCTTTGCCGTAGGGAACGGTGGTGGCGCTGGGATGGGGAACAGTCCGCCCTCGCCAGGGAGCGGTGGGGGACCAGGATCAGCGAACGGGGTTAGCACCGTGGGCCTAATTCTAAATTTGGCGCGAAACATTGTGTATCAGGCCGAAATTCTGGCGCCCTCCAACCTGCAACAGCTCGAGCAAGTGGTGAAGCACATCTCACAAAAGCCCGGTCAGCGCAGCATCACTCTGGTTTCCCCTGGCTTCTTGTCGCAGAGCGAATTGTATCAGTTGGACCGGATCATTGACCTCGCGTTGCGCTCGCAAGTGGTCATCAGTTCGCTGGATCCCAAGGGCCTGGCGATCCTTATGCGCGAGAGCGACGCATCCCAGAAATACATACCCTCCGGAGCGGGAGGCGGAGCCGCGCTCAGAGCCGCGCATAACTTGGACTCGGGTCGGGAGTTCGTTGCCACCAGCGTGCTGGCGGCGGTTGCGGAGGGCACTGGCGGCGAGTTTTTTCACAACAGCAACGACTTAAAGGCCGGGTTCGGCGCGTTGGCGGGATCTCCGGTGTCCTACATTTTGGCCATCGCTCCAAGGGACATTAAGCCCGACGGCAAGTTCCACGAACTGAAGGTTACTCTGGCCGAGAAGCAGAAGGGCTTCAGCATCCAGGCACGCCGCGGGTATTTCGCGCCCGAGAATGAAGAACAGGCCGAGACGCAAATCAAGGAATTGGAACTTCCCAGCACCGCACCCCGGCCTGAAACGCAGATTCAAGAAGCGATTCTTTCCAAATCCGACATGGCGCAGCTTCCAGTCGAGCTGACCACGAAACTCTCCGGAGGGCAGGGCGAGACACGCGAGCTTTCCTTGTTCACGCGCCTGGATGCCAAGTCTCTCCGTTTCCACAAAGAAGGAGAGCATAACCTCAATACAGTGACCTTCCTCTTTGCCGTCTTCGATCAAGGAGAAAATCTAATTGAGGCTCAACAGCGACGGGCAAAGGTGAGTGTCCTGGACGGGCAATTGCCGGACCTTTTCAAGGCCGGGGTGTACCTGAACCTGACGTTCCAGCTAAAACCCGGAACCTATCGAGTGCGCGAGGTCGTGACCGATTCCGAAGATCATCAAATGACGACGCTGTCCCGCAGCGTAACAATTCCATAGTTTCCGCCTTCGCCCTCATCTTGGGGCCTGTCATCTGCAATAGTTCTTGCAGTATGAAGAACCGGCAATTTGCAGCCCTGCTCCCCAAGCGTATCTCCCATAGCCGCAGCTCATGTACAAATCGGTGGCGCAACTCTTGAGAGGGATCAATCTCGGCGTCGTTGGGAACGAGCAAGAAATACTCGTGGGCGCCGGAGAGGGCGGCGTTAGGAGCCTCTTTCTGCAGGGCCTCGGTTACTGCGGGCGACCGACGGCCACGTTGCACTGCTTCACGGCCTTTTGGGCCTCCTCATCGCCCGGCACCATGGCCAATACTTTGTTGGCGAAGGAGAGCGCCGCCTGCCAATCGGATTTTTCAAGCGCCGCCCGCATCTGTTGGCGATATTGCTTCAGCGCGCAGTCTGCAAAGGCCTTCTTGACTTCGGCATCGTCTGGCGACACGGCAAGAATCTTGTTGCCGTAAGGAACAGCGCTCTCGCAATCCGACTTCTTCATGGCAGCGCGGAACTGCTCGCGATTAAAGAACGCAATTCCGAAATCGCTTTGAACCTCGTTGAATTCGGGGTCGAGTTCCCGCGCCTTCTGCAAGTGCGCCGTGCCCTCGGCAAGGTTTCCTTGCCACATCAGCGCGTTCCCGAGGTTATTGTGGGCCTTGGCATTGCGAGGATCCAGTTCCAGAACCTTCTTCCACGCTGCAATGGCCGCTTCAAGTTGACCCTTGGCCGTCAGGTCAGACGCAAGGTCGAAAAGCCGGTACGACTCGGCCGCGGGCACATCGATCTTTATCATCCCGTCCGGGGGGATATTCACGAACTCCGGAATATTGACCGCGCGATTAGCCGCAGTCGAGTTGTCGATCAAAATCGCCGGGCTGTCGTTGCCCTCCGCATCGATGTGCGTCAGAAACATCTGCGTGTAGGGCGTACGGCTCTTCGAGGAGAAAACCAGCCAACGGCCGTTGGGCGAGAAACTGTGCCAGGAGTTCATCAACGGAGTATTGCAGCGCATACGCCGCGCCACGCCGCCTTCCGCGGGCACGATATAGAGCTGGCTGTCGGGGCGCATCAATTGCGCGTTGCGGCACTTCACAAAGATGATCCAGCGGCCATCGGGCGAAACCTTGGGAAAGCTATTGCTCATGCCGTCGTGGGAAGCACCCGCGATCGGCACCGGCTGGCCACCTTTGCCATCGTTAAAGGGAATCCGGTAGAGGTCGTACTGAATTTGGGTCTCTTCCGGAGAGTTGGCATGCGCCGCCAGCTTCTGGCCTTTGGGGTAGGGTTCCTTCGCTTCCGCCCGGGCAAAGACCACGTACTTGCCGTCGGGACTCCAGACGGCGTCCGTTTGCACGTAGCGCGGATCATCAGCGCCGGGCAAGGTCTGCCTTCGGCCGGTCGCGCGGTTGTACCAGGCGAGGACTCCCCGCGTCGGATAAAACACCTGCAGGAAGCGGTAGTCCTTAAAGTTCACAACGTAGTAGCTGTCGGCGAGTCTTTTTTCCAGCCCCCGCAACGTCGTCAAGACGTATCTCCCGTCCGGGGAGACCTGTGACATGAAGCCGATTCGCGAGGGAGAAGGCCTTTCATCCCGGAGGGAACTCCAGGAGATCACATCCTGATTGCGGATGCTCATTTCGGGCTTGATGGAGGTCAGGATGTAGAGACCTTTGTCGTTGGCGGGACCGTCTAGGTCCATGCCGAAAGTTTTGCCGTCGCGTGAAAAGGAATGACAGTTGGCGCAGGTATGGAGGCCGGTCAGGAGAAGGTGGCTGCGTGGTTCGGCGATATTGCGCAGGCGCCACGAGAGAAGAGGCAGATCGGCTTGGGCCAGGGGCTTGATCACGCCTTTTTCCAGTTCCGAGGGTATTAACGGGACGTCGCGGTAGAAGATTGGCGCTCCGACTGGATCCATCGAGGTTTGAATCACCACCGCGCCGCGGGAAACGGGGTGGTCCAGATGCTCATCTTCGAATCCGGTGATCGTGATGGTGGCTGGATGCTCCTTCGAGTGTCGCTTGATCGCCTCCCATGTGGCCGCATCCGGGATCCAGGTTCGCGCTGCAGCTTGCTGAGGCGTCAACTGGGGCGGTTCGTTGCTGGCGGATACACAACGCGGGTCAATCTCGCCGATGCGCAGGCGCTCGCCTGCTGACCGTGCATGAATTCCGGCCGAACCATCAGAGAAGGCCACATCGATTGTCCATACAAAGGCGGAGTCCGAAGCGTCGCGCCAGAGGAATGTTGGTGGTGTGATCTCGGGCGGAAAGATCGAGCCGTTCTCTGGGTAGTCAACAGTGATCGCAGCCAGACTGGGATTCTCCGTGCTGGGCGAGGCAGAGGGATTCGTGGCGTGAGCATTCGTCGTCTGCTGCGCAAACGCGAAGCCTGCCGCGCTTGAACCGCGCCACACGGTTCCGAATCCCAGAATCATTGCGGAGGCGGCAGTCAAACCGCAGATGATAATAGTGCAGGCCCCGAATTGTTTCACGACATCCCCATTATTTCGAGCGACCACCCATGGTCAGCCCACCCACTCACTATTTCAGATGAGTATCCGACCTTTGTATTTTAGCTCTGAACGAGCGCGCAAAATACAACCCTCGCGGGTTTCCAGAATAACACTCCCCGCTCCCTCGGCTGCGCAGTAGAGCACATCTGCCAGCAGAACATCATGGAGCCAGGCCTTTCTCGGAGTTTTTGCCACCTTCCTCCTCAACCAGCTTGAATCGGTTCTGCGCCTTTTCTCGCTCACGGAGTCCCGCGGTGACCTCCGCCAGCTTCTGTACGAGTTGCGGCAGTTCGGTGTGTTCTCCTCTCCCACGAAGACAGACGATCAGATGGTAGAGAGCGGACTGGTCGTTGGGGTCGGACTTCAATGCGAGGCGCGCGGTCGCCTCCGCCAGAGCCGCGTTTCCGGCGCGCAGATAGAGTTCTGTGAGGACATCTTGTGCGAGCGTGAAATCGGGTTTGTTGCGCACGGCACGCTGCGCGGCAGCCTTTGCTTCCTGAAAAGAGGGCGTACCGGGTTGCACACCCTTACGGATGAGCAGTTCGGCAAGGAGATAGTTGAGGGTAGGATCAGCGGGCGCTTTCGCGAGACGCTGCCTCACGACCCTTAGGGACTCATCCGGTTTGTTTTCCTGGAGCAGAGAGATTCCCAGTGCCACGGAACTGTAGTTCTGAAGAGGGTTCAAGGCTGCGGCTTTGTGGAAATCGGCGTTTGCCTCGTCGTAGTGTTCTAGCTGTACCTCGAGGACGCCACGCTCAAGAAAGAGGCGCGCGGAATCGGGTACGGCGTGAAGGCCGGCGTTAAGCACATCCACGCCCAACTTGAAGGCTCCGTGATCCAAGCTGATGGTGGCCAAGTCAAGGTAATTGTCAGTGTTTGCGGGGTCGAGCGCGATGGCCTTTTGCAGGGCCGCGACCGCTGCGGGCGTTTGCTGATCGTCTTCGTAAACCGCCGCTATCAGGTTCAGAGCCGCTGCCCTTTGTTTTTCCGGACCATCCTCAGTGAGGGGCAGCAGCGTGCGAATGGCATCCTCGTCGTGGTGGGCACCGTACTGGGCGAGCCCAAGGTAATAAAGCGCTTCTGGGTCCTGAGGGCGAAGTTCAGCAATCCGCTGATAGGCCGAAAGCGCTTCCTCAGGGCGATTCAGATGAACCAGGCAAGCGCCAAGTTGCGAGAGAGCCGGAATATCATTTGCCACAACCTGAGAACTCTTTTGGTAATGCGCAACACAGGTGGCGCAGTCCTTTCGTTGAAAGGCGAGCGCCGCCGTCATCGCGTGGGCCGTCTCGTCAGCGGGGTTCAAGGAAAGCAGCTTCTCCAAAAAAGGCAGGGCCTCAGGGCTGCTGGCTTGGAATTCAAGCTGCGCGGCGGCCTCCAGCGCGGCAACGTTGTTCGGATCGATTCGGAGTGCGTGCTTGAACGCCCGCAGACTCTCCTGAGGCCGACCCAAACCCTGGAGGGCTATCCCTTGTAATGTCCAGGCGCGTGGATCGGTGGGATGGGCTTGAGCTAACTCCTGGGCCAAGCGCAGAGCCAGATCATTGTCATGGGACTGAAGCGCTTGCACGACAGACTGCGGACTGGGAGGCGGGCTGGTTTGCCCACGGGTGAACGCAGCGAGCCAAAGCCAAATGAAGACGCAGGGAATCCAAACGAGAACCCTGGACCCTACGAGGAGACGGGCCCAAACCGAAAGAGTCATCCGTTTCTGCCGCGGACATAGGAGGGACTGAAACATATGATTCAAAAGGAATCCGCTGAATCTGAACGCTGAGTCCACAGGGAACGCGACCGGCGTTCCGGACCAAGGGTGAACGGTATTAGGAGCGAGGCAACGATGGCAATTCGATTGTGCAGGAAGCATTGGGCCTCGTCAATTAGCCGCGTCTTGTGCTAGTGAAGGAAGGCTGCCGCAGGCCGGGAAAAGGCGTGTAAGTGCGTTTGCGGTCATATCTCCCATCGAAAAGAGACGGCCTAGCTTGCAAGCATCCACCTTCAGTCACTCGGCGCCCTTGGGAAGGGCGTGAAAGATGCAAAGGTGTTCTCCCCGCCCCTTGGGGGACGCTTTGCCGAAGGACGGATCGCATTTGAGTCCGTTTTTCATGCCCTTGCAGGGTGCGGTCTGAGTGACTCGAGAGGAGGAAATGCTTCAGGATCGGTGAAGGTATGCTCCGCGGGCTGAACTTCCGTCTGAAGGGCACGCGTCATGAGTGCGATAGCTTTGCCGCAACTCGGCGGCACGATGACGGTTGCAGACAGTTGACCGGTGCGCACCCAGGCTTGGCCTGTGTTGGGGACGCCATCGCAGCCCGTGGCGGGAATGCTGGACAAACGTTCACGGTCCAATTCGTTCGCTAGTTCTTTCACCGCTTTCTTGGCGCCCATCGCCATCACGTCATTTTGCCCGCAAATCAAATCGATGTGAAACTTCTGCGCTCTCATCAGGTTCATCCAGGCACAGACGCTATGATAAGCACTCTCTTCCGTCCACTTCCCCCTTAGATTCACGAGTTGCACGTTGGAGGGAAGCGTGGCGCGCAGACCCTCACACCGCTCCCGGGACACGGAACTCACAGAAGGACCTTGGACATATAGAACTGATCCCCCGCCTGGCAGCAAAGCTGCGATTTGTTTTCCTTGGATTCGGCCAATTTCCACCTGATCCACGCTGACTGAAAACACCGGGGAAGAAGACGCCTGACGCAGTTGAGACATATAATCTGCCTCGCGATTGACAACGGCCCATCCGATGCCCGCGGCGGCCGCGGCGGAGGCCACTTTGGGAAAAGGGGTCGCACCAAGAGGTTCAACGACGATGGCATTTGGGCGAAGCGACGCGTCCGCCTGGATTGCTTTTAAGAGTTGTGTGCTCTGCGTGATGGCATCGTTGTCAGCGTAGACGATTTCAACGTCAACCCCGAGTTCTCCGGCCGCCGACCTAGCAGAGGCCGCTTGCTCCATCTGATAGTCATTGTCTTTTGTGATCAAGGAGACGAGAAAACGCAACTTAGCCATAGGGCATGTCCTTACCCGGGTACTGTGCCCAAGTAGAGCAAACGATTACTGGCGACGTCGCTACGCTATGACAACGTACAGACAGTGTCAACCGAAAAGAGAAAAGCGGTTGCCAACTTGCTCCTGGGAAGATGGACGAGCGGATCCATCAGGCCCGGAGAGGGCCAGCATAATCATAAGCGTAGCGAACAACTCTCACATGCCGGCTGGCAGGGGGGATGCAATACTCATGCGGTGACCTGGGAACCCTTTCCGGAAGTGCCGAGCAAGCGTTTTCACAAAACGTTGCTTGGGACTTCGGAGATTGTGCTATGCTTCCTGAAAATCGCTGCACCTGAACTATCCCACGCAGGGAGGTCTGCTCTCATGGCTCCTATCGAACGGCGCCGTTTCTTGCAACAGTCTCTTGCAGTCGGAGCAGGGTGTTCCGCGGAATTGTTGCTCAGCCGGTTGCTACCAGCGCAAACGCCGGCACCGAGTTCCAGGGCGCCGGTGCGAGTCTTTCTGGATACGAGGCGCACGATTGCCCCCATTGACCGCAATCTCTTTGGATCTTTCTTGGAGCATTTGGGCCGCGCCATCTACGGAGGCATCTATGACCCGAGCTCAAAACTATCCGACTCGAATGGATTTAGAAAAGATGTTATCGAAGAAATCCGTGGGCTTGCAGTCCCCATCATCCGGTACCCAGGTGGCAATTTTGTTTCCGGATATAATTGGCTAGACGGAGTCGGACCGAAGCAGGAGCGTCCCAGGGTTTTGGACAAGGCGTGGAATTCCATCAACACTAACCAATTCGGCACCGATGAATTCATGATGTGGTGTAAAGCCGTGGGTACTCAGCCGTTGATGGGACTCAACCTGGGAACCGGAACTCCCGAACAAGCAGCCGCGCTGGTGGAATACTGCAACGTGGAGAAGGGTACACGCTGGAGCGAACTGCGACGCAAACATGGGTTTACCGAGCCCTACAACGTGGAACACTGGTGTCTGGGCAACGAGATGGATGGGCCTTGGCAGATCGGGCATATGAAGGCGACAGAGTACGGATTGAAGGCCGCGGACACGGCGCGGCAAATGCGCTACGTTGATCCATCTCTGAAGCTCGTGGCCTGCGGATCAAGCGGTCCTTTAATGCCTACCTATCTGGAGTGGGATCGCGAGGTGTTGGAACAATGCTACGAATACATAGATGCCCTCTCTTTGCATCGTTACTTCGGAAACACGAAGGAAGAAACGGGCGGTGACACCTCGAAATACCTGGCCATGAATCTCACCATGGACCGTCAAATCGCGGAAACGGTCGCGGTTTGCGATCTCGTGCGCGGCCGCAAGCGCTCCCCGAAGAAACTGTGGCTGTCGTTTGACGAGTGGAACGTGTGGTATCGCACCACAAGCGGGGACGCTGTAAATGGCCACGAGCAAGAAGCTCCGCATTTGCTGGAGGAGATCTACAACCTGGAGGATGCGCTTCTGGTAGGTGGGATCATCAACACGCTGCTTCGCAACGCCGACCGCGTGAAATTGGCGTGCCTGGCACAGTTGGTGAATGTGATTGCGCCCATTATGACAAATGCCAATGGCCTATTCCGCCAGACCATCTATTACCCCTATAGCTGGGGGCTGCAGGTGGCTCGAGGGGACGTTCTGAGTGTCTTGTCAGAATCTCCAATATATGAAGTCTCTGGAATCGGCAGTGTTCCATATCTGGATGTGGCAGGGACTTTCTCCAAGGAAAACGGCAATGTCTCACTATTCATCCTGAATCGCGATCTTGCGAAGGCTCACGAAGTTGATGTGCTGTGGCAAGATGCGCAGCCCGCGCGGGTTCTGGCAGCGACGGTGCTGACGGGAACTGACTTGAAAGCCTCCAATGGTCTCGATGCTCCGCGGCGGGTGGTTTCACAGGAAATGGGGAAACCGCAGACTTCCGGCGGCCACACGAAATTCGAAGTGGCACCCAGTTCTTACACCGTGATTCAGTGGGGCAGCTAGGCGGGTTACGAGGCGGGGCGGTCGTGGCGATCCGCATCTTCTTAGAAAGACCGACCAACAGTTTCCACTAGTCTTACTGAGCCAAATTTTTCTTGTAGGATCAGATCGCGGAAGGGCGTGAATGGCGGGACGTGCAAAAAAAGTGAGGCGGGGCTGCACCGCCACCGCCTCAGGCCCTGCTGTTTGTCACCTCGCAAAAGCCTGACTGGAGATATAACCCAGGTGCTCCGGGCACTGCCAGTCCAATGCAAGATTCTATTCCGGGGACCACCGGAGTGCGGTGAAACCGGTGGTCCCTCGGGGTGGCATAGTGTCAGCTTAGAACGTGATCTTCCCTCCGAGTTGCCACCATCTGGGAAGCGTCTGAGAGCCATATTCGCCGAAGTTTCCAGCGGTCAGATTGCCATTAGTGTTGTAGAAGTTTGGATGGTTGAAGAGGTTGTAGAACTCAAACCGGATTTGGAAGTTGAGCCTCTCCGTTATGTGAGTGTTCTTGTAAAGAGTCACATCCGACTGAATAAAGGGCGGATTGCGGAAGGTATTGTACTTCTCGTTGCCCTCGGTGCCCGCTGTGGGCACGGTGAACTGCCCAGCCGAGAAGACGCCGGTGGAGGTAAAAGCGCTCCGCGACGTCGCCTGCGCGTACGTGGTGACATTCGGGAAGTCCATGTCGTCTCCATCGGCATTATAGTCTCCGGTTACGGCAGTGTGCGCGTCTGCACCCGCAACATAGCTCGCCCCGTTGTATACCGCCGAGGTATAGACCGTGAAAGGATAACCAGTCTGGTAGATACTCGTTCCGCTGAGTCCCCATCCTCCCGTCAGGTGCCCTACAAACCCCGCACCATTCTGAAGGCCTGGCAGTTCATAGTTGAAGCTGAGGGAGAAACGGTTGGGAGCATCCCAGGGAGAGGGTCCGTAGTACTGGTGCGGATCCACCGAGGTCGGATAAGCGCTGGCGTCATCTTTAGAAGAAGAGCGGGTGTACGATGCGTCAATGAACCCGCGTTTTACTCTTCCTCGAAGGTTAACGGTAATACCCTCATAGTTGCTTACGCGATCGTTCTGGGTGTAAAGGATTTGTCCAAAACTCGGATTGTAACGCACCGGACTAACGTGGCCTGTTATTAGGAGGTCGCCCGGCATGTCATTGATGTCAGTGCCATAAGAGACATCGCCTCCCTGGTTTCCATTGCCAACCAGGTTGGTGTCGTGGGATCCGCTGTAAAGCACGCTGGCAACAAGGTGACTGCCAAGCCTATGCTCAAGCGAACCCGCAAAAATGTAGGCGGTTGGGGATACGATGTTGGGGTTGATGCCGCCAATCCCCAATCCCGCACCGACAATTCCTCCCGCGGCGTCCAGACAGGGGATTGCAGGACACAACGATGTGCCAGCCAGTCCAGGGTATTGGTATCCAAACGGGGGTGTGCTGCTGGTACCCTGGACGAACACTGGTTGGCTACCCGCTGGATTTGTCTCATAAAAGGTAGGATTGATCAGCCCCGGTGGATTGCCCCGGTACTCTTCCTGGATGTTGGCGGGTGTGAGCCAATTGGAATACATTCCGAATCCGCCGCGTACAATCCAGTCCCCCCTTCCATTGACATCCCATGCCGCGCCGATACGCGGATTGTAGGCCTTGGGTGTATGAGCCAGCGCGTAATGCGTGGCTTTCGCGTAGCCGTCGGCCACTTGCTCCCCGAGGCTTGAACCGGTGCCAAGGTAGAAGTCGCCAAAAACCGTCGTAGGTGTCTTGGAATACGGGTTTCCCTGATTGTCGAAGCGGAAGCCCAGTTGCACGGTTAGATTGCGCCGCACTTTCCAGTTGTCCTCGGCAAATATCCCCCAGGTCTTGGAAGCAGCGTCCCAACTCCAAAGCTGCTCAACGCCTGTATTGGGGTTGTACATGACTCCCGTCTCGCTATAGGGGATGTCCTGCGCGAGATTTAAGAGGTTGGTGAAGGTGAAATTTGGATGCGACCACGGACCTTGGAAGGGCTCGACGTCGTCGCCGTACCAACCCTCGTAGCCCACCTTCAACACGTGTGCGCCACGCACATGCGTCAGAACATCACGCCAGTGGTAGTTGTGTTGAATGAAATCGCCTTGGGAGAAACCCAGGCCATAGCTGAGGTTTTGTCCGGTTACGCCAATGATAGGAATGGTGAAGTCACCCGTCTCGCAAAGCTTACCCTCAATGCGGTTCCCATTAAAGATCACATCGTTCAGGGTGGTCGGACTGAAGGTGTGCGTCCAGTTCACCTGGAAGGCGCGTTGCCAGCTATTGTTCGTGGTATCGAATTGCGGGATGTTGGCCGGCCCACCGTAGCCCAGAAGCGTACGGAAGAAGCTTCCGTAAATGCGGTCATTCTTGAAGTACTTGTCAACGCGAACGAAGTACTGAGTGCCGTTGCGGAAGTCACTGGAATTGAATGTTCCAGTGTCAACCATATCCATGGCACAAGGCAGGAAGTTGGTGGCGGCTGTCCCGCAAGCATCCGAGCTACCCACCGGGAAGATATCGGCTGCGGTCTTCGATACGCCGTTCGTAATCACGGCAGGGGAGACCGTGTAGGTGGTCAAAACCTTGGTTCCGAAAGTGCCCGGAAAGTTGGTACCGGCCCAGGACACGAACGCCGGATCCGGAAAGGTCAGGACGGTATTACCCGTGGAAGCAGAAGAACGCAACGGTTCGATAGCGAAGTAGAAGAAAAATTCGTGATGGGGAATAATGGGCCCGCCGATCGTCCCAGACATATTGTTGCTATGGAATGGAGCATAGGGGATGTCGGGGTTAGTTGAGGAGGTCTGACTGGAATATCTCGCATACATGTTCTGATAGTTGAAATAGTCGCTGGCCAGACCGTGGAATGTATCGGTTCCCGACTTTGTGGTCGATGTGAATTGGATGGAGCTGGAATGGCCATAATCAACCGTAAACGTGTTGACCTGATTGCTCGATTCCTGAATGACGTCGGGGTTGGGCTCGAGATTCAAGACGCCCTGCCGGATGCTGCTGGTGACGTCAAGCCCGTCCACAATCCACATATTCGAAACCGTGCCTTGACCATTGGCGCTGACGTCAACGCCCGTTTCCGTGGAGAAATTGTCCACGCCAGATCCCGGAGTGCCCGAAGACACGCCAGGACCGCCGGCGAGTCCCAGGCCAGTGACGCCGGGGGCCACGGTTACCAGCGAAAGCATGTTGCGGCCCGCCAGGGGTAGAGTAGACAACTCTTGGGTTTCGAGCGTCTGTTGATTCCGTGTCTCTGTAGTGTTTATAAGCGGATTTTCGGCAGTGACGACAATAGATTCGGTCGCCACGCCCACCTTGATTGATATCGGTACGTTGAGGTTCTGATTCGTCTCCAGCGTGACCGTTGTTTCGGCCTTGGAAAAGCCTTTCGCCTCAACGGAGATTTTGTAATTACCCGGAGCAAGGCTCAGAAACCTGTACCCCCCTTCGGCAGCCGTGGTAGTCACCGCCGAAATATGGTTGTCCAGGTTTTCCAGCGAAACCGTCGCTTGCCCGACCCCTCCGCCACTTGGATCGGTGACGGTTCCTTGAATACTTGCAGTGAACTGGGCCCAGGCCGAGCCGGCTGTCAGTAAAAGAATAGCGAGTAGCCGAATCGACCACCCAACAAGCAATTTTGCCTTCATGTACCTACACCCCCTAGAGTTAAGAGTAAAATGTTTACGAAGATGTTCTCGCGTAAACGTTTTCTCGATTGCCCTCACGTATATTCCACCGCAAAACGGTTGTCAAGCTTTTTCTAGTGGTTTTAGGTTATGACCTGGTCAGAACTGCCCGGGCCAGTCCGGCTTCCCAGTTCATAGCTTGGCCCAGCCCCGGTTTGCCACCGGCCCCACTCCCTCTCTCAGAGTGATCAATTGATTGATTGGGACGTGTCTGAAGGATTCCACTAGCCCGTTGGGCCAGTGCACTTCCAGGTCGACCGAGGTGTGGCTCCCCAGCCCGAAATGCAACCGGGGATCGTTGCAGGAGTAGAAACTGCTTTGACTTACGAGGCTTTGTGCCTGCGTTTTACCGCCATAACGGGCGAGAACCCGAGTTCCGATCGCGCTTCGATTGGACTTCACACCCTCGAGTTTCACCTTAATCCAATTCTGTTTTCCCTGGAGGTCATTGCGCAACAAGGAAGGGGGCTCGTTCATGTTTATGATCAGGATATCGATGTCACCATCGTTGTCAAAATCCCCGAACGCACATCCCCGGCTAGAATGCGCCGCGGCGACGCCGGGGCCGGCAAACTCGACCAGTTCCTCAAAGGTGTTGTTGCCGAGATTGCGAAACACGGCACGCGGTGTCTTGTAGGCATATTGCGGAAGTGTTCTTTCAATTTCTGGGTAAACGTTTCCGGTAGCGATAAAGATATCAGGATATCCATCATTGTCGAGGTCGACGATTCCAGTGCCCCAGCAAACATAGCGCGTTTCCACCCCAATGTGGGACTGTCGGGTAACATCGTCGAAATTCCCCTTGCTGTCGTTGTGGTAAAGAACGCAGGAGTCCTCTGTGAAGTGGGTCTTGAATAGATCCAAATGCCCGTCTAAATCGTAGTCGCCAATCCCCACCCCCATGCCGGCTTGCTCTTCTCCATCGTCACTGAGGGCTACCCCCCGCACCACTCCTTCTTCGCGGAAAGTTCCATCATGGTTGTTCATGAAGAGCAGACTAGGAGTGGAATCGCAGGCAACATAAATATCCGGCCATCCATCTTCGTCCAAATCCGCGGCGACGACGGTCATGCCATAACAGGGAGGAGTCTTGGCGATGCCTGCCTGCTGGCTAACGTCGGTAAACGTCCCGTTACCGTTGTTTCGGTAAAGCAAATGGCGGCCCATGGGAAGACCGCGAGGTCCGCACTCAACGGGAATGCCCTTGAAATTGCAATTCGAGCTGGCTCCAGGAATCGGCGCGTGCTCAAAGGAGAAACGCACGTAATTGGAAACAAATAAATCCAGGTGCCCATCACGGTTGTAATCCAGGAAAGCGCATCCCGCACCCCAGCGCGGTTCGCTGTTCAAAAGCCCGGCAGCCTTGGTCACATCGGTGAACGTGCCGTCGCCATTGTTGTGGTAAAGGATGTTTTGCCCAAAGCGAGTGCAAAAGATGTCGTCGAAGCCGTCGTTGTCGTAGTCCGCGATGCACACACCGTCTCCCCAGCCAACGGAATGCAGGCCCGCCCTTTCAGTCACGTCTGTGAAGGTCCCGTCACGATTGTTCTTGTAGAGTCGATTTGTAGCTCCGGGGGGAGGGCCCTCTAGGCGAGTGCCTGAAATTAAGAAAAGGTCCATCCAGCCATCATTGTCGTAGTCAATGAAGGCACAGCCACAGCCGTCGGACTCCAGGATGTATTTGTTGGTGTCCTCGCCCCCATAGATGGTCGGGGCTGTTAATCCAGCAGCGGCCGCTACATCAACGAAGTGCGCATTGAAAGGGCGGCCAGAGGGGGCCTGCCGGGCCAGAGGCTTGGCCACCCGGCCACCCATGCCTTGGGCAAACAGCCGACCAGCCATGAGGGGGAATGTTGACCCCAGGGAGAATCGCAAAAAGTTGCGACGCGAAAAGGTCATTCCGGCGGGCTTCCCTTTCTTGAAGACTCGATGTTAGGACCAATTATCGCCCGGAGAGCGCAGAGAGTAAACATTTCCCCGAACTTGGGACAAATATTATGAAACATAAAGTAGGTGTGTCTATGGAGTTGCTGGCTGCTTCGCAGGCGTGCCTTCCTCAATGAGCTTGTAGCGATAGCGCTCCCGTTCATCCTGGGTAGCCTGTTCGCGAAGCTGGGCCAGGCGCTGCAACAGCTCGGGAATTTCCTGCTTTTGCCCTGTTTTCCGCAAAGCCTGAATGAGGCGGTAAACCGCAGTCTGCTCCTTGGGATCGATGGCCAAAGTGCTCCTGCACTGCTCAATCGCTTCCTGGTACTGGCCGTTTTCCATGTACAGTTTTGCCAGCACTCCGCGAGCGGCGGCAAGGGTAGGCTGCAAGGCCACAGCCTTCTTCGCCGAACTCATAGCGAGGTCAAACTCTGGAGTGCCCGGATCAACGCCCTTTTGCGACAAGACATCGGCTTGCAGATAGAGCAAAAGAGGGTCGTTCGGTTTTCGCTGGAGTTTTTCCTGGACCGACACCAACGCGTGATCGAGATCGTTGGTCTGAACGGCAACCAGACCTTGCGCGGCGGTACTTAAGGATTGGTGTGGATTCAGTTCGTAAGCTTTCTCAAAGTCAGCTTCCGCTTCGTCAAACTTCGCGAGTTGCACATACAACACGCCGCGCGCGACATACAGGTCCTCCGCGTTTGGTTGCAGCGACAATCCCTCGGTGATCACATCAATCCCCACCTGAAAGGATTCGTGCGCGAAGCAAATATTGGCAAAATCCAGATAGAGAGTAGTGTTGCGAGGATCGAGCAAGATAGCCTGCCGGAGGGTGCTCACTGCTTGAGGCGTATCGCGGACTTCCTCATAGGCCCGCGAAGCGAGCTGGAGCGTGTTCGCGTCTGCATCCTTGGCCTGAAGCAGCGGCTGTAGCGTTTCCAGCGCGTCCTGAGGCTTGTGCGCCATGAGTTGAATGGAAGCCAGCAACTGACGTTCCCGCGGAACGTCTGGTTGAAGCGCCACAGCCTTCTGAAATGTCTTTGCCGCTTCATCGAGTCGTTTGAGCCTCACGAGGCAGGTAGCGTAAGCATGCAGAGCGTCGAGCTGAGAATCAAGCAGCTGGCCAGCTTTCGCAAAATGGGGGACCGCCGCAACGCAATTTCCTTGGCGATATTCCAGGACAGCTAGCATGGCGTGGGCGGTAGGATCTCCGGGACGCAATTGGAGTAAATGATTCAGCAGCGGCACTGCGCTTTGGCTTCCCGCTTGATACTCGATCTGGGCGGCCCCCGCTAGCGCGGCAATGTTGTTCGGTGAAATCTTCAGCGCTTGCTGAAACGACGTCAGCGCCTCTTTACTGTCGCCTTTGCTGGCGAGGGCGATACCTTGCAGCGTCCACAATTGCGAATTGTTGGGCGATACTTGCAGGGCGGTACGGCACAGCTCCACCGCCTTGTCGAATTGCTTGGCACGCAACGCCGAACTGATAGGCTCTATCGGGTTCTCGTATGTCTGCGAAAGACCCAGACAAGGGCAAGCCAGCAAGACAATTCCGAGACCGAGCTTTCTGAACGATATCATTCGGGGTACCGACAGACACAGAATCACTGCAAGGACAGAATACTTCATCCCAGAATCTAGTGACAACTTGTGTTTGACGCCGAGCCTCACTCGCGCTATACATAGGGTCCGTTGGGAAAACGCTTGCTCAAAAGACTACGCCCAGCGGGCTGCCAGGTGCGTGTTTGAGTCTGTGCGGAACGACGTCCCGCAAGCAAGCCGAGGAGATCACGCCATGAAGAGAAAGTCCCGAAGACAATTCCTCAGTTCGGCGGCAGCTTCCACCGCCGGGTTGTTTGCGCTGCGCGCTCTTCCCGCTTGGGCGCGGAGTAAATCCGCGGCACCGATCACGCCTCCGCTTTCGGTGTTCAGCTACTCGAGCGTCCAGCTTCTTGAGGGCCCTTTGCGCGTGCAATTTGATCAGAATCACCAGCGCTACCTTAATCTCGACGAAGATGGGTTGCTCAAGCCGTTCCGGCAGCGTGAAGGGATGCCAGCGCCTGGCCCTGACCTCGGAGGTTGGTATGACAACTCCGATGACTTTAATGCGCAAACGAACTTCCACGGATTCATTCCGGGGCACTCTTTTGGGCAGTACCTCTCTGGATTGGCACGCGCCTACGGGGTGACCGGATCGAAGCCCACACAAGAAAAGGTTCACCGCCTCGTGCGCGCGTACGGAGAAACGGTCGAACCTAAAGGGAAGCTCTACGTCGACTACCGGCTGCCGGGCTACACCTTCGACAAAACGTGCTGCGGTCTCATCGATGCGCATGAATTTGCCGCGGATCCTAATGCACTCGAAGTGCTGAAGCGGAGCACGGACGCGGTCCTGCCGTTTCTGCCAGAGAAGGCTCTGAGCCGCGCTGAACAGGAAGCCCGTCCCCATAAGACCATTGCCTATACGTGGGACGAAACTTATACCCTGCCGGAGAATTTCTTCTTCGCCTATCAGCGTAGCGGTGACAAGCGTTACCGGGACCTGGCGGAACGATTTATCTATCATGAGTACTACGACGCACTTGCGGAAAACGAGAACGCTCTTCCCGGCAAGCACGCCTATAGTCATGTCAATACGCTCAGCTCAGCAATGCAGGCTTACTTGATGTTGGGCGATGAAAAGTATTTGCGCGCTGCGGCCAACGGGTTGCGCATGGTGCAGGAACAGAGCTTTGCCACGGGAGGATGGGGACCGGACGAAGCGTTTGTTGTACCCGGCAAGGGGTTGCTTGCCGCAAGTCTGAGCAAGACGCGCTCCAGTTTCGAGACACCGTGTGGTGCGTACGGACAGTTCAAGATCACGCGGTATTTGCTGCGGGTGACTCGGGATTCTCGGTACGGCGACAGCATGGAGCAGGTGCTCTACAACACCGTCGCCGGTGCCAAACCGATTCTTGCCGATGGCACCAGCTTTTACTACTCCGACTACAACAGTGATGCCGCCAAAAAAGTCTATTACAAGGATAAATGGCCTTGCTGCTCCGGGACTTTCCCACAGTTGACCGCAGACTACGGTATCAGTTCGTATTACCCGGCCAAGGACGGTATCTACGTCAATCTATTTATTCCGTCCCGAGTCACCTGGCAGCAGAACGGCGCGCGGGCCATTCTGACTCAGCAAACCAAGTATCCCACCGCGAACACAACTCAACTTCAACTCGAGCTTGAGCGTTCGGAAGACTTCACGATCTATCTGCGGGTTCCAGCTTGGGCCGATGCAAAAACTCGGATTTCCGTCAACGGAAAGCGAGTGGAGGCTGATCTCGCCGCCGGAAAGTTTTTTGCCCTCAAGCGCACCTGGAAGAATGGCGATCGGGTGGAGTTTGAGATTGGAATGCCGCTCAGCCTGCAAGCCGTGGACGCAGAGAACCCTCAGATCGTGGCTCTGCGCCGAGGGCCGCTTGCTCTCTTCGGCGTCGGGAATCTCCCTGCCAAATTCACGCGCATGCAACTCCTTGCTGCTGTGCCTGCTTCCCAGTCCTCAGAGGACTGGCTGGTAAAGGGGGATGCGGGGCAGATCACTTTTCGACCTTTTGCAGCGATCGGCGATGAAACTTATCGCCTGTACCAAAAGGTGGAAGCCTAGGGGTCAGAACAGAACCAGAGACCTGCGATTGACGCGGGACTTATTCACAAAGAGGCTGGGTGTCCGCAAACTGATTGGTCACTCGATTCCCTTCTCTCGCTGTGCCCTTCCGCCTTGACAATCAATGCTTCGGTCGTATTCTTTGTGGCGGCGCTCACGTCTCAATTCCTAGCGTGAGGCGTGCTTTCGACACAATGAACCACCGTTTGCGAACCCCCGCACATAGTCCCAATGCATTGTGATTTCTTCAGGCTTGAAGAACGGGCGTCCAAACCTGCATTGGCGTGCCCGCGCGATTCGCCCACGCGTAGTAGGGAATAAACCTTAGTTCGACTTGGCGGGCCTTTGGCGCATTCGTGGTGTACGGATAGTAGAGCCCTTCGCCTGAACTAGACTTTTCGTAGGCTGCTCCCATGTGCTTCAGCATCACGATTCCACCCAGCAGATCGCTTCGGAATTCCTCCTGGAAGGGCGACGCGGATTCGTGGCGCATGTCCAAAGATACGTCGAAGAGCGACACGCCCTCTGGCTGGTCGAGTTGTTCCAGGCAGTAAACCAGGGGACCGCGTTGCACGGCCAGTCGTCCGTAATCGTCTACCACGCGGCGGTTGGCCTCGATCACTTGAGGTGCCATGTTCAACTTCACGTGAATCTCGTCGCCGGGCGACCAGCGGCGTGCTAATGCAAGATATTGTCCAGGAGTCACACCAGAGACTGACTTGCCGTTGACGGATACTTGCGTGCCATTCGACCACCCAGGGATACGCAGATAGAATGTGAAATCCGTGGGCTTGGCGGGCGTGACGGTAATGTCCGCGGCGCCGTCCCAGGGAAAGTTCGTCTTCTGAGCCACTTTCAGACCGGTGCCGTCCTCCAAGTGCCAATCAAGCTGAGAATTGTCATACAGGTGCAAGTAGAGG
>Ga0326728_10006948_pt1 | contig 29876 bp, 28 predicted proteins | sample MB3enrmetagenome_FD_207602 | JGI IMG/M metagenome (GOLD analysis project Ga0326728, IMG submission 207602) | Lab enriched peat soil microbial communities from McLean, Ithaca, NY, United States - MB31MN | ecosystem: Environmental > Terrestrial > Soil > Wetlands > Peat | place: USA: New York... | reverse complement strand
CGGCGAGGCTGTGGCTGCGCTGGCCGCGGGCCGCCGACGCGCCGGCGATCCATCGCTATTGCAGCCGCTGGGAGGTGGCCGAGTTCACCGCCCGCATTCCCCATCCCTATCCGCCGGGCACCGCCGAGCGCTTCATTTACGCGGCGCGCGAAGGCAACGCCTCGGGGCGCGATCTGACGCTGGTGATGACCCCGATCCGCGACAAGCGCGAAGCGATCGGCGCCGTCAGCCTGGAGGGCAGAGGCCTGGATCGCCTGACGCTCGGCTATGCGCTGGCGCCGGAGACCTGGGGCAAGGGCCTGGCGAGCGAAGCGGTCGAGGCGATGGTCGAGGCCGCCTTTTCCCTGACCGACGCGGTCGAACTCGACGCCAGCTCGCGCGTCGAGAACGCCGCCTCGCGCCGCGTCTTGGAGAAGGCGGGGTTTCAATTCCTGGGCTCCGGCCTCGAGGGCGCGCCGGCGCGCGGCGGCCTGGTCCCGTGCGATCGCTTCGCCCTGACCCGCGCGGCCTGGACCGCGCGCCGCGCCGCCCGTGGCGCCAGAGGCGCGCCGATCAGCGGCGAAGGCGCCCATGAAGTTCCTTGACCAGGCGCGGGTGTACGTGCGCTCGGGCGCCGGCGGCGCCGGCTGCGTTTCCTTCCGGCGCGAAAAGTTCATCGAGTTCGGCGGCCCGGACGGGGGCGACGGCGGGCGCGGCGGCGACGTCGCAGTCGAATGCGCTGAAGGCCTCAACACCCTGATCGACTTTCGCTATCAGCAGCATTTCAAGGCCAAGACCGGCATGCACGGCATGGGCAAGAACCGCGCCGGCGGGCGCGGCGCCGACGTCGTCTTGAAAGTCCCCGAAGGCACGCAGGTGTTCGACGAAGACGGCGAGACCCTGCTCGCCGATCTCAAGACGCCCGGCGAGCGCGTCGTCGTCGCCAAGGGCGGCAACGGCGGCTTCGGCAACGCCCATTTCACTACCTCGACCAATCGCGCGCCGCGCCGCGCCAATCCCGGCCAGCCGGGCGTCGAGCGCACGCTTATATTGCGCCTGAAGCTGATCGCCGACGCCGGCCTCGTCGGCCTGCCCAACGCCGGCAAATCGACGTTCCTCGCCGCCGTCTCCGCCGCGCGGCCGAAGATCGCCGACTATCCCTTCACCACGTTGCACCCCGGCCTCGGCGTCGTGCGCGTCGACGAGCGCGACTTCGTCCTCGCCGACATTCCCGGCCTGATCGAGGGCGCGCACGAGGGCCAAGGCCTCGGCGACCGCTTTCTCGGCCACGTCGAGCGCTGCGGCGCGCTGGTGCATCTGGTCGATGCGACCGGCGAGGACGCCGGCGCCGCCTACCGCGCCGTGCGTCGGGAGCTCGCCGCCTACGGCGGCGGCGTCGCCGAAAAAAAAGAGATCGTCGCGCTCTCCAAGGTCGACGCGGTCGACGAGGCGACGCTGAAGAAGCAGCGCGAGCGCCTGAAGCGCGCGATGCGGAGCTACGGCCCCCCGCTGGCGGAAGGCGCCAGGCGCGCGCCGCCGCTGGAGCTGTCGGCGGTCACGGGGCGCGGCGTGAAGGAAGTTCTGCGCGCGACCCTCGCCGCGATCGACGCCGGCCGCGCGCGCCAAGCAGAAGAGACGAAGCCGGAGCCGGCGTGGTCGCCTTGAGGCCTCGGCGATCTTGCAGCCGCGCTCGCCGAGCGCGGCCGGCGCCCCGCGCCGCTCTCGCCGGGGCCGGTCTCGCCGTCAAGGAGTTCGTCAAGTTTTGTCAAGTCTCGTCAAGTCTCGTCAAGCCATGTCAAGCGTTGTCAAGGATTTCCTTCGGCAATTCGTGTGATATCAAGGGCTTATGCTGCGTCAAGGACGAAATCCCCGTTTGGCGAATTTCCCGGCCGTCGCAACCTCCTCGGCAGCGGGTTTGCAGGATCGACGAAGAAGCAGAGTAGCACGGATTCCGATTATCGGAAAGCATTTCCCGCGCGCGGACGCGGGCTGCGCCGCCCCGGCTCGCTCGCCGCTGGGCTCGTTATTCCGAGACTTCCGCCCCGCGCCGTCGTAGGCTCGGCCGTGATGAAATGCCTCGTCGTCGTCGCGCACCCTCTTCCCGAAAGCCTCTGCTGCGCGCTCGCCGCGAGCGCGGCCGAGGCGCTGCGCGCGGCCGGGCATGAGGTTTGGCTCGAGGACCTCTACCGCGACGAATTCGCCGCGGCGCTGACGGCGGCGGAGCGCGCGAGCTATTACGGGCACCCTTACGACTCGAGCGCCGTGCGGCCGAGGATCGATCGGCTGGTCGCCGCCGAAGGCCTGGTCGTCTGCTTCCCTACCTGGTGGTTCGGCTTTCCCGCCATTCTCAAGGGCTGGTTCGACCGCGTATGGGCGCCCGGCGTCGCTTACGACCATGCCGACGATTTCGGCCCGATACGGCCGCGATTGCGCAATCTGCGCCGCACCCTCGTCGTCACCTCGCTCGGCGCGCCCTGGTGGGTCGATTGGCTCGTGCTGCGCCGCCCGGTGCGGCGCGTGCTGAAGACCGCGATCCTCGGCGCCTGCGCTCCCGCGTGCAAGTTCGACATGCTGACGATCTACAAGGCCGAGCGGTTGCGGCGAACCCAAGTCGAGCGGCTGTCGGCGAGAATGAAGGCGAGGCTCGGCGGGTGGAAGTGATGCCCATGGCCGATCGCGCCGCCTGCCATCGCCGTGCTCGCCGTCAAGGTCGAGGCGCGTTCTTGAGATTGACGCTCCATCCGCACTCATCCTCGCAGTAGAAATAAGGACCATACCTTCCTTCGTTGTAGACAGTGCGTGCGCCACAGCGTCCACATCGAGGATTTTCTGCGTCGCCGACGGTTTGCAATGCCTTATCGGCAGATACACGGCGTTTTGACACGTTAGCGGCGACAGCTGCGGCGAGACCCGAATTGACAACTCGCGTCATGCTTTCATCAGTGAGGTGGGTATGGCTCAAAACATTCAGGGAGCCGTGCCAAACGATTCTCTTGTCGATGAGCACGATTTTTTCATGAATGCGTGCACGACAATCAACGACACAATTCAGCCCCTCTAAATCGTCGAGGGCTTCCTTGCTGCGTTTGAGATCCATAGAGCCGTTAAGCTTTGGGGGACGCGTGACGCAACGAATCTTCACGCCACCGATCGTTTTCATCCGTAACAAATCCCCAAGTTTTGCCACTCGACTCGGCGTCACGAAGCCAGAAAATATTATAATCGATTCCTTCGCATTCGAGAGGTCGGCCTCAATTGCAGCGTCGAACGTGGACTGGTTGAAAATGCCCATGGTTTTCGCGTCAAGGTCCAACGGCACGCGATCAAAGAGCCCGCGAAGATCGCTTTCGATCGGACGTAAGGCAAGGAGTTCAGCGCCCGGAATCACACGGCCCGACCGCTGAATGTCATATAGAATTCCGCGAAGGAGCGAGGCGCTTGGGAGCAACCGATCAAGGTAGGTCAAATTCGCGATTACGATTAGGTGATTCTTGGCGCGGCTCACGGCGACGTTCATGAGGCGCGCGCCTACGTCCTTCGGGGGAATGCCCCGGAGGAACTGGCCGAGCATTCGCGCCCCTCCGTGACTCTCCGGCAGCTCAAGAACGATCGCATTGCGCTCGTCGCCCTGGAAACTGTGGACAGTTCCGACGCGAACGAACTTTCCGAGACCTTCAGTCTCGAGCAGCTTGCCAATCAGCTTGGATTGCGCGGCGTACGGCGTACAAATTGCCAGGTCTTCCTCGGCCTGAATGTATCCTTGCCCATGCAAGTGCCACGCGAGATTTCGAGCCAGTAAGGCATGCATGAGATTGAAGCGCGAGTAAAATGCGTTCACGCTTTCGAAAGGCCACAGATCAGAGGTGTCAACGACGGTGAGCGTCCCGTCAAACGGCACCGCGGGCTTTTTCGCTATTGATTCCTGATCTCCCTCGATAGCACTCTTTAAGAGACCGCCATACATTGGCTCGGAGATCAACCTGCAAATAGCGCTATCCATCCGGCGCTGCGTATCTAGCATCACCCTTCGCGGATCGCCAATGAGGGGATTGTCCAATCCTGCTGCTGCAAACACATCGTGCCCCAAGACGTCATAAACGGTCTGCTGTGATGTTTGAACGATAGGAGGTATCTGCCGGAAATCGCCACATACGATAACTCGATCTTTCGCTAAACCCGCAGCGAACCAAACCATAGGCAAAAGCACCATCGATGCTTCGTCGATGATCACCATTTCCACTTGGCCGATGTCTCTTGCTGTCAAATATGTCTTGGCGCAGGTCGCGCCAAGAACCTTAGCCTCCTTTGTTACGGCAGCTCGTAAATCATTGATCTTCGACTCAAGCTCCCGGAGTTCCGCAAAGAGCGGAGCGCGATCTTTGTCGGCACCGGCGATGACGTGCTCGACATGCGCGCGGTTGAACGGCCGCAGTCGCTCATGCAACCTGTCCCGCTCTATCTTGGCGCTCTCAAATCTCGCCTTCGATTCATCATACAGGGTTTTCGTGTTCTCAAGTTTGGAGGCGATGCTGCTACGACGGGCCTGTGCTGCGAGGATGTCCTTTTGAATTGCTTCCTCGCTGCGCTTGAATATAGCGAACAAAGCGTTTCGTCGCTTTTCGAGTTCACTGTCGAGTTTTTGAAGCTCGGCAAGGATAGATCGAAAGTTGGCGGCGATGTCTTTTGCGGCACGCACCAAGCCGTTTGTAGCCGCGAGGTGATTGTCGACGCTGCTCTGAGCAGCGTCGAATTGCATGAAACGATCGATAATTATTCTAGCTTCAGCCGTTCGCTTATCGATCCGCGCAAGCTGCCCTTGCACCTCACCTAAACGGGCCTTGATACTGACGGAGCGGCGCTCAACGATCCCCTCAACAGTAACATACGCATCATATTCAGTTGCCAGCCTATCATCGGCGATGCGACCGAGACGGACGATACGTCCATCTTGCATCGCAGGGTGTTGTTTGCCGAGATTCTTGCATATTCGGTATATGACCTGATCGACCGCCTTGTTGGTGTTTGAGCAGATCAAAATCCGTTTGCCACTCTCAAATCCCGAACGGACAATCTCGCTGAGGAGAAAGGTCTTCCCGCATCCGGGTGGCCCCCAGATGTAAGTGATCGATGCCGTCAGAGCCCTTTGCCGCGCCTTACCCTGGGCGATGTCGAGGGGTTTATTCGACGGTGCCTCCGCTATCGCGGGGGGATTGGCAGGCGGTTTCCCTTTGCCGACAACCGAATCGGAAATGATCCGGTTGAGGGCGAGCACACCTTTGGAAACATCCTCAATCCTTTGCTTAAGGGCCTCCAAGAGAGCGGTGGCATCAACGACGAGAACCACACGCTGAAGAACGCGGCCCAATTCTTCATCGATCGCAAGCCACAAACGCCCTGGCCCAATCGATACGATCGAGCCTTCGACGCGACGGCCCGAAACCTCAACCATAACCTTAGCGTCTTCGAATAAATCCGCAGCATCGGTGAACGAAAACTCATAGATCGGCTCCTTCCCCCCGCCGCGTATTCCGTTTTCAAGTTCGTAGCGCTTTTGACCAGCGCCGGTTGCTTTGATTTCGGCGATCAGGGCAGACAATGCTGCGGCATAAACCTGCGGGAGGTCGGCGTTCGCGGGGACGGCGAGAGGGCGGCCTGCATTTAGCGGACGGACCCAGGGCGGCGGCAACCCCGCCGTTCCTACAGGGCGGACGCGCGACAAGCGTTCCGGACGTTTGCGATCATCCGGCGGTCGGTCGCGATCCAAAGTTATCATCCCGGGTCGTCCACTAGGCTTTGCCGCATTGATGGCGTCATCATTTGCGGGCGGTCGTACGCTTTCGTATTCGACCGCTTCCCAATTTGTGTCGCTTTGCGGCGACGCGTCGTTGTCAAATGTGCTCGGCGCGCAGCCCGCCTCTGCCTCGGATTCAAGATCATCCAGTTTCTTGGCTGCCACAACGAGAAGTCGCCGGGCTCGTGGCAATTTGCGGAGCGATAGCTCTTGCACGAGTTGCGTGAGAACGGTCACATCGCGATGCTGCGCGCTGAACACCGCCTCAAGGTCTTCGATCGAATAGGATGCGTATGGTCTCCGAGGTTCGGCCATCGTTACATCCCGCCCACCATGGCCCGGCTTCCGACAGTCCACGCCGGTTCCGGTGCCACAGGAAGGCGTCGCCTCATCATCGCCCCCTCAGCAACGCCGTGACTCGCTCGATGAAACGCGCCGCGACGTCGATAGCGTCATTGGCTTCCTGCATCACAGGTCGAGGCCGTCGCGGCGCAGCTCCTGCATGAGGCCGGTGCGCTCGCGATAGGAGCCGGCTTGCAGAGGCAGGGCGTTGATGACGATCCCGGTGTCGGAAAGGATGTCGGCCTCGATTCTTGCGATTCGTCCGGCTTCCTTTCCGAAGCCGTCGAGGTCTTCGAGGAAGACCGCCACGTCGTAGTCGGAATCGGCGCGCGCGTCGCCGCGGGCGCGGGAGCCGAACAGCACCACGCGCTCGATCCGCTCGCCATAGACTTCATCGAGCGCGGCGCGGAAACGGCTCAAGACGGGGTCGACGATCGCCGCCATGAATTGCGTATAGCACGGCCGATTTCAGCGGGCGAAACGCATTTCCGGCGATCCCGGCGAAGCGCCGCTCTCGCGGTCGCCCCGACCGCATCGATCGCTCACGCGACGGCCGCTCATACCCACGGCCGAACCCGCCGCCCCCGCAGGCCGCGTCACGGCCTACTTGGCGAAGATCGACGCGCCCTGTTCGGCGCGGCCGACGCCGGCGCGGAAGGCGGCGAACAGTTCGCGCCCGACGCCCGAATGCGCCGCGCTCAAGTCTTGGGTCGCCGGCGCGCGCGCCGCCCATTCGGCCGCCTCGACCAGCACTTCGAGCCGGCCGTTCGGCGCGTCGAGGCGAACGCGATCGCCGTCGCGGATTTTGGCGATCGGCCCGCCCGCCGCCGCCTCCGGCGTCACGTGGAGGGCGGCGGGAATCTTGCCCGAGGCGCCCGACAGGCGCCCGTCGGTGACCAGCGCGACGCGATGGCCGCGGTCCTGGACGACGCCGAGCAGCGGCGTCAGCTTGTGCAATTCGGGCATGCCGATCGCCCGCGGCCCCTGAAAGCGCACCACCGCGACCACGTCGCGGAACAATTCGCCGGCGCGAAACGCCGCGTGCAATTCCTCCTGGCTGTGGAACACGCGCGCCGGCGCTTCGATCAAGAGCCGCTCGGGCGCGACCGCCGAAGTCTTCATGACGGCGCGCCCGAGCGGCCCGTCGAGCACGCATAGGCCGCCGGTCGGCTGGAACGGATTGTCCGCGCCGCGCAGCACGCTTTCGTCGCCGCTCCGCGCCGCCGCCTCGCGCCAGGCGACGGCGCCGCCTTCCGCCAGCGTCGGCTCCACGACATAGTCGGAAAGACCCTTGCCCCACACCGTGCGCGCGTCGGCGTGCAGCAGCCCTTCCTCCAGCAGCGAGCGGATCAGCAGCGGCATGCCGCCGGCGGCCTGGAACGCGTTCACGTCGGCCTTGCCGTTGGGATAGATGCGCGCCAGCAGCGGCGTCGCTTCGGCGAGATCGGCGAAATCGTCCCAGGTCAGATGGATTCCCGCCGCCGCGGCGATGGCGATCAGGTGGATCGTCAGGTTGGTCGAGCCGCCCGTCGCGTTGAGGCCGACGACGCCGTTTGCGATCGCGCGCTCGTCGATCACGTGGCCGATCGGGGTGAAGGCGTTCCCCAGCGCCGTCAGCTCCAGCGCTCTTCTTGCGCCCAGCGCCGTCAGCGCGTCGCGTAAGGGAGTGTTCGGGTTGACGAACGAGGCGCCGGGCAGATGCAGCCCCATGATCTCCATCAGCATTTGGTTGGTGTTGGCGGTGCCGTAGAAGGTGCAGGTGCCAGGCGCGTGATAGGCCTCGGCTTCCGAGAGCAGCAACTCCTCCCGCGTCGCCTTGCCCTCGGCGTAGCGCTGGCGGATTTTCGACTTCTCGTCGTTGCCGAGGCCCGACGTCATCGGCCCCGCCGGCAGAAAAACCGCCGGCAGATGACCGAAAGAGAGCGCGCCGATCAGCAGGCCGGGCACGATCTTGTCGCAGACGCCGAGATAGACCGCCGCGTCGAACATCTGGTGCGACAGCGCCACCGTCGTCGACAGCGCGATCACGTCGCGCGAGAACAGCGACAGCTCCATGCCGACTTCGCCCTGGGTGACGCCGTCGCACATCGCGGGAACGCCGCCCGCCACCTGCGCGGAGGCGCCCGCCTCGCGCGCCGCGCGCTTGATCAGGTCGGGAAAGCGCTCGAACGGCTGGTGCGCGGAGAGCATGTCGTTGTAGGCGGTGACGATCGCCAGATTCGGCCCCGCCCCGTCGCGCAAGCGTTGCTTGTCGGCGCCGCCGCAGGCGGCGAAGCCATGGGCGAAATTGGCGCAGCCGAGCTTTTTCCGCGCCGGCCCCTGCGCGACCGCGTGATCGATGCGGTCGAGATAACGCCGCCGCGAATCGCGGCTGCGCTCGGCGATGCGTTGCGTGATTTCGCCGACGCGGGCGTGGAGGGTCGGGGACATGGGGGGCCTTTCAAGGGTCGCGAACGCGTGGAGCGACTTCTATTGCGCCTTGGCGGCCAACGAAAGGCGGGGCGAGGCGCACAACGCCCGTCAGCAATTAAAGGAATCCGGACGCCGTCATTGCTGTGACGGATCAAACTTATCAAGCCCGCTCGTACAGCCCGACCAGCTTGCCGCGCGCGAGGACGGCACCGCGCATCGCCGCGAGGACCTCGGCGAGATCGGGCCGGTCGCCGACTGCGATCGGGCGCGACAGCGCGAACAATTGGAACACATAGCGGTGCGCGCCGTGCCCGTGGACCGGCCGCGGCCCCATGTAGCCGAGGCGTCCGAACAAACCCCGTCCGAAGGCGATTCCGGCGCCGCTCGCCGGCGACAGGGCGCCTTCGCGCAGGCCTGAGCAATCCGCGGGGACGCCGACGGCGAGCAGTTGGACGATCGGCCGAGGCGCCGGCGCGTCGGGGTCCTCGACGATCAGCGCGAACGCTGAGGTTCCGGCCGGCGTGCCCGACCAGTCGAGCGGCGGCGAGACGTTCTCTCCGACGCCGGCGCCGGCGAAACGCGTCGGCATCGCGCCGCCGTCGGCGAACGCCGCGCTGGCCAGCCGCAGGCTTGCGGGCGCGTCGGCGAAGCGCGGATCATTCCACGCCAAATGACGGTCTCCGGCGCGAACGCGCCGCAGCAGGCGACCGAGCGCCCGTTCCATCGCGTCTTTCAAGCCGCGGCCCTCAGCCCAGCGCCACCCGATACGCCGCCTCGGTCTTGGCCGCGATTTCCTCCTGCGTCACGCCCGGGGCGAGTTCGATCAGCGCCATGCCGCGGAAGCCGTGCTTGTCGATGGCGAACACGCCGAGATCGGTGATGACGAGGTCGACGACGCGCCGGCCGGTCAGCGGCAGCGTGCAATGATGCAGCAGCTTCGGGCCGTCCTTGGCCGCGTGCTCCATCAGCACGACGATGCGCTTGACGCCGGCCACCAGGTCCATCGCGCCGCCCATGCCCTTGACCATCTTGCCCGGAATCATCCAATTGGCGAGGTCGCCCTGTTCGGAGACCTGCATCGCGCCGAGGATCGCCAGGTCGATGTGGCCGCCGCGGATCATGGCGAACGACTCGGCGCTGGAGAAATAGCTGGTGGTCGGCAGTTCCGTGACGGCCTGCTTGCCGGCGTTGATGAGGTCGGGGTCCTCCTCGCCCTCGAACGGGAACGGACCCATGCCGAGCATGCCGTTCTCGCTCTGCAACTGAACGCGCACGCCCTCGGGGATGTAGTTCGACACCAGCGTCGGGATGCCGATGCCGAGATTGACGTAATAGCCGTCTTGCAATTCTTTCGCGGCGCGCGCCGCCATCTGATCGCGGGTCCAGCCCATGCGGCTTCTCCTGAATTAGGCGGCGCCGCGCTTGCGCGTGGCGCGTTGCTCGATCCGCTTCTCGGCGGCGGGGACATGGACGACGCGCTGGACGTAGATTCCCGGCGTGACGATGGCGTCGGGGTCGATTGCGCCCGGTTCGACCAGATGCTCCACCTCGGCGACGGTGAGCCTCGCCGCGGTCGCCATCATCGGATTGAAGTTTCGCGCGGTCTTGCGGTAGACGAGGTTGCCCTCCGTGTCGCCCTTCCAGGCGTGGACGAGCGCGAGGTCGGCGGTGAGGGCTTCCTCCATCACGTATTCCTCGCCGTGAAAATCGCGGATTTCCTTGCCCTCGGCGACCACCGTGCCGACGCCGGTGCGGGTGAAAAAGGCGGGAACGCCGGCACCGCCGGCGCGGATGCGCTCGGCGAGCGTCCCCTGCGGATTGAACTCCAGCTCCAATTGGCCGGAGAGATAGAGCTGGGCGAAGGTCTTGTTCTCGCCGACGTAGCTGGAAACCATCTTCCTGATCTGGCGCGTCTCCAACAACACGCCGAGCCCGACGCCGTCGACGCCGGCGTTGTTGGAGATGACGGTCAGATCCTTGGCCCCCGACTTGCGGACCGCTTCGATCAGAGTCTCGGGCATGCCGCACAGGCCGAAGCCGCCGGCCATCAGCGTCATCCCGTCCTTGACGACGCCGGCCAGGGCGTCCTCGGCGTTGGCGAAGACCTTGTTCATCGTTCCTCCCTTTAAGGATGCGCTCTCCTAGCTGCCCGATCCAACTGCCGCAAGGCCAAGAATCGCGCAGGCCGCGCTCGGGCGGACGGGGGGCGTCTTTGTTCCGTTCACCGAGTTCCTTGCAAAACCTATCACGATGGGTTACGAGTTCGCATGGTCACTGTCCATCGCGCTCGCGGCCTGAGATTCGTCATCTTCGTCGATGACCACGAGCCGGCTCATGTCCATGTGTTCGGCGACGGACAGGCGAAGATCGATTTGATCGGCGCCGAAGGCGCCCGACGCTCGTATGGGTCGACGGCATGAAGCGAAGTTCGTCGCGCCATGAAAATCGTCATCGAGCGGCGGGACGATTTGTTGGCGCGGTGGGGGGAAATCCATGGTTGAACTGACGGACGCCGAAATCGACGCGGCGGCGCAAAGGGGCGCGATCATCCGGGAGAGCGAGCCGCGCGCCAAGGCCGCGCGCTTCGACCGCCAACTCGGCCGCGTCATCGTCGATCTGACCAACGGCTGCGCCTTCGCCTTCCCGCCGCGGCTGGCGCAAGGGTTGGAGAACGCGAGCGACGACGAACTCGAGAAGCTCGAAATCCTCGGCGCCGGCTACGGCCTGCACTGGGAGGCGCTCGACGTCGATCTTTCCATCCCCGGCCTTCTCGCCGGCATTTTCGGCGCGAGGGCCTATCTGGCGCGGCGGGCGGGGCAGGCGAAATCGCCCGCCAAGGCCGCGGCGGCGCGCGCCAACGGCGCCAAGGGCGGGCGGCCGAGGAAGACCGGCTGAGGGCGGGGCGGAAGAAAGGATCGCACGGCCTACCTCGCCCCCCGCGCGCCGCCGCCCTCGCGAAACCACGCCCAGATCAGCGCGCCGAGCAGCGCGGCGAGGCCGAGGAAGCCGGCGGCGAGCGGCATTTGGGCGACCCCGACCAGCTCGCTCGCGCCGGTGCGCTTGACGCCGATGTAATCGGTGCCGGCGTAAACAGGCGATTGGTGCATGGCGACCAGCCGGGGAACTTCGATCGCATCGTCGGCGCGCTTAGCGAGCCGGCGCACGCTTCCCCCGCTCGCCTCGGCGAGCGGGCGCAGCTTCTCCAGCGTCGACACGACCTCCTGGAATTCGAGCGGATTTTCCGGGCCGACGACCGCCAGCGCGACGTGTTCGCCGTCGCTGGCGCGGTAGAGCCCGTCGGAATCGACCGCCAGCGTCGCGCGGGAAAGACCGGGGGCGACGCTCGCCAGTTGGACGGTCGTCGTCTTGCCGTCCGGCCCGGTCACGCTCGCCTCGGGGACGTCGCCCCTAACGCTTTGGCGCTCGATCGTCAGCTCGTGCCCCTTGGCGTGCGCACGCAGCGCCTCCTCTTCGAGGTCCGGCTCCTTCATCAGCCAGTGCGCGAGCCGGCGCAGCAGATCAAGATACGGGCCGCCGCCGTCGTAGCCGCGCGCCCACAGCCACATCTGGTCGGAGAGCAGCAGCGCGACGCGCCCCTTGTCGACGCGCGAGAGCGCCAGCAGCGGCGCTTTGTCCGCGCCTCGCAGCACCGCCGAGCCGCTGGTGACTTCGCCGCCGATCTGGCGCAGCCAGCGGCCCCACGCCGGCGGCGAGACTTCGCCGCCCGGCAGGCCGCGCGTCACCGGATGCTTGGCGCCCTCGGGCGAGATTTCGGCGCGAAACGCAGTATCGAACTCCTCGCCAGTCGGCCGGGCGGGCGAAATCTCGCCGAGCGGCGTGTCGTAGAGACCCTCCGGCGTGCCGAAAGCCGGCCCCTCGGCCAGCAACAGCGCGCCGCCCTCGCGGACATATTTGACCACGTTGTCGAGATAAAAGCGCGGCAGGATCGCTTGGCTGGAATAGCGGTCGAAGATGATGAGATCGAAGTCCTTGATCTTTTTCCCGAACAGGTCCGCCACCGGAAACGCGATCAACGACAGTTCGTCGATCGGCGTGCCGTCGGTCGCCTTCTCCGGCGGACGCAGAATGGTGAAATGGACGAGATCGACGTTAGCGTCGGATTTTAAGAGATTGCGCCACATGCGCTCGCCCTGATGCGGCTCGCCCGACACCAGCAGCACCCGCAACTTGTCGCGCACGCCCTCGATGGCGATGACCGCCTTGCCGTTGCGCGTCGTCAATTCGTCTTCTACGGGAGCGACTTCGAGCTCGATCACGTTGGGACCGGCGTGGTCGATCGGGACCTTGATCGAGAGGGGTCGGCCGACCTCGACGGGCGCCGTCGCGATCGTCTGGCCGTCGCGGCGCACGGTCAGGCTCGCGGGCTCGCCTTTGTCGGCGGTGTCGAGGACGCGGGCGACGATCGTCTGGTCCTTGCCGACGATGCCGAAGCGCGGCGCTTCGACGAGTTCGATGCGGCGGTTGCGTTCGCCCTCGTGGCCGGTGACGAGAACGTCCAGCGGCGCGTCGAAGCCGAGCGCGTCGAGCGAAGAGGGAATGTCGTGCGCGATCCCGTCGGTGACGAGGATCGCCGCGCCGACGCGTTCGGGCGGCGCATCGCTCAGCGCCGAGCGCAGCGCCGCGAACAATTGCGTGCCCCGATTGTCGGGATCGCTCTTGGCGGTCTCGACGAAACGCGTCTCGACGTCGCCCAGCGCGGCGAGGCGCTTTTCCAGTTCGGCGCGCGCTTCGTCCGTCTGGCGCGGCCGCTCGCCGATCTGATTGGACGCCGATCGATCGACGACGACCGCGACGACGTCCTTCAGCGGCCGGCGGTCCTCGCGCACCAGCGAGGGATCGAGCAGCGCGAACCCCAGCAGCGCCAGCGCGAGCGCACGCGGCGCCGCGCCGCGCGGACGCCGCCACAGCGTCAGCGCGATCAGCGCCAGCGCCAGGGCGGCCAGCCCCTCCAGAACGGGGACCGGCGGCAGCGGCTGAAAGGCGATCGACCACGCGTTCAATGGGAAAGCCTTTCCAGGAGGTCCTTGGCGTGGACCTGGTCCGCCTTGTAACTGCCGGTCAGCGTGTACATCACCAGATTGACGCCGCCGCGCAGCGCCAGTTCGCGCTGGCGCGCGCCGCCGGGAACGAGCGGATAGAGCGGCCGGCCGTCGGCGTCGACCGCCCAGGCGGCGGCGAGGTCGTTGGAGGCGATGACGATCGGCGAAACGCTGTCGCCGGCGCGCGCCGGGCGCGGCGCGCGATCGTTCGGGTCGGGCGGCGGCAGCGCTTCGATCCAGGTCAAGCCGCTGTCGGTGCGGCCGACGAAATTATCGATGAGATAGAAGGTTTTCGTCACGACGTGGTCGCGCGGGACCGGCTCCAGCTCGGGCACGTCGACGCCGGCGAGCAGGGTTCGCAGCCATTGGCCTTCAGGGGTCGGCGGTCCGCCGGGGCGCGCCGTCAGGGCGTCGCGCGTGTCGAACACCACCGTGCCGCCGTTCTTCATGAAGGCGGCGATGCGCGCGACCGCGCTCGCCGGAGGCTGCGGCCGCCCGGCCGCCACCGGCCAGTAGATCAGGGGATAGAAGCTCAATTCGTCGCGGGCCGGATCGAGCGCGACCGGCTCGGCGACCTCGGCCGAGGTGCGCTCGTTGAGCACGCGCCTCAGATTCTCCAGTCCGAGGCGCGAGGTCTCGTCGACCGCCGCGTCGCCGGTGGCGATATAGGCGAGATGAGTCGCCCTCGCCGCCTCGGCGTCGCGCTCGGAAATCGGCGCCGCTTCGCCCGCCGAGGCTCGCGGGCCATTGAGCGCCGCGCCGGCGAGCGCGCCGATGAGCAGCAGCGCGGTCGCGGCCGGCCTTGCGAATCGCGGCGCGCGGCCGAGCCACAGGCTGGCGAACCCGTCGGCGAGAAAGCCGAGGAACGCCGCCAGCAGCAGCCAGGGCTTGAGATCGAGCGGCGCGGCGACGTCGAGCCCGCTCGAGGCGACGCTGAGGCCGCCGTAGTCCGCCGGCGCCAGCGTCTGGCCCGGCGTCATCGCATTGACGGCTTCCAGCGCCTCAGGCGCGCCATAGAACCCGGGCGGATGCGCGGCGTCTCCCGGCCCGGCGAAATCGTCGCCGATCGGCGCGGCCTCGGCGGGCGGGGGGCCGAGAACGCCGAAGCCGTCGAGGATGCGGTAAGGCGCGCGCGACGCCTCGGCGCCCGTCTCGGCGGCGCCGTTCGCCTCGGCGGGCGCGGCGCCGGCGCGCGCGACGATGCGCCGCAGCATGTCGACGAACAGCCCGGAGATCGGCAGGTTCGACCAGGTGGTGTCCGCCGTCACGTGGAACAGCACGACGAGGCCCTTGCCGCGCCGCTCGGCGGTCACCAGCGGCGTGCCGTCGGCCAGGCGCGCCCAGGTCTTGGCGGCCAGGCCCGGCTCCGGCTCGGCGAGCACCTGGCGCGACACCGTCACTTCGTCCGGCGCGGCGAGGCCGAGGAACGGGCTGTCTTTGTCGAAGGGCGCGATGTGCTTGGGCGTCTCCCACGACAGCGCGCCGCCGAGCGTGCGCCCGCCGCGCCTCAGCGCGGTCGGCGTCAGATCGTCCTCGCCGGCCGCCAGGCGCGTGCCGGCGAAGCGCACCAGCACGCCGCCCGATTCGACGAAATCGACCAGCTTGTCGTGCGCCGGGCCGGGAGGCACGCTCATGTCGGCGAGCGCGAGAACCGACGGCTTTTCCGCCAGCAGCGACAGGATCGGATCGCTCGCCGCGTCGCGCCATTCGCGGATTTCGGCGAACGGCACCAGCGCGCGCTTGATGTAGTAGGTCGGCGACAACAGCGGCTGCGCGACGTCGGCGCTGGCGCCCGAGAGGATGGCGACCCGCCGCCGCCGCGAGCGTTCGTCGACCAGCCAGACCGCGCCCGCGGATCCCTCGCCGGCGACTTCGACCCGAGCGGCCTGATTGCGCAGCTCGACCGGCAGATCGAAGTCGGCTTCGGCCGTGCGCGCCGCGCCGAAGTCGAACGGCGCTTCGCCGATCGAGCGCCCCTGGGCGTCGAGCGCGCGCGCGACGCCTTTTTGCCGCGCATCGGCGCCGGCGCGGGTCAGATGGGCGGCGAGCGCCCCGGCGAGATTGTCGACCCCGGCGAGGCCGACCGGCGTCGAGCGATCCGCGACGACGGAGGCGGTGTGGCCGCTCGCGGTCGCCGCAAGGCCGCGCGCAAAGGCGCCGGCGCCGCCGAGGTCGATTCCGTCGGCGATCCAGACGATCTCGGCGTTCGGATTGGCGGCGACAAAACGCGCGATCGCCGGCAGCGTCGCCTCGCGCGGCGGTGCATAGGGAACCGGCGCCAGCGCGCGCAGTTTCTCTTCGATGCGCGGGCCGTCGAGCGCCGCCACGTCGAGCCCGCCTTGAGAAGTCGGCAGCACGGCCGTCAGGCGCCCCGCGCGGCTCGCGCCGTTGAGCGCCTCGCGCGCGAAAGCGAGGCGGCGCTCCCAGGTCGACGCCGCCGGCCAGCCGTCGTCGATCAGCAGCAGCAACGGCCCCGCGCCGGCGCCCGAAGTCGGCGAGACGCGCCAGATCGGCCCCGCCATCGCCAGGATCACCAGCGCGGCGATCGCGATCCGCAGCGCCAGCAGCGGCCATGGCGTCTTGGCCGGCGTCGCGTCCTTCGCGTCGAGGCCGATCAGCAGACGCAGCGGCGGGAACACCGCCTGGCGCGGCCGCGGCGGCGTCACTTTCAGAAACACATAGAGCGCGGCGAGCAGCGCGAGGGCGGCCAGGACCGCCGGCGCGGCGAAGGCGAGGGGCAGGCCGAACATCGTCAGGCGCTCCAGGCTGTCGTCATCGGCTCGGGGACGGCGAGCCGCGAGCGCAGCGCGAGCAGCGCCTGCGCCGCCGACTGGTCGGTTCGATGCAACGCGAAACCCCAGCCGCGCGCGGCGCAGGCGGCGCGAATCGCCTCGCGATGCTCGGCGAGGCGCTCAAGATAGGCTTGGCGCAGGCTCTGCGCGCGCGGCGCGCGAAGCCTCGCGGCGCCGCCCGCCTCGAGGAATTCGGTGTGGCCGACGAAAGGAAAAGTCTCCTCGATCGGGTCGGCGACCATGACGAGCTGACCCTCGGCCCCTTGCGCCGCGAGCGCGTCGATCGCCCGCGCGGTCTCTTGCGCGTCGCCCAGGAAATCGCCGATCAGCGCCACTTTGCAGCGCGCCCTCAACGGCTCGGAAGAGGGAAGGCCGGGTGCCGGAGCGCCGCGCAGACGCTCGTCGGCGGCGATCGCTTCGGCGAAGCGCTCGATGACGCCGCGCGTCGCCAGCGGACGGGTGAGGCCGATAAGGCCGGCGCGCTCGCCCCCGCGAACCGCCAAGTCCGCCAGCGCGAGCGCCAGCACGGCGGCGCGATCGATTTTCGCGCAGGGCGCGAGGGTGGAGGCGAACGCCATCGAGGCCGAGCGGTCGAACCAGGTCCAGACGGTGTGCGAGGCTTCCCATTCGCGCTCGCGCACGAAGGCGCGGTCCTCGCGCGCCGAGCGGCGCCAGTCGACGCGCGCCGCCGGCTCGCCGGAAATGAACGGGCGAAACTGCCAGAACGTTTCGCCCGGACCCGCCTGTCGCCGCCCATGCACGCCGTGGAACAGGGTGTGCGCGACTTGCCGCGCGGCGACCACCAGGCTCGGCAGGCGCGCCGCCAGGGTCGTGGCTTGCTGACGGATCGGCCGGCCTGAAACGGGAGCGGCTGTCGCCATCGCTTCAGCGCAGCGTCTTGGCGACGAGGCGCGCGACGACGGCGGAAATCGTCTCGCCCTCGGCGCGCGCGGCGTAGGTCAGCGCCATCCGGTGCTTGAGCACCGGCTCGGCCAGCGCGACGATGTCGTCGATCGAGGGCGCGAGACGGCCCTCGACCAGCGCGCGGGCGCGACTGGCCAGCATCAGCGCCTGCGCGGCGCGCGGCCCCGGACCCCATGAAATCGACTGGGTCAGCTCCGGGTCGCCCTCGCCCGGACGCGCCGCGCGCACCAGATCGAGGATCGCCTCGACGACGCTTTCGCCGATCGGCGCGCGTCGCACCAGGCGCTGCGCCGCCATCAGCTCGGCGGCGGTCATCGCCGGCTTAGGCGCCGCTTCGCTGTCGCCGGTGGTCTCGATGAGAATGCGCCGTTCGGCGTCCCGGTCGGGATAGCCGACGTCGATCTGCATGAGGAAGCGGTCGAGCTGCGCCTCGGGCAAGGGATAGGCGCCCTCCTGCTCCAGCGGATTTTGCGTCGCCAACACATGGAAGGGGACCGGCAGGTCGTGGCGCGCGCCCGCGACGGTGACGTGATGCTCCTGCATCGCCTGCAACAGCGCCGACTGGGTGCGCGGGCTGGCGCGGTTGATTTCGTCGGCCATCAGCAATTGGGCGAAAATCGGGCCTTTGATGAAGCGGAAACTGCGCGCGCGGTCCAGCCCTTCCTCCATCACCTCGGCGCCCAGGATGTCGGAGGGCATCAGGTCCGGCGTGAATTGCACCCGCAACGCATCGAGGCCCATGACGACGCCGAGCGTCTCCACCAGCTTGGTCTTGGCCAGGCCCGGCACGCCGATCAGCAGGCCATGGCCGCCGGCGAGCAGGGTGACCAGCGTCTGCTCGACCACCGTCTCCTGGCCGAAGATCACCGCCCCGATGGCCTCGCGCGCGGCGGCGATGCGGGCAAGACTCATTTCGGCGGCCTTCGCGGCGCTGGCGTCAAAATCGGCGACGGTCATCGATGCTCCTTATGCAATTCGCAGGCCGCCGCTCGCGGCGCCCGTCTGTTTCCCTCTCGCCGCCAACGGCCGAGCGGAAAAGCTCGGCGTCCGAATTCCCCTTCGGCGCGTCCCGCACTAGATTGGACTCCCCAGGGCTTCTCGGCCATGGGTAACATGGAGAGCGCACGCTTGCCCACAAACAAGCGCGAGATTATGGCGGAGCGGAGCGAAAGCGACGGCGCGAGCCGAACTCCCGATCAGGCCCTCTGCGGCCTCGGCGAGGCGGCCGAGGCGCGAAAGCGCGGTCCCGCTCCGGTGCACTTATGGAATCCGCCGTACTGCGGCGAGATCGACATGCGCATCGCCGCCGACGGGACATGGCATTATTGCGGCTCGCCGATCGGCCGCGCTCCGCTGGTGCGGCTGTTCGCTTCGATTCTGCGCAAGGACGAGGATCGCCACGTCCTGGTGACGCCGGTCGAACGCGTCGGCGTCAGGGTCGACGACGCGCCTTTCGTCTGCGTCGAGATGGGCGTGGAAGCGGCGGACGGCGAGCCGAGCCTGACTTTCCGCACCAATGTCGAGGATTTCGTCGCGGTCGACGCCGAGCATCCGCGGCGCTTCGAGCGCGGCGCGGCCGACGGGATCAAGCCCTACGTGCGCGTGCGCGGCGGCTTGTGGGCGCTGGTCAATCGCGCGCTCTATTACGACCTCGTCGCGCTCGGCGGAGTCGAGCCGTGGGGCGGCGAGGATTGGTTCGGCGTGCGCTCGGGCGCCCTGTTCTTCCCGATGACCCGCGCCAGCGAGATCGACGGCCTTTGAGCGCTTCCCCGCCCAGCGATTTTTCCGCCGACGACTTGCGCCGCCTCGCGCGCGAGCGGCTCGCCCAGCGCCTGACGGAGGACGCTTTCGCCGCCGGCGCTGCGCCGCGGGCGAGCGACTACGCGCTCAACGGCCCGTTGCCCGACGAGCGGACGATCGCGCGCGCGCGTCCGGCGGCGGTGATCGCGCCGATCGTGGCGCGGCGCGAGGGCCTGAGCGTGTTGCTGACGCTGCGCGCGGCGCATTTGCGCACGCATTCCGGCCAGGTCGCCTTTCCCGGCGGCAAGATCGACGACGGCGAAACGGCGCGCGAGACCGCCTTGCGCGAGGCGCGCGAGGAAATCGGCCTCGAAGAGCGGTATGTCGAGCCGCTTGGCTGGCTCGATTCCTATCTGACCGGGACAGGCTATCGCGTCGCGCCGCTGGTGGCGCTGATCGATCCCGCCTTCACGCTTCACGTCAACGCCCATGAGGTGGCTGAGGTCTTCGAGGCGCCGTTCGCTTTCCTGATGGACCCCGCCAATCACCGCCTCGAGGAGCGCGAATGGCGGGGGCGAATGAGAAAGTTCTACGCCATGCCCTACGGCGAGCGCTATATCTGGGGCGCCACCGCTGGCATCTTACGCAATCTCTCCGAGAGGCTGTTTTCCTGATGTGGCGCCCGATCGTCGAGTCGCTCTCCCTGTTTCTCGCCCCGTTTGTCCTCTTCGCGGTCTATCTCGCCCTGCGCCTGCGTTATCCCTTGGCGATCGAGCATTGGACGCGCAGCCGGGTCGCGACGATGATCCTCGTCGGCTTGGCGGCGGCGCTGATTGGAATCATCGTGATGATTTCGGCCGCGCCGCGCAGCCAGGGCGTCTATGTGCCGGCCCATATCGAAAACGGCGCGCTGGTGCCCGGACATTTCCAATGAGCGGCCTCACCGCCATTCGCGACGGACGCCTCGTCGATCGGCGCCTGCTCGACGAGGGACGGCTCGCGCGCGCGCTGCGGGCGCTCGACGGAGAGGGCGAGGAGACGCGCCTGGTCGGCGGCGCGGTGCGCGACCTCGCGCTGGGCGAGAAGGCCGACGATTTCGATCTGGCCACCACCGCCTCGCCCGAAGAGGTGATGAAGCGCGCGCGCGCGGCCGGCTTCGGCGTCGCGCCGACCGGCCTCGCGCACGGCACGGTGACGGTGATCGTCGCCGGCCAGCCGATCGAGGTGACGACGCTGCGCCGCGACGTCGCCACCGACGGGCGTCACGCCACGGTGGCGTTCGGCCGCGATTTTCGCGCCGACGCGCGGCGGCGCGATTTCACCATCAACGCGCTTTCTCTCGGGCGCGACGGCGTCGTGCATGATTACGCCGGCGGACTCGCCGACCTCGCCGCGCGGCGCGTGCGCTTCATTGGCGACGCGAGCGAGCGCATCCGCGAGGATTACCTGCGCATCCTGCGCTTCTTTCGCTTCTCGGCCCGCTACGGCGAGGGCGCGCTCGACGCCGAGGGCTTAAGCGCGGCGATCCGGGAGCGCGACGGCTTGGGCGTCCTGTCGCGCGAGCGGGTGCGCGCCGAGTTGCTCAAGCTGCTGGCGGCGCCCCGCGCCGGCGAAGTCGTCACCGCGGTTTGCGAGGCGGGACTGCTGAACCCGCTCCTTGCGGGGCAGACCGATGCGGCGCGGCTCAGACGCGTGGCTGCGATCGAGGCGCAACGCGGCGAGCGGCCCGACGCGCTGCTGCGCCTCGCCGCGCTCTGCGTAGGGATCGAAGACGACGCGGAGCGCCTGCGCGAGCGCCTGCGCCTCTCCAACGCCGAATTCGAGCGGCTCGCCATCCTCGGCCAGGCGCTGCCCGGCTTGCACGGACTGAGCGCGCCGCCGCCCTACGGCGCGCTGCGCGGGCTGCTGTTCGAGCGCCGGCGGCGCGGCGCGCTCGACGCCTTGACGCTCGCGCACGCCGATTCCGGCGCGCCGGCCGACGACTGGCGCTTCGCCGACGCCTATCGTTTCCTCCAGGAAACGCCCGAGCCGACGCTGCCGATCACCGGTGCCGACATCCTCGCGCGCGGCGTCGCGCACGGGCGCCGCGTCGGCGCGACGCTGAAAACGCTGCAAGCGCTATGGATTCGCGCCGGCTTTCCCCGCGAGCCGGAAGCGCTGGCGCGGCTGCTCGACGAAGCGCTGCGGGAGTGAGGGGGAGGCGGATGAATGGAGCGCCGGCGCCCGACCCCGCGAGCGCTGGCGGATTGACGCATCTCTTGATGCGCCGGGGGCCACATCGGCTCGTCGCCGTCAAGCGGCTTCGCCGCTCCTACGCTTCGCTTCGGCCGCTTCGCGGTGACTGCGCCGTTCCGATGTGGCGTTTTTGTTTCCATGATCGTTGCTGCGGGAAGCCGGCCCGGCGGGCCGGCTTCCCGCAGCAACGATCATGGAGGCCAAGCGCCTGAGCCGCGCGCAGGGCGATCGTCCGCTCATTTGGGCCGCAGATCGACGCCGACCCCCTTGTCGACGAATTGCAGCGTATAGGCCCTCTTGTAGTCGATGTCGGGCCTGACCACCCCGGCCCTCGCCATCTCGTCGAAGAAGTCCTTCATGCGCGCGTCGGTCATCGCGCCGATGCCGAGCTTCACGGCGTCGCCCGAATCGACGATGCCGTATTCCTTCAGCTTGGCGATGGAGAACGCGATCTGCTCGTCGGTCATGTCGGGATTGTCCCGCTTGATCGCGGCGTTGGCGTTGGCGTTGTCGCCGTAGAGATAATGATACCAGCCGATCGCCGAGGCCTCGACGAACCGCCGCACGAGGTCGGGCGACTTGGCGGCCAACTCGGCGCGGGTCTCGATCGTGGTGGAGTAACCGGAATAGCCGTGGTCGGCGAGCAGGAAGACGTTCGGCTCGAAGCCGCCTTGCTTTTCCACCGCGAAGGGCTCGGAAGTCAGATAGCCCTGCTGGATCGAATTCTTGTCGGCGATGAACGGCGCGGCGTTGAAGGCGTAGGGCTTGACGTTTTCTTCCCTGAAACCGTAGGCGACGCGCATCCATTGATAGAACGAGGCGAGCCCTTCCTTGCCGACGAAGGCGGCAGCCTTGGGCAGATCGGTCCAATGGTCGAGCCCGACGCCGGGGTGCGACATGAAGATCTGCGGATCCTTCTGGAAATCGGCGGCGACGACGATCGTCGGCACGTTCTGCTCGACCGCCTCGAAGGCGGGAATCATGTTGACGCCCATGTAGAAATCGATTTTGCCGGCGATCAACAGCAGGCGGTTGTTGGCCTGCGGTCCGCCGGGCAGGATCGTCACGTCGAGCCCGTATTTGGCGTAAGTGCCGTCGACCAGCGCCTGGTAATAGCCGCCGTGCTCGGCCTCGGCGAGCCAATTGGCGCCGAACGTCACCTTGTCCGCGGCGAAAGCCGCGCTCGACGCCGTCGCGGCCAGGGCCACGCCCGCCCAAACGCTCTTTCCTGTTCTCTTCGCCATGAACGCTCCTGAAAAGAAACGGTCGATTTCGCCGCCAGACGAAGCAACCCGGGCGTTTTGTCAACCTTGCCTCGGCCCGCGGCAGGGTCTAGCTCGAAGCCCGCCCTTTCCTATCCGGGAGGCGACCGGGAGAACACGATGCTGCCGACGAAATTCTGGGCGGAGATGTCCTGGCGCGATTTTTCCGACGCCGATATGGGCAAGGTCGTCGCGGTGCTGCCGGTGGCGGCGATCGAGCAGCACGGGCCGCACCTGCCGGTCGGCGTCGACGCGTTCATCAACGAAGGGTGCCTAAAGCGCGCCGCCGCCCGCGTTCCCGCCGATTTGCCCGTGCTCTTCCTGCCGTTGCAGCAAATCGGCGCGTCGAGCGAGCATAGCGAATTTCCCGGCACGCTGACGCTGTCGAGCGAGACCCTGGCGCGCGCGTGGACGGAAATCGGCGAGAGCGTCGCGCGGGCGGGGTGCCGTAAATTGATCTTCATGAATTCGCACGGCGGCAATTCGGCCGTCATTGATATCGTCGCGCGCGAGCTGCGTGCGCGCCGGCGCATGCTGGCGGTCAACGCGTCCTGGCGACGCCTAGGCTATCCCGAAGGCCTATACGGCGCGCGCGAGCTGGCGCACGGCATCCACGGCGGCGACGCCGAGACTTCGCTGATGCTCGCCTTCCGGCCGGAAACGGTGCGCATGGAGGAAGCGCGCGACTTCGTCAGCGCGGCGGCCTCGATGGAGCGCGAATTCAAGCATTTGCGCGCGACCCAGCCGATCGGCTTCGGCTGGATGGCGAGCGACTTGAACCCATCGGGCGCGGTCGGCGACGCCGCCGGCGCGGCCGCCGCGAAGGGCGAAGCCTGCGCCGAGCACGGCGCGGACGCGTTCGTCGAGCTGCTGCGCGAGGTCGCCGCTTTCGACCTCGCCCGGCTCGGCGACGGGCCGATCGGCTGAAAATGGGCGCGCCCGACTTCGCCTTCGAGCGCGAGCTTTTCGCACGCGGCTGTTCGCTCGTCGCCGGCGTCGACGAGGTCGGCCGGGGGCCGCTCGCCGGGCCGGTTGGCGTCGCCGCGGTGATTCTCGATCCCGACGATCCGCCCGAAGGCGTCGACGATTCGAAGGCGCTGAGCGCTGAGCGGCGCGAGGCGTTGAGCGAACTCGTCTACGCCAAGGCGCGCTGCGTCTCGATCGCCTTCGCCAGCGTCGCGGAAATCGACGCGCTCAATATCCGCGGCGCGACGCTGCTGGCGATGGCGCGCGCGGTCAATGGGCTGAGCCTCAGGGCGGATTTCGCGCTGATCGACGGCCGCGACGTTCCGGGCGGCCTGTGCTGCCCGGCGCGGGCGATTCCGCGCGGCGACGCGCGCTCGGCTTCGATCGCGGCGGCCTCGATCATCGCCAAGGTCGCGCGCGACGCGTTGATGCGGCGGCTCGAGGGCGCCTATCCCGGCTATGGATTCGCGCGCCACGCCGGCTACGCCACGCGCGCCCATATCGAGGCCCTCGCGCGCCTCGGCCCGACGCCGTTCCATCGGCTTTCGTTCAAGCCGCGGCGGCTCTCGGGGGCAAGCGCCGGCAATTGTCGGGAGGACGCCGAAAGTCTTTAGAAATCATTGATTTCACGTCGATTCTTGCCTGTTCCGAATCGTACGAAAACGAGACATCGGCGCAACGCGAGGCCTAACGCGACCTTTACCTAAAATGCGCATGATCGCGATCGTCAGCGGCGTTCGCCCTGACATTCGCGTCGAGTGGTCGCGTTCATGCGTGGTTCCCGTGCCGGGGCGTTGCGCCTCCCTGCCCAGCTTCAGGTCTTGCGTACTGGAAGCGGCGAGGCGAGGCGCCCCGCCACGGTTCTTAGCGCCCCGCGCGACGCGATTATCGTCGGCGACTGCGTCGCCGAACTTGAAAAGCTGCCGGCGGCGTGCGTCGACCTCGTTTTCGCCGACCCGCCCTATAACTTGCAGCTGGAGGGCGCGCTTTCGCGTCCCGACCAGAGCGTCGTCGACGCGGTCGACGACGGGTGGGACAAGTTCGCCGATTTTTCCGCTTACGACGCCTTCACGCGGGCCTGGCTCGGCGCGGCGCGGCGGGTGATGAAGCGCGACGCGACGATCTTCGTCATCGGCTCCTATCACAACATCTTCCGCGTCGGTTCGATCCTGCAGGACCTCGGCTTCTGGATTCTCAACGACATCGTCTGGCGCAAGGCCAATCCGATGCCCAACTTCCGCGGCCGCCGCTTCACCAACGCCCACGAGACGATGATCTGGGCGGCGCGCAGCGCCGACGCCAAGGCCTATGCGTTCAACTACGAAGCGCTGAAGGCTGGCAACGAGGATTGCCAGGCCCGCTCCGACTGGTTCCTGCCGATCTGCACCGGCGCGGAGCGGCTCAAGGACGCTCAAGGCCGCAAGACCCATCCCACGCAAAAGCCCGAGGCGCTGCTTCAGCGCGTGCTGCTCGCCGCCTCGAACCCGGGCGATCTGGTGCTCGACCCGTTCTTCGGCTCGGGCACCACGGGCGCCGTCGCGCGCCGCCTGCGCCGCTCCTTCATCGGGCTGGAGCGCGATCCCGGCTACGCCGCGGCGGCGCGCGCGCGCATCGAGGCGGTGGCTCCGCTCGAGCTGGAGGCGGTCGCCGCGGTTCCCTCCCGCCGCAGCGAGCCGCGCGTCGCCTTCGCCAGCGTGATCGAAGCCGGGCTGATCGCGCCCGGCGAACGGCTGGTCGACGCCAAAGGGCGCCATGGCGCCGTCGCGCGCGCCGACGGCGCGCTGACGCTCGGGCCGGCCACCGGCTCGATTCACAAGATCGGCGCGCTGGCCCAGGGCCTGCCCGCCTGCAACGGCTGGACGTTCTGGCACGTGAGGCGCGCGAGCGGGCTGGTCTCGATCGACGATTTTCGCGCCGCCATCCGCGCTTCGATGCGCGCGGCGGCCGAATAGCGGCCCGCGAACCCCAGCGGTTACGCGCGCGGCTCGCCCTTGCGGCGCGGCGCGAGATCGGCGGCGCGAACGAAGAACACTTCGCCTTCGCTTTCCTCGGTGTCGAGCCAGAGCAGCGGCAGATGCGGGTGCTCGGCCTCCAGCCGCGCGCGGCCGCGCCCCACTTCGCAAACGAGCGCGCCCTGCGGCGTCAGATGCGCGGGCGCCTCGGCCAGAATCCGCCGAACGACGTCCAACCCGTCGCGCCCGCCCTCGTGCGCGAGCCGCGGCTCGGCGGCGTATTCGGGCGGGAACGCGGCGAGCGATTCGGCGTCGACGTAGGGCGGGTTGGCGAGAATCAGATCGTAGCGCCTATGCCCGAGCGGGGCGAAGAGATCGCCCTGATGAAGCGCGATGCGCTTCGAGAGGCCGTGGTCCGCGACATTGCGTCGCGCGACATCGAGCGCGTCGGCGGAAAGGTCGACCGCGTCGATCCGCGCGTTGGGGAATTTCATCGCCGCGAGAATCGCCAGCGAGCCGCCGCCCGTGCATAGATCGAGCGCGCTTTCGATTCTCTCGGCGTCGCCGATCGGCGACCCTTCGCCTGAGAGGGCGCCGAACAGCAATTCGCCGATGTAACTGCGGGGGACGATCGTCCGCTCGTCGACATAGAACGGCACGCCCTGGATATAGGCGCGTTTGAGGAGGTAGGCGGCGGGCTTGCGCGTCGCCACGCGGGCGTCGATCAGCTCCAGCAGGCGAACGCGCTCTTCGCGCGTCAGCGCGGCGTCGAGAAAGGGATCGAGCGCGTCGATGGGCAGGCGCAAAGCCTCCAAGATGATGAAGGCGGCTTCGTCGACCGCGTTGGTCGCGCCGTGCCCGTAGGCGAGCCCGGCGGCGTTGAATCGGCTGACGGCGTAGCGGAGGAAGTCGCGCAAGCTCGCGAACGCCGCGAGGCGCTCGTCGTCGCCATGGCCTTCGTCGAGCGGCCTCATGTTCGGCTCCGGGGCACGGGCGCCGGCGCCGACGAAAATGGCCGGCGCGCCGCCGGCCATCGCAAACAGGGTCGAATCTCGGGCGAAAGGCTCATTTGCCCTCGACGCATTGCCGGTGGAACTTCTTGCGCTCGTCCTTGTGAAGGCCTTTGAGGTCAGCCTGCTTGTAGCACTCGTCCGACTTGGCCTTCTTGGCCGCGATGTCGGCGGCCGACGGCGTGGCGGGAGCGGCGGCCGACGGCGCGGCGGGAGCGGCGGCGTCGAGCCCGTAGTTGGCCGCGTAGGCGGCGCCCGAGACCAGGACGCCGAAGGCGATCGCGGAAATAACGGTCGAGATACGCATGGTGAGGGAGTCTTTCTCGATTGGAGCCATTCGCGAGGCGCCCGCTCGGACCCTGCGCCCGAGGCGACGCAACCCGGCGCAGGCTTATAGTGCGGCTCGCGGCCGCGACACAAGCGCCGGCGGCGTCGTTCTTGCGGCATTGCCGACGGCCGGCCGCGCGACGCCTCGGTTGGGCGCCGTTCAATGCGCGTCGAGGGCCGGCGGCAGGCCGAGATGCTGCTCCACCCGGCGAACGCGGGCTTCGAGTTCGCTGATCAGCACGCCATGGCCGATGACGACCGAGTGATATTCGACGACGGCGCGGCGAAGCCCGATGATCTGGTCGCCGAGCTGTTTGCGCGTCGCCTTGTGCTCGGCGTCGTTCTCGGCGCGCATCGTCGCCAGGTCCGACGCTACGTCGGCGCGCAGCGAGCGTAAGTCGGCCTTCAACTCTGTTCTCAACTCGGCCAGTTCAGACTTGGTGGCCATGTTGGTCTCGAGGCGCGCCACGTCGGCGCGCAGACCGCGAAGCAGTTCAAGAACCAAGTTTTCGGGTTCGCCGCTCATAAGACCACCCTACTTGAAATTAACGCTTCGCGCCACCCGCCGGCGGAAGACGTGGGCCGGGCTCAATCCGCCCCGAGCCCGCCCTTCTCGCGGATGAACGCGATCACCGCCTCGACGCCTTCGCCGGTCTTCATGTTGGCCATGACGAACGGGCGGGTCTTGCGCATCAGGGCGGCGTCGCGCGCCATGATCTCGAGCGAGGCGCCGACGTAAGGAGCGAGGTCGATCTTGTTGATGACCAGCAGGTCGGAGCGAGTGACGCCCGGCCCCCCTTTGCGCGGGATCTTCTCGCCGCCGGCGACATCGATGACGTAGATGGTGAGATCGGCGAGTTCGGGCGAAAAGGTCGCGGCGAGATTGTCGCCGCCCGATTCGACCAGGATGAGGTCGAGCGCGGGAAAGCGCCGGCGCATTTCCTCGACCGCCGCCAGATTGATCGAGGCGTCCTCGCGGATCGCGGTGTGCGGGCAGCCGCCGGTCTCGACGCCGATGACGCGCTCGGCCGGCAACGCGCCGGCCTCGATGAGGATGCGCGCGTCCTCCTTGGTGTAGATGTCGTTGGTGATCGCGGCGACGTCGAACTCGCCGCTGAGGCGCTTGCACAAGCGCTCCATTAGCGCCGTCTTGCCGGCGCCGACGGGGCCGCCGACGCCGACGCGCAAGGGTTGCCGGGATCGGCTCATGAACGGAACAACCTCGAATATTGCGTTTCGTGCCGCATCGCGGCGATGTCGGAGCGCAAAGCGCAAGCGCCGAGATCGTCGAGCGTCGCGCCCGCCGCCTCGCGCGCCATCGCGCGCCGATGTTAGGCAAGATCCCTGCCAGAACCCGCTGGCCGTCGGTCTGGCCGACCACCCCGAGGCGAACCGCGGCCGAGACGAGATTGGCGAACAGGGCGACCGTGAAAGCCTCGCCTGCGCGTTGGCGGTCCACGCCATGGCCCGCGGCGGCCGCAGCGACCGCGATCGGATAGGCGATCGCATCCCCCGCGCGCTCGGGAACGCGGGCCAGCGCCTCGCAGTCCCACGCGGCGCGCGCCGCCAGGCGGAACGCGCCGCCTTGCGCGGTCGTCTCCAGCCGCCGCTCGGCGGAGCCCGCCAGCGCGACCGCCAATTCATTGATTTCATTCAATGCACGCCAATCTTCGGCCTCGGCCGCGCGGTGCGCGGCGGCGAACAAGGCCGCGTCCACGCGCGGCGCGCCGAACGCCGCGAGGTCGGCGAGCCAATCGCTCAGCGAACTCAAGTCGACGACGTCGCCCGCCTCGACCGCCCATTCCAACCCGTGCGAATAGGCGAACGAGCCGACGGGAAAAGCCGGCGATAGCCACAGGAACAGCGGCAGCTCGCGCCAGTCGCCCGCGTCAGCCATGATCGCGGCCGTGGTCGTCATGCGCATGACCGTGACCGTCATGCGCATGATCGTGGTCGTGGTGGTCATGGCCGCAGCCGGGCCCATGGACATGCGGCTCGACGCCGAAGCTCTGATGATCGCCGAGGCGATGATGCGCGTCGCCGTGATGGGCGTGGTCGTGGTCGTGGTCGTCGCCGGGCGCCGGCTCGGTCGCGCGGACATAGGCGCCGCCTTCCGGGTTGAACGGCGCCTCGATCGCGGTCAGCGCGCCGCCGAGGCCGCGCGCCATCTCCTCGATCACGGCGTCCCTGCGGATGCGCAGGCTTTTGCCCATCAGTTCGGTCGGCAGGTGGCGATTGCCGAGGTGCCAGGCGATTCGCGTCAATGCGGCCGCGTCGGCGGCGCGGATTTCGATCAGCGATTCGGGCGCGGCGACGACTTCGACGACGCGTCCGTCCTCCAGCTCGAGCCCGTCGCCGGCGCGCAGCATCGCCGCTTCGGGCAGATCGAGCAGGAAGCCGAGGCCGCGCACGCCGGTCATGGCGACGCGGCGCCGGTAGCGTTCGTCGTAATCGAGCACCACCGTGTCGGCGGGCTCGCCCGACCAGGCGCCGGAGGGAAGAACGGTATGAGCGCGCAGCATAGGAGACCTCGGAGGGCGGTAGGCGGTAGGCGATAGGCGGTAGGCGATAGGCAGTAGGCAATAGGCAATAGGCAGTAGGCAGTGGGACTGCACGCCGGTCAGGCTACTGCCTATTGCCCACCGCCTATTGCCTCCCCTCGCAAAAATCAGCCAGTCGGCCTGTAAGCCGGGTTCTGTATGGCCGGGCGCCAAGAGGCTCCCGACGTGACGACCATTCCTCTGGGACGCCCGTCGCCGGGCGCCTCCAGCGACCAACCCGAGCGACCAGGCCCGCGGACTGGCCCCGAGGCGCTAAAGGCGCCCCGCATCGCTCCTATTCGGTCTTGCTCCCGGCGGGGCTTGCCGTGCCGCCGACGTTGCCGCCGACGCGGTGCGCTCTTGCCGCACCCTTTCACCCTTGCCGACTTCAAGCCGAATGCCGCGCATTCGCCTTATGGCCGGCGGTTTGCTTTCTGTGGCGCTGTCCCTGGGGTCGCCCCCGCCGGACGTTATCCGGCGCCGTGTCCGCATGGAGCCCGGACTTTCCTCCGCCCGAAGGCGACGGCCGTCCGGCCGACTGGCT
>Ga0326728_10006946_pt1 | contig 29891 bp, 26 predicted proteins | sample MB3enrmetagenome_FD_207602 | JGI IMG/M metagenome (GOLD analysis project Ga0326728, IMG submission 207602) | Lab enriched peat soil microbial communities from McLean, Ithaca, NY, United States - MB31MN | ecosystem: Environmental > Terrestrial > Soil > Wetlands > Peat | place: USA: New York... | reverse complement strand
ATCCTCTGCCTCATTGCCATGGAGGCCCCTATTTCGTTTGACAGCGATGAAATCCGTCAAAAGAAAGTTGACGTCCTGCGCGCCATTCGGACAATCCACCCTGAACAGGTGCCCCGACACGCAGTTCGCGGCCAGTACGGCGCGGGCCTGATCGAAGGCAAACGTGTCCCCGGGTACCGTTCTGAACCGGGTGTGGCGCCCGATTCGCCAACGGAGACGTTTGCTGCGGTCAAGCTCTACGTGGACAACTGGCGCTGGCAGGATGTGCCTTTTTACATGCGGACCGGCAAAAGGCTGCCCGCCAGGATTTCAGAGGTTTCCATTCACTTCAGGCCTGTTCCTCATCAGACCTTCGAGGCATCAGCTCTTCTGGACTCGAGGCCCAATCGGCTGCTGATCGCCATCCAGCCTGAAGAAGGCATCCTGCTGCGCTTCGAAGTGAAACATCCCGGCCAATACATGACTCTTGCACCCGTAATGATGCAGTTTTACTACCGTGAGGCGTTCAGCGTCCGGTCCCCGGAGGCTTACGAAACCCTGCTGCTCGACATCATGGCAGGGGATTCAACGCTCTTCATGCGCTCCGACCAAACCGATATAGCATGGGCGGTTATCGAGCCGATTCTCGATATGTGGGAGTCGGTGCATCCCACGGATTTCCCTAACTACCAGGCCGGAAGCTGGGGACCCGAAGCAGCCGACACATTCATTGCAATGGATCGGCGCAGCTGGGCGATGCCTACTTTCTTGCAATGTAGAGAGGATCTTGCTATATGCCGGGTTGCAAGAGAGGCTCCGGAATAGAAGGAACTTTTGTAGATGCAGTATACGCAGCTTGGTCGAACATCCCTTCTTGTATCGACAATCTGTTACGGCACATGGCAGCTTGGCGGCGACTGGGGCGGCGTTGAAGCAAGAGAAGCTCGTTCGGCTGTCAGGCAGGCGCTGGAATCAGGCATTACCTTTTTCGATACTGCTCAAGCCTATGGCTTTGGCGCCTCAGAACGAATTCTGGGTGAAGCGCTTCAGTCCGAACTCAGAAAGTCGCGCGATAAGATTGTCCTTGCCACCAAAGGGGGTCTGCGGAGGCGAGGCTGCAAGCTCCTGCGGGATTCAAGCGCCCGATGGCTGCGACATGGCGTCGAACAGAGCCTGGTAAACCTTGGAGTCGACTATATCGATCTCTACCAAGTGCACTGGCCCGATCCTAAAACTCCATTCGAGGAGACGGCTGAAGCCCTTGAAGAAATGGTGCAGGAAGGCAAGATCCGCTATGTGGGTGTTTCCAACTTCGACGCCCAACAGATGAAACTGTTCGAGAAAACTAGAAAAATAGATACATTGCAGCCGCCCTATCATCTTTTCCGGCGCGATATCCTGGATGAAATTCTCCCCTATTGGCAGAGCCACGGGATGGGCGTGCTCGTTTATGGCCCACTGGCTCATGGATTACTAGGCGGAAACTACACGCCCCAGACAACCTTTGCCGAAGATGATTGGCGCAGTCAAAGCCCGGCTTTCCACGGGAAACCCTTCGAACGCAACCTTGGGGTCGTGGAGTGCCTGAAAGGTTTGGCGAGGCGGCAAGGCATCACGGTTGCGCAGCTAGCCATCGCCTGGGTGCTCGCTAATCCTGCGGTAGACGTCGCCATAGTCGGGGCGCGCCGAGCGCAGCAGTTGGCTCAAACGGCTGCAGCGGCGGACCTTCGCCTCTCCGGTGAGACCATGCTCGAAATCGAACAGATCACGAAATACGCCGTTCCAACCGGCGGGCCGACGCCCGAAGGCATGTCAACCGTCGCGGATCGCCAAACAAGAGCGGCATAAGACGGTTTATCGTGAACGGTAAATTGCAGATCGCGAATCATGAAGCTGTAGTTAAAGGTTTTGAGTCCGCCCGTTTTTTCTGAAGTCCCAACCTCACTGTTCTTTTTGCACCTGGGTAGTATAGGTCTGGAACTGGTAGTCCACCAGAAAAGAAGTCTGGACATTGTCACCGGTTCGTCGTGTCGATATCAGGTCGATATTGTGCGTCTTGCCGGTTTCATCGGCAAAGGTGATGCGGGTCCCGTCGGCAAACCCGCCCTTGTGATGCCAGACGTCCGGAGGGAGGAGCCAGGTCTGCCCGAAGCGCTCTTCGAATTTGATGAAATCGACGGCATCCCTTGGAAATTGAGCGAATATGCAAAGCTCTTCGTCCGTAGCCTCTCGCCCTATCAGGTATTGGAGTTCCAGACGCCTTGCGTCCATGTTCTCGTCTACAGGCGCCTTCAAACCGCCCTCTTCGACAAAAACCTCTTCCCATTTCTTGCCGTCCGTTCTTCCACCTTCGAGCACTTTTTGATAAATCCACTCATGGGGATCGTAGAAAGGAAACGGACCATAACGACCAAGCAGAAGCCTTTTTAGATCGTCGGAAGGTTTTTCGTAGCGGCCGTTCAGTAAATTACTAAGGGCTGTGGACCAGAGGATCTGACTGCCCGGAGTCACTACCCAGATGTTCCCCAGTTCTTTCCGCACTTGGATAAGTTCTCGAAAAAGTTCATGGATACGCTCAAGCAGTCCGGCCTTGTAGGCCTGATCGAGCACAAGGCCAAGGCCTCCGCCAGGAAGCTTGTGTCTCTTGACGGTAGGGTCAAACCCGTGAAACGGACTTGAAAATTTTTCGTATAGTCGCCTGTCACGCAGCAAAACATCGGAAGTTGCCAGAAGAGCGGAGACGTTCAAGCCGGGCGTCTTGAAACCGTAGTCATTGAGGTTTTGGATTACGGTGAGCGCGGGGGGCTGGCTATAGATTCCTCCATAGCCGTGGTCGGCAACTTCCACTATTTTGACTCCTGACTGAACCGCCGCCATGAGGCGAGCGATGTCGTTGCCGTCAGTATTGTGGCCGTGATAGGAGATGAGAAGGTCCGGAAACCTCTTTCTGATGGCGCGCACTAATTCTGCAATGCGCGCGGGCGAACCGAGAGCGGAATGGTTCTTGATGCAGAGGATAATATTTTCACCCAGAAGAGAAAGCACTTCTTCGGCTTTACGGACATAAAAATCGTCCGTATGCTCGGCTCCGGTGCTGAAGCACAAACAGGGCATAAGGAGCTTGCCGGCCGCTTTTACAGCTTTTGACGCGACAACGAGGTTGGGTATGTAGTTCAAGAAATCATACATTCGCCAGATGTCGACATATTTGGAGAAAAGCCTCACGGTCATTTCAACCACGTTGTCCGGATACGGCCTGTAGCCGAACAGGTTTCTTCCCCTGCACAGGCCCTGGATCAGCGTGTTGGGCATGGCCTTGCGCACGAGCCGCAACTTCTCGAAAGGGTTTATCTGCTTTTTCATCAGGTCCACGTGTACGGTCGCCCCGCCTAATATTTCAAAGCCGAAATACCCGGTCGAGTCTCGGTAAGGAGCGGCCCTGAGCGTCGTGTTAGGCATGATCCTGCATTTGAAATCGGACTGTGAAACGTCACGCTCGTTGTTGGTCAGAAAAACCCCTGGCGTATTGCGGAGGAAATCAAGAATCTTGCCGGTCTGCATCTGTGGTGAAACTCTCTCGCGGTCGGTCAAGTGTAGTCTCCTTCAATCCCCGATTCACGAACTATAAGGATTATATCCATAGGCGTTTATTTCAGCCAGCAGGATGGCCAGCTTGCTGATCGGCGGGACTTCCTCGTGATAATTCAAAAGTTGCGGATGCTTTTCTATGTAGGAAATATCGAAATTTTGACTGATAAAGTCGGGATCGTTTACAATCTGTTTGTAGTATGGGATTGTGGTCTTTACTCCTGCAATGAGAAAGTTGTCCAGCGACCTGCGCAGCCGGTCGACGGCCTCCGACCACGTATAGCCGTACACCGTGAGTTTGCAGAGCATCGAATCGTAGTAGCGCGGAATTTCGTAGCCCTGGTAGACTGCTCCGTCGATTCGAACCCCGTGGCCTCCCGGTGACTGGTAAATGTCGATCAGTCCCGGGTTCGGCATGAAGTTGTTTTTCGGGTCTTCCGCGGTAATCCTCAATTCCACCGCACATCCCCTGAAAATGAGATCTTCCTGGCGAAAAGAAAGAGGCTGGCCGGCGGCGACCAGGAGTTGTTCGCGGACAATGTCTATTCCTGAAATCATTTCCGTTACCGTATGCTCGACCTGTATCCTGGTATTGACCTCGAGAAAATAGAAAGTGTCGTCCCGGTCAAGGAGAAATTCAACCGTCCCTGCGCTCAGGTAGTTTGAAATACGGGCGGCCATTACGGCCGTATCGCAGATTTTCTCTGAAACGGATTCCGGCAGAAACGCCGGGGCTATTTCGATCATCTTCTGATGCCGCCTCTGGATCGAACAGTTTCTTGTCCCCAGATGTATGACGTTTCCATTGTTGTCGGCAAGAATCTGCACTTCTATATGCCGGGGATTTGTAAGGCCTTTTTCCAAATAAACCTCATCGTTTCCGAACGCCATTTTAGCTTCCGAACGTCCGATCTCGATGAACTTCATTAACTCGGCGACGTTCCAGGCCACACGAATTCCGCGTCCCCCCCCTCCTGCAACCGCCTTTACCATTAGCGGGAATCGGTGACTTTCGGCGAAAGAGGTTGCCATCTCTTTACCTTCATCCCCGGGAGGGAGAACCTGAGTTCCGGGAATCACCGGAATCCCCGCCTCCTCCATTACCCGGCGTGCTATAACTTTGCTGCCCATATCGGTTATGACTTGCGGAGGAGGGCCGATGAAAACGAGACCGGCCTCGGCGCACCGTCTCGAAAAAGAAGGATTTTCCGCAAGAAAACCGTAACCGGGGTGTATGGCTTCCGCCTGGCTGCTCTGAGCCGCCTGTATCACGCGCTCGACATTTAGATAGTCGCGCCTCGGACCGCTTCCGATACACACGGCTTCATCGGCGCGCATGATGTGCATGGCGGTCTTGTCAGTCTCTTCATAGATGGCGACCGTCTTTATGCCGAGTTCCTGGGCGGACCTCATGATGCGGACCGCGATTTCACCTCTGTTGGCGACCAGCAATTTCTTGAACATCCGTCAACTCGCTTTCGGAAATAGATTGCCCCCGGTCCCCGCCGCTGATGGGGAACCGCCACTGTTAATATCAAATAATCAAACTAATGGCGATATTGATGTCGGGATAAGTGGAGATATAGGTGTGCTGGACCATGACTTTGCGAATGGTTGCTAGAAAATACTCCTCCGTTTGCCGCCGCGAAAAACGGGATCAGCGATCGCTCGCCCGAAACACGGAATCACAAATCCTTACACACCGTTCACGAGGATATACCCATTCGTCTGCCCAAACGTGGACGGTTTCTCCGGTGTGCGTTCTCTCTGCTCATGAGATTGCACTTAAAAGGCTTTATTATGGAATTTGCATCCCACTTGGGTCTGTCGTCGTCTCTAAGCAGATCCTTGATGCTAGGCCAACTCCTCAGACTATAGAACTCGCACGCATTGCCCTCATTAAAAAATTCACAATGCCGCTCGCTCACGTACTTTTCGTATTTCTTACAGTATTTGATTTTCATCGGACCCCTCTTGTCAGGTTGGCAACCGTCCTCCTGCCCTAAACCCTCCGACTGCCTGCGCGCAGAATATAATTAGCAATTGATAGAGTTGCAAGATGGGGACTGTAATGTCCGGCTTTGGAATGTGAGAGCAATCGTCTATGGGAGCTTGAAAAGGAATTGGAATTCTGGCGCGACCCATTTTCAATATACGCCCATTTGACCCATGATGAAATAGAAAAAAGAAATTGAAGCCAACTATTGCCATATCTCGCACCCGGCAGCCGCCACACGTCCCGAAACCCGTTAGCGTTTTTGCTTTACATCGAAAACTCAAACCAGTTATAAAGGTCGCTCCTGCAGGCCAGTAGCTCTAACGGTTAGAGCATCGGACTCCAAATCCGAGGGTTGGGGGTTCGAATCCCTCCTGGCCTGCCAGGGAAATTATGGGTTACAGACGACGGTCTGTAGCCTTTTTTGCTTATATGCAAATAGTATGCTGGCGAATGACTTGAAGCCGATCTTTTACTTTCGATTACCTCTGCACCCATGATGCACCACCGTTTTCGAAGAACTCACGGGGTGGAACCATGCGCCATGTCGGGGGAGTATTGAAATGACAAATGATGAGATAACGATCTCATTTTGAACCAAATGAGTCCAAGGTACTCGTGAAAAGCTACTGTGGCTTGCTGTAGCGCGCTTGGACCGGGCATCGGCAGGAAGGGATCGGCGCACTCTTTTTTCACAAGGAACCCGGCAGGCGCAGGAAGCGGATGCATCCCTTGCTTCTCGAACAAGACCATCGCGCGGGGCATGTGGGAAGCGCTCGTTACCAAAATGAGCCGGTCGTCCTTAACAATTGACTTCACCGCGCTCGACTCTTCTTCCGTGTCGCGTGGTTCCGGGAACGTCATGATTTCATTCACGGGCACCCCGCATATACCGGCAGCCATCTCAGCCATCTTGGGCGCAGTAGACTTGCCGGTGAATATCAGCTTGCTCTCCGGTAGTTCCTGATGGAGACGAACTCCCTCAATTAGCCGGTATAGACCCTCTTCGCAGATGCGGTCGCCGATGGGTACGTCGGGGTCGCAAAATGCCCCGGCTCCCAATACCACTATCCATTTAACGCGCACTTCGTTCCCCTTAAGAACGGGATAAGAATGTTCCAAACTTGCAAGTATATAACTGGAGACCGGTGAAAAACTGAACAATAACAATAGACCTGTTCCGATGCTGACAACGGCTTTCCCCAATTTTTGCCTCTTTGTGAACAGGAGCAGTACGACTCCAAGTATCAGTATCTCCAGGCAAAGCGGTACGGGTAACAAGAATGGCGCAACTATCTTTTTAAAATAAAACATTCGAATTTATCCTTTAGCACGAAAATGACGAAGTGATCGGGCCGGCGGTCGTCTCTGTTGCGGAGCGCATTATACCGCATCCGGAAGAAACGGTTGCACTGACATCTGCTCATTTTGAAAAATCCTCGGAAAACCATTAGCTTTATTTATGAGTGATGTACCTTTATCCAGTCTGAGAGATGGGAGAAGGAGGATACTTAAATGTTTAATTGCTCAAGTTGCAGCGAAGAAGAAATAGAGAGCGGCATGTCGTCGGAATGTTCGGCCTGCCGCAGCAGTGAATGTCTGGAGTGTCTGGATGAGAATGCCATTTGCGTTCCGTGCAGCCTTCACTTCAACCTCTAATGTGGCAAAGGCCCGGGGATGACCGGGCCGATGCTGCCTGATAGTTCCATCGCGTCTTTATCGAAACTGGGCCTCGAGTGGATATCGTCAGCTTTTAACAAATGCAGATAATGGGACGGAGAGCTGGTGAAGGGCCGCTCCGGGAAACATTTCCCGGTTTCGGCCCTTCATGGAGGTCGTTTTTCGCAGAATAGACAAAAGAGAGCTTTTACTCCAGAAAATCTTCAACAAGCCGTTCCCACCCGATTTCAGGCGCTTCCTTGAAGACGTCGGTTACCGGCCCACTGCCCGGGGCGACCAGTGAGAGCCGAGATTTCTCGGCTAGAAGGGCGTTAAGATACATCGCCTCATCGTCAATCCAGGCAAGGCCCTCAGAGTCGAACAACAGGCTTTTCAAATTTTCCCGCAGGTTCGAAGGCTGAATGACCATAAGCCAGCCGTCTTCATAGGGCGCTTCATTGGCTATGGAAGTTCTGTCAACAAGGTTATGGTTTACGGCCAACACCACCCCGTCCACCGGGCTGGCAATTGTGGCTCGCATGCCGCACCTTTTCAGAACCACCGCCGCCTGGCCCTGGCGCAGGGTCGAACCCGGAGACGGCGCCTCGATTTTATTTTGTTGCCCGAGCAGCCTAAATGCAAAGTCATCGATGCCCACGCGCACGAGGCCCCCATATTCAACTCGCGCCCAGCTGTGGCCTCTATGATAATAGTAATTGCGGGCCATGTCGTATCCCATTGCGGTGCGTTGGTCTGAGGAGCGCCGGGGACCGGGTGTAAGATGTCCTTCATCTTCTATCATTTGTTCGACCGGACAATTTGCGCAGTCCTCCGAGGAGCATAGACCGTAGGAAATGCGACCGCTCAGCATGTGCCGACATTTGCCCTTCGTTATGGACCACATCGGAAGGCGAGCGCCGGTCTTGCCCTTCACTTGGAAGGAGGCCCGCACCTCTTTTTCGATATGACAACCGAGACAGTCAAATGCGTTTTCGCACTCCTTAGGTTCGATCTCGCCTGCTTTACTCCAGACACACTCCACATTTGGCATCGAAAACACCACCGGCGACATTTTGCGATCTCTTGATTCCATGACGACCTCCTTTATTTGGAAGAACCCGCGTTTTTATCCAATCGATTTCGATCAAACTTGCAGGGACTATAGAGCACGATTTGAGCCAACAACCCACAGTCAACGCCAATTTTTACAATAGTCTGATTTTATTGAATTTTTTTTCGGAATAGATTGGCCGGCGCTGGAGAATGTAAGGTCTTAAGATCGATCAAGGCGGTGCATATTGCCACAGCTTTCAGTTCATAATCCGTATTCTCCATTATATCAAGTAGATAGGTGGCATGTGCATTCTGCCCCATATAGTGCAGTATACAACACCCCGATACCTCTGATGCAAATCACCTCATCGCGGTGCAATATGCCTCACTCTCATAAGTTGTTTATTTTTCTATGTATTCACTCAAAATATGAGGTGAGGTGAAATTAACGATGCAATATGCACCTTGCGAAAAGCCTGAACACTCTTTGGATTCAGTGGCGCCACTTCCGCGGCATCTCATAAATTCTGTATTATTTCGGATAGTTATATAATTCTTGCGGGGAAAAAGACGAACTGGCTTAGTTCCTGCTCTAAATGAAAGCGACGGAAGCGACGGAAGATTCATCAGTGATCAAAGAGGTGGAAATCTGTTTTTGCATAAAACTCGAGCTATAAGGAGACCTATTATGGAAACGAAAGACAAAGACCGAAAGAAGACCTTGCAGCCTGTAGTCTTTTCAATGGAAAACGACCAATGCGTCTGGGGCAGGGCAGGGGTGATAAAACCCACCAAGTGTGTCAATGCTTTCGATTGTCTGGGCTGTAGCCTTGACCAGCGCGTGTTGAGCAATTTCCAGGAACAGCGAAGGGCCGCCGGTTTGCCTGGAGGCCGTTCGCCAAGGTTGCTGCTCATGATGAGCAAGGGCAAATGCCGTCACATGCTTAGCGGCCGCATCCCCCATGGATCGTGCTCTTATGCCTATAACTGCGCCAGATGCCCATTCGACCAAATGCTCGAGGATACCAGCTACCTGCCCAACCTGAAGCGTCCAGTGATCGATAGGGCTTCGGGCTTCGACGTGGCGCGAGATTACTACTATCACCACGGCCATACCTGGGCCAGGGTTGAATACGGCGGCCGTGTTCGAGTCGGTCTCGATGATTTCGCGCTGAGGCTTCTGGGACCCCAGGATGAGATACAGATTCCCTCTCTCGGGGCAACGGTAGGTCAGGATCGCCCGGCAGCCGTTTTGAAGCGTTCTGGCAAGGAAGCCGCAAGCCTTTGCCCGATGGACGGCCAGGTTGTGGCAACCAATCAGGACATTGTGAGACGGGCTTCGACTGCAAATGACGCTCCCTATGCCGAGGGCTGGCTGATGGTCATCCAACCTAAGTCATTGCGCAACAATCTGAAGAACCTGTTTTTCGATTCCGATGGTATGACCTGGATCGACAATGAAGCTTCCAGGCTGGGTGGACTCCTGTCCGGGGCTACGGGGTATCCGGTGATGCCCACTGGTGGTGAGGCGCTCAAAGATATTTACGGAGCGGTTCCCGAGATTGGCTGGGACCGGCTGGTGCGCGAATTCATGCAATGATTTCAGCCGAACAGGTGCTTGACGCTTCGAGATATTTCATACTTGCATGCGGAACAGAACCTGGAAGGCAGAGTGTCCAGTTTTTCAACGTTGCTCACGAAAGCCATCAGGCAGTCGCGTGAGTGGCAGTGTGCGATTCCCAAAAGATGACCCGTTTCGTGCAGACTGATTTTGGCGGCTCGCAGGTAAACACGCGATGAGTCTTTGTCCTGGAGCCGGAAAAGAGAAATAACAGCGGCCTTGCCGCCGAGTTGGGATTCACCGAACACGAATTTAAGAATTGGGGTGCACAGATCACACTGAACAATCCCCAAATTGAATCTTGCACCCTTGTCAAGCGACTCCAGTGTTTTGATGATGGCTCCAGCCGCATACTGGCTGCGCAGGGGCAGATAGGCGTATTCAGGATCGGGATGCTTCGGCAGGCGGGCGGCGTTGAGACCCATCAGGGACTGCAGATTTGCCGCAACGACCGAGACGGCAAGTGCATCGACGTTTCCGATAGGAATAACGTTAATGTGGCTCTTCTCGGTCGTTCCGTGTCCCTTGTGCTCCAATGGGCTGCTCTTTATTGTAGGGGCTCGGGTAAATTGCCGCACCGCTTTCGGAAGCAGGCAGGAATCTGCGTCAACGGTCAAGCTGATAGCGTTTCATTTTGCGCATCAGGGTGCTTCGGTCAATTCCCAGCCGTCTGGACGCCCTGACGATATTCCCGTTGCAGAGATCCAGGGCCGCTTTTATCTGGTCGATTTCGAGTTCACGCAACGTTTTAGCCCCTATCGGACCTGCATCGGGACGGGGGTTGAGGAACGTCAGTTCTTCGGCGCCGATCATTCTTCCCTTGGCTATGACTACCGCCCTTTCCACCACGTTTCTAAGCTCCCGGATGTTACCCTGCCAACCGTACTCGGTCAGAAGGCTCAACGCCTTCTGTGTAAATCCTTCAAGTGATTTGCCCGTTTCCTGGCAGATGCGTTTGAGAAAATGATCGGCGAGGACGGGAATGTCTTCCAACCGCTCGCGTAAAGGCGGAACGTCTATGGTTATCACGTTTATGCGATAATAGAAGTCTTCCCTGAAGAGGTTTTCCTTTATAAGGGAGGGCAAATCCCGGTGAGTGGCGCTTATGAGTCGAAAATCCGAAGAAATCGGCTGGCTTCCGCCTAACCTGAGAAAATTTTTCTCCTCCAGTGCTCGAAGCAGGCTCACCTGCATTTTAGTGGAAATCTCGCCAACTTCATCAAGAAAGAGGGTGCCGTTGTCAGCCATCTCCAAACGGCCCCGCCTGGCTTTGACGGCGCCGGTAAAAGCCCCCTTCTCATGGCCGAACAATTCACTCTCCAGGAGTGATTCGGACAGAGCGCCGCAATTGACCGCCAGGAATGGACCACAGGATCGATCGCTTCTGAAATGGATGGCCTTCGCCACCATGTCCTTGCCAACCCCTGTTTCTCCGGTAATCAAGACTGGCGCGGACGACACAGCTACTTCCTCGATCTTGGCGAAAATAGCCCGCATTGGATCGGAATGAGCGATAAAGGCTTCAGAGAAGCCGTCGTAGCGCTCGGTCAACAATTCCTTGAGAGCGCTGTTTTCTTCGCGCAGAGCCTTGTTGGCAAGAAGACGCTCCATGAAGAGCGACAGCTCGTCGGGATCGAAGGGCTTGCAAAAATAGTCCATGGCCCCGCGCTTCATAGCCTCTACCGCCGTCTGTACGGTCCCGTGAGCCGTCATCATGGCCACCACGGCATTGGGCTGTAGTTGTTTCAATCGGGAAAGGAACTCAATTCCATCCATCCCCGGCATTTTAATGTCCACAAGATAAATGTCTGCGGGGGATTTCTCGATAACCCTGAGAGCCTCAGGACCGGACAACGCCGTTGCGACCTGGTAGCCATCCCTGAGAAACCAGGCTTGGAGAGCTTCGCAGATCATCTCTTCGTCGTCCACAATCATTATGCGTGTGGCAAATTTCATGAGCGAGACCCTCCTTACTATTCAAATGGGTAGTCGGCCAAAAAGTTGAGTCCCGATTGGGCGGAAGACGCATCCTCACTGTGCCGGTCTTCCTGGCCATGCACCGGGTGGCGGGGAAGCTTGATTCTGAAGGTCGATCCTTTACCGAGCTCGCTTTCGACCTCAATTTCTCCGTGATGTTCCCGTATGATGCCGTAGACCATCGGTAATCCCAGGCCGCTGCCTTTCCCCTCGGTCTTAGTGGAGTAAAAAGGTTCGAAAATGTGAGGCAGATCTTTGGGGTCGATTCCGCACCCGGTGTCTGTGATCGCCAGGTATATATGGTCGGTGCTCTCTACGATTTTACCTGAAACGGTCAAGATCCCGCCGTTAGGCATTGCGTCGATAGCATTGAAAACCAGGTTTAGCAGGCACTGTTGAATCCTGGCGAAATCCCCGTACGCGGTGTAAGCAGCGGAGGGGAAATGCAGCTCGTAACGGATATTGGCAATTTCCAGTTGATGTTCCGTAAGCAACAAAATTGTGTCCACCAGTTCGCGAATTTCTATGATCTTTGCCTCCAAGCCTTTCGGCCGGGCAAAGGTAAGCAGATTCTTGACAATAGACCCGCAGCGCATCGCTTCCTTAAAAGAAAGATCAAGATAGCGCATTACATTCGCCATCTGCTCATCGACTTCGTTGCTGCTTCTGCTTTTGGACTCCGAGATGGACTTCAGAATACTGCTTATGACCTTGTTGAAGGTCACGATACTGGTGATCGGATTGTTTATCTCGTGGCAAACCGAAGCAACGAGCCGCCCAAGGGAGCTAAGCCGATCCTCCTGGGCCAGACGGGCGAAATTTTCTTTGACCGACTTTGTGCGCTCTTCGATCTTCTTGCCAACATCCTTGGTTATGTCTCTTAGCGTCAGCACGAACTGGGAAATAATCGCCCGTCGGCCCAGGATCGGGTAAGCTGTAATCTGGCAAAGTCGGGAGACACTTTCGGGGTTGGAGGTCTCCACTACGGTGCGGGCCGGTTTTCCCGTTAAAAGAGCTTTGTCTGCAACACAGACGTCCGGGGCCTCGCAGGGGCTTGACCTGCCACAAAGGATTTCGAAGCAATGTTTACCAACGATCTCAGCCTTGTTTTCGCTACCGGGTATTTCCTTTGATTGGTTGCACTCCCTGATCACGAATTTCCTGTCGATGACAAGGACGCCGTCCGGCGAGGCTTCCAACAAAGTGGTGGCCAATGGGTTGGCCAAATACATCTTTGCAATTTCGATCAACCGCAAGGAAGCTTGGCGATCAAGCACGCCCACGGTTGCCGCTTTGTGCCTCTCGATGTCCGCAAGAATCCTGAGGTCCCCGGTGCACTCCAGGATAAGGTCCAAATCGCCAATAGCCAGCAGGTCCCGAGGAAAATCATATAAGGCTATCCCCGATTCCCCGGCAAATTTCTGGCACCAGATGGACGATCCTTGAACATCAGCGATCGCTATCAGGCGCAAACCGGAAGATGCTATCGCGGTGAGATCTTCTATTATGGTATCCCGGCTTGCTCCGTCGAGTACCATACCAACGTTGAACCGTGGCCATTTGGAATCCGGCATGGCATCTCCTCTCGGCAACACGTGCACCAATGGGTGGAACGCAGAAGACGGGTGTTGTTCACAAAAGAGGTCAGCGTCCCCCTGGAGCGACGGGCATATGGTCTACAGGGGGTTTTAATAATCGAAATTAATGATATAGATATTTTTCTGTCAGGTCAATAATGGGATTTCCGCCGGGGAAACGTGAAACGTCGAGCAAGGCGACATTAAAGAAGATGGACGGAGCAGGCGGTAGGAGTGTATTTCTTATTGAATTAGCCTATATTATTTGGTAATGTTCTGCTTGACAGGGAGGCTCTTTTGACGCCTCTTTGTGAAAGTTCTCTCAAAATGGCCGGTGATTGAAACTGCTCGTTTTCAGGCTCCGGATTCATGTGGGGTCGCTTTAACGTTATGAGACATCCTCATCTGGATGTGCGGACTTTCGCAAGAAGATAACCCTTGTTGCCCGGGGGCGGTATCTGCATTGTCAATGTCCGCGCCAAAAGCCAATCATACGGGAGACTAAAATGCAGGATAAGCTTCAGGAAATTTTTTCACATTACCAAGGTTCACGGGATGCCCTGATTCCGATCCTTCAGGATATCCAGGGCGAATTCGGCTACCTGCCGCCCGAAGCCATGGATGCCGCGGCAAGATATTGCCGGATTTCCGCGGTTGAAGTCTACGGCGTGGCTTCGTTTTACGCCCAGTTTAAGTTCAATCCGGTGGGCAGGAACATCGTAGTGGCATGTCAGGGCACGGCGTGCCACGTCATGGGTGGGTCGCGAGTTCTCGGCGAGATCGTCAGCCAGCTTGGCATCCAGCCGGGCGAGACGACAGAGGACCGCCGATTCACTCTCGAAACAGTTGCGTGTGTCGGGGTATGCGCTCTGGCGCCTGCCATTTTTGTCAACAAGGACACACACGGCAAAATGAAACCCGAAAAAGTAGCGGAGATTCTGAATGGAGCCGGTGATTAAATTGGACCCTGGAATAGAGCGCCAGGTGCTCATATGTCGAGGCACTGGCTGCGAGTCTCAAAAAGCCAACAATTTGTTTTGCAATCTAAGTGATCAGGTGGACAAAGCTGGCTTGAGCGGCACGACGGAAGTGAAATTCACCGGTTGCCGCGGTTTCTGCCAGAAAGGTCCGACGGTCCTGATCGAACCTGCCGGTATCTTTTATTGCAACGTAATGCCCGAAGATTCACAGGAGATAGTGGACAGCATTGCGACAGGCGTCCCGGTAGAGAGGCTTCTCTATGAGGATCCCAAGAGCAAGGAACGCATCCTGACCTTCCGCGAGATGAAGTTCTTCATACCGCAGAGGCGTACGGTACTTAGAAACTGTGGGTTCATTAACCCCGAAAATATTGAAGAGTATCTCGGCGTAGGGGGCTACCAGGGAATAAGAAAAGCCCTCACGATGACCCAGCAGGAAGTGATCGACGAAGTAAAACGATCCGGAATTCGCGGCAGGGGCGGGGCAGGCTTTCCCACAGGACTCAAATGGGAATTCGCCAACCGCTCGCAGGGTGATCAGAAATATATCATCTGCAATGCGGATGAAGGCGACCCCGGGGCTTTCATGGACCGTGCCGTGCTGGAAGGTGACCCCAATAGTGTGATCGAGGGCATGATGGTCGCCGGGTATGCCATTGGTGCTACCAAAGGCTACGTATACGTGCGCGCCGAATATCCGCTGGCCCACAGAAGAACGGGGATGGCCATCGAACAGGCGAGAGAGCGCGGGTTTTTGGGAAAGAAGATCTTTGGCTCCAACTTCAATTTCGACGTCGGGATCAAGCTGGGCGCCGGTGCTTTCGTTTGCGGGGAGGAAACCGCGCTGATGGCTTCCTTCGAGGGAAAACGCGGGATGCCGAATCCAAGGCCCCCCTTTCCCGCAGTCAGGGGATTATGGGGGAAACCCACCAATATCAATAATGTGGAAACGCTTGCAAATATCCCCGTCATCATGACAGAGGGTGGGGACTGGTTTGGGTCGGTAGGAACTGAAAAGAGCAAGGGCACCAAGGTCTTCGCTCTTGCCGGCAAGATCAACAACTGCGGTCTGGTCGAAGTGCCCATGGGGATGACTCTTCGCGAGATAATCGAAGACATCGGGGGCGGCATTCCGAACAAGCGCAAATTCAAAGCGGCTCAAACGGGCGGACCTTCAGGAGGCTGTATACCGGCTTCTCATTACGATGTTCCGATGGACTACGAAAACCTCACCGAACTCGGGGCAATCATGGGATCGGGCGGCTTGATCGTTACTGACGAACATACGTGCATGGTGGATATGGCCAAGTTTTTCCTATCTTTCACGCAGAAGGAATCGTGCGGTAAATGCGTGCCGTGCCGCCTCGGCACCAAAAAGATGCTGGAGATCCTGACTGATGTAACTAAGGGCAAGGCCTCCCTTGAGGATATCGACCAACTTGTCGAACTCTCCGAAGACATCAAGTCGGCTTCTCTTTGCGGCCTTGGACAGACTGCGCCCAACCCGGCGCTGTCCACGATCCGTTACTTCCGGGATGAATATGAAGCGCACATCCTCAAGAAGGAATGCCCGGCAAGGGTATGCGTAGATCTGATCAAGTTCGAGGTCAACGACGAGAACTGCAAGAAATGCGGGTCATGTTTTACAGCATGTCCCACCAAGGCCATAACCTGGCAGAAAAAGGAGGTTGCACGGATCGACAGGGATAAATGCATTGCTTGCCGTTCGTGCATCCTGGCCTGTCGGTTTCATGCGATAGATTAAGCGGTTCACATCGTCAATCAGCTCCCAGGCGAAAGCCGCAGGCCGGCGCTCACGGCCGATCGGCTGACGGCTAACGGCTCAACGAAGAGGTAAAGACAAATGGACGATAGGCTGACTGTAACGATAAACGGACAATCCGTTCGGGGCAGGATGAACCAGACGGTCCTGGAAGTGTGCAAGGAAAACGGGATCTATATTCCTACCCTTTGCTATCACCCGAAGATGCCGCCGTACGGCGGTTGCCGCCTCTGTATCGTGGAAATTAAGAACATGCGCGGTTTTCCGCCTTCCTGCACGACGCCGGCGATGGATGGAATGATCGTTTCCACCCACACGGATCAGCTCGTGCGGTTGCGCAAGAGCGTTTTGGAGCTTTTGCTCGCCTACGGGGACCACAATTGCCTGTTATGCGAGCAGAACGGTAACTGCGAACTCCAAAACCTGGTCTATGAACATGGTATAGAGCAGGTTCGATACAAGACTGATTTCATACCGAAACCAAAGGACGACTCTCACCCGATGATCATCAGGGACGCCAACAAGTGCGTTCTGTGCGGCCGGTGTGTCAGGGCCTGTTTGAGAGTGCAGGTGAACGGCGCCATAGATATCGCCGCTCGAGGTTCAGAGTCTTATATAAGCACCTTTAATAACGCCTCTTTGAAAGAATCCAACTGTCTCAGCTGCGGTGAGTGCGTGCAGTCCTGCCCGGTGGGCGCCTTGACTGAGAAGAAGGCCAAGGGCATGGGGCGTCAATGGGAACTCGAGACAGTGCGAACGACCTGCCCCTACTGCGGCGTTGGCTGCCAGCAGTTGCTGCATGTCAAAGACGGCCGGATTGCAAAGGTGACCGGCGTTGAAGGCGCCGCCCCCAATGACGGCAGGCTGTGTGTCAAAGGACGCTTCGGATATGATTTTATCTATTCGGATGAACGGCTTAAGACACCTCTTATCAGAGATAACGGAGCATTTCGGGAAGCCTCATGGGACGAAGCTCTGGACCTCGTGGCGTCGAAGTTCAAGGAGATCATCGCTAAAGACGGTCCTGACGCCATCGCGGGGGTAAGTTCGTCCCGCAGCATCAATGAAGACTCCTACCAGATGCAGAAACTCTTGCGCTCGGTGATCGGAACTAATAACATTGACAACTGCGCACGTACTTGACACGCCCCTACAGTCGCCGGTCTGGCGAAATCTTTCGGTTCGGGCGCAATGACCAACTCTATTAACGATTTTGCTAAATCAAAGCTCATTCTGGCCATAGGCACCAACATGACGGAAGCTCATCCCGTGATCGCGAGCTACGTCAAGAACGCCGTTCAAAACGGCTCCGAGTTGATTGTCGTTGATCCGCGCCGCACGGCGCTGGTCGATTTTGCCTCAAGCCATCTCCAACTAAAGGTTGGAAGCGACATCGCGCTGATCAATGGCCTGATGTATGTGCTTATCGCAGAAGACCTCTATGACAAGGAATATGTAAAGAACTGCTGCACGGGTTTCGAAGAACTCAAGGCAAAGGTTATGGAATACCCGCCTGAGAGGGCTGCGGAGATTTGCGGCGTAGATGCCGAGCTAATCCGCGTGACAGCCCGGCGGCTTGCACAAGTGAAGCCGATGTCACTTGCTTATACTCTTGGGATAACCGAGCACACCTGTGGAGTTAACAACGTTCTTTCCTGCGCCAATTTACAAATGCTGTTGGGCAATGTGGGCTTTGAAGGCGGAGGCGTAAACCCGCTGCGCGGGCAAAACAACGTGCAGGGGGCCTGCGATATGGGAGCTCTGCCAAATGTTTTCCCGGGCTATCACCAGGTCGCCGACGAAAAATCCAGGGAAAAATTCGAAAAAGCCTGGGGCGTATCCAATCTGCCTTCCAAACCCGGCCTGATGATGCCCAAAATGATGGAAGGGCTTGTCACCGGAGCGGTAAAGGCCTTTTACATATTCGGTGAAAATCTTGCCAACACCGAACCGGATATTCGGCACGTCGAACATTGCCTGAGCTCCGCCGAGTTCCTGGTGTGTCAGGATCTTTTCAACACCGAGACGACTCGCTTTGCCCATGTCATCCTTCCGGCGGCGGCATGGAGCGAAAACGACGGCACATTTACAAACACCGAGCGGCGGGTGAGCAGGGTGCGCGGGGTAAGCAAACCACCCGGTATAGCCATGCCCAACTGGTGGATATTTAAAGAGATAGCCAAGCGGTTCGGCCATGAGTGGGCATCTTCGAGCGCCCGCGAATTATGGGATAACGAAATTTCGGTGCTGGCCCCCAATCTGGCAGGGGTGAAATACGCCCGCATTGAAGAGGACGGCTTGCAGTGGCCGGTCCCCAACGAGACTCATCCGGGAACACCGGTGCTGCATAAGGACGGCAAATTTACCTGCGGCCTGGGGCAGTTTTTTGCGATCGACTGGACCCCCCCGGCGGAAGTGCCCGATTCCGAGTACCCGTTCGTGCTGAGCACCGGCAGGCGACTCTATCATTATCATACGCGAACTCAGACCGGCAGGTGTGATGGATTGAACGAACTGCTCGGAGAAGAGACCGTCGATATGTCGCCTGAGGATGCCTTGGCCATGGGCATAGCGGACGGTGAAAAAGTGCGGGTGGCGTCGAGGCGCGGCCAAGTGGAAGTCAAAGCAAGGGTGACCGGGGAAATTCCGCAGGGCCTCTTGTGGATGGCGTTTCACTTCCGCGAGAACTGCGCCAACTGGCTGACAAACCCCGCGTTCGACCCTGTCAGCCAAACCGCCGAGTACAAGGCTTGCGCCGTCAAGGTCGAAAAGATCGGCGCTTAATAATAATAATGGAAAATAGCACTGAGTTACGAGGACTGAGCGAATACGAGTATTTTTCACTCAGTCCTCGGCCCTCTGTGCGCTTCCCTCGATGCGATCCGGTTTCTGTTCCCCGCTGACTTTTTCTTGATGCACCCCTTCCATGTGGTTGCGCTTCATAGCCTTTTCGCTCGGCGCACGGCCGAGAAGGAAACCTTCAATTCCAAGCGGTTTTTGCAATCTGATTTCCAGCCTCCCTCAATTTCCGTCAGGAGATCAAACTTCTATCCTTTTTCGGCGAACAAAAAATATGATACATTCATAACCTTGTCCTGCCTAATGCCGCAAAAAAGGATCGTGATTTGATGAAAGGATCGGGAGAAGAGAGAAAGGTCGTTCTTGTAGCAGACGATGACGCCGACGATTGCCTGCTCATAAAGGACGCTTTGATCGATAACGGCATGGACTGGATTACCAGGTTCGTCGGCGATGGGATCGAGCTGATGGAATATCTGGATAACTGCCTGCGACAGGAAGACCGGGGCGCTGGCTGCTTCCCGGACCTGATAGTGCTCGACCTCAACATGCCCCGAAAAGGCGGCCGGGAGGCCCTAAGGGAAATCAGCGTTCATTCCAGGTTCAACAAAATACCTATCGTCATTCTTACTACGTCCGATGAACCCCAGGACGTTGCCCTTTGCAGCTCTCTGGGAGCAAAGATGTTTGTCACCAAACCCAGCCTGTATACGGAATGGCTTGAAAAGATCAGCGCTTTAAAGGAATTTGTCTAAGTTAAATCAAGACCTTATCCAAAATAGAAAAAATGTCTCCCGCCACGACGAGGTCGATCCCCTCCCGGACATCCGCATCGAGTCCGTCGATGTCGACCTTGTTGGCTTCGGGGAATATGATTGTCCTTACACCAGCTCTTTGAGCTGCGAGGACCTTTTCGCGGATGCCGCTTACAGGAAGCACCCTGCCGCTGAGAGTGAATTCGCCTGAAAGTGCGACATCGCGGCGCGCCGGTTTTTGCGTCAGCAGCGAAATAAGCGCCAATGCTATTGTCACGCCTGCCGACGGCCCGTCTTTCGGAACAGCCCCCGATGGAATGTGCACGTGGATGTCGGTTCCGGTGAAAAAACCGGGGTCCAGCGAGAAATCTTCAGCGTGGCTGCGAATATAGCTTAGCGCTGTCTGCGCAGACTCGCGGATTATCTCCCCGAGAGATCCCGTCAATATCAACTGCTGGTTTCCCTTCATCCGGGTGGCTTCGACAGAGATTATTTCTCCTCCGAATTCTGTCCACACCACTCCGGTGGTTACTCCCACACGTTGTCCCGCCTCCGCGATCTCATGAGAGAATCTTCTCGGTCCCAGCAATCGCTCGACGAGTTTCTCATCCACTATGACGGGGGATCTGCTTTCGCTTTGGAGACAGACTTTCGCCAACTTTCGACATATGGTGGCGATCTCTCGCTCGAAATTACGCAGTCCGGCTTCCAGTGTGTAGTCCATGATGATTCTTGAGATCGCGACATCGAGAAACTCGACGTTTCTGTTCTTAAAACCGTGCTCTCTAAGCTGGCGAGGGACAAGGTATTGTCTCGCGATAGCTCGTTTTTCCTTTTCGGTGTATCCGGCAAACTGAATCACTTCAAGCCTGTCCAGGAGCGGAGCGGGAAGTCTCTCCGCTACGTTGGCGGTTGAGATGAACATGACGCTCGACAGATCGAAGGGGACATCTACGTAGTGATCCAGAAACCGGCTGTTTTGTTCGGGGTCCAGGATTTCAAGGAATACCGACGCAGGATCGCCCCGAAAATCCTGACCGATCTTGTCTATTTCGTCCAGCATGAAGACAGGGTTTCTGACCCCGATGCGCCGGATCTCCGTCATAATTCTGCCCGGCATTGAGCCGACGTAAGTTCTTCGGTGGCCTCTCAGCTCGGCCTCATCACGCAAGCCGGCAAGAGATATCCTTACAAATTTCCTCCCCAGCGCTTCGGCAATCGACCGGCCAATGGAAGTCTTCCCGGTTCCGGGCGGGCCGGAGAAGCATAAAACGGGACTCCTGGCCAATTCCATGGATCGTTTTTTTTCGCGAATCATGCGTACCGTTGAACGAAGATCTTCCAGGTTAACCGGTTTAGGCAGATAGTGGGCTGCGCCTCTCCTCAGGGCGTCAACCGCCGAATTAACGGTAGCATAGCCGGTGATCATCACGACTTCGGTCGCGGGGGCAAGTCGTTTCGTAGCTTCGAGGAGTTCGATACCGTCCATCTTCTCCATTTTGAGATCGGTAAGAATCAGTTCAAATTCGCTTTGCTTGAGCTTGTTGAGAGCTTCCTGACCATTGGCCGCCGTACTTACCTGGTGTCCATCTTTGCGCAAAATGTATTCCAGATTCGTTCTGGCTATCTCCTCGTCATCGACCACCAAAATATTAAATTCGTTCAATTTGCACAGCGTTTTGACGGCAAGGAATTCCAGGATTCTCTCTTTTACGTGTTGTAATCCGTAATGCTGAAGTTCGAGTATTTTCTCAGCTCGATCAACATCCAGATTGTCGTCGGTAAAGTTCTGCCATGGAAGCGAAAGAAGGAACTCGAGGTAACTCACTCCGATCGAGTATTCGGGTATCCCGGGGTCCATTCTCTCAAGCCGTTCGAGCTCTTTGGAGGCAATCTCGGAGACCGCCTTCGTGATCCTTGAGCCTTCGATAGCCTTGCGAAGATCGACCAGCTCGACCGGGGGCCCTTCTTCGCCGGACCTTTCTTCGTATTTTTCAATTTTTTTGAAGAAGCCCATGGACTCCCTTTTAGGTATATGTTGCAAATAGCAACGTCTTCACATTGGGTGTTTCGTATCCGAACACCACCGTGTTTGACTTAAAACAGGACTTGGTTTTTCTCTGCTCTCCCTTGAGTGCGCCGTCTTCACAGCGCATCAGGCAGAATCTTCGTTCACTGTCAACCGTTCACCGCTCGTCGACCAGCGTTGCTTTTTGCAACGGTTTGACTACCTCAATCCTGCCGCCAGCCGAACGTTCAAGCTATATGTGCCGCCGGTTTCGTCTGATTTTTAGCAAATGGCACGGCTTTTGACTATAGTAGATTTAAAAAATCGTGCACAGGTTAATTAGTGATGTCGAATTTGATCCAAACGAATGAAAAAAACGGATTGCGCAATAGCCGCAAGGTCCTTGTTGTGGCCAATGGTGGGCTTTTCTCCGAGATGCTTATCAATCATTGTGTGCAGCTTACCGGCAGGCTTGGATACGATTTGGTGGCATTGAGCGTACATACGCGGTACGAAGACAGCGATTCCCAAAAGAGGGCCGTTGAATCGGCCGTCAAATTATGCGAGCTCGCCTCACTCAACGGGATTCATTGCAGCACGATGGTCAGGGGCGGCGATATTGGATTTGTGGTCGAAGACGCGATTCACGAGGTAAAGAGGGTCGAGTTCGTTGTGATGGATTCCGAGACAAAGAGCGAGAGCATGAAGAATATTTCAGTTCCAATAGTAAGTATCTTGTCCGCTTTCAATGAATCAGGAGGTAATGTAATGCCTGCTAAACGCGAATTTTCGAAGGCCGGAGCGATTGGAAAAACTGCGGGGTATGGGTTGGTGAGCGCTATCTTCTGCGCGGCTGTCTTTGCACATGCAGACACGGTCACACAGGTCTTCTCCAGAGGCGGGTGGTACGCGGCCCTGCCTATTGCCACCGTACTCGCATTTTCATTCGTGCACGGTGCATTTGCGCACAATCTGTGGTCTTTGCTGGGCATTGAAGCTCATAGAAGTGACCGGGTGCGCAGGACCGAACACAAGGTTGTTCAAAAGAGAAAATATCAGCGAAGAAGACCTCGTGCCTATGCTTACGTCAATCCTTTCCACAAGATGGGGCTGTAGGAGAATTCAAGATGCATGATATTGCAAATGAAGCAGTAAAATTCATCGACCTCGGGTTTTTCTCGATCGCGTTTCTCTTTGTGGTTGGCTTTATCGGCGGTCTTGTGAGCGGGTTTATCGGTTCCGGCGGCGCCTTTGTTCTGACCCCTGGCATGATGAGTCTGGGCGTGCCGGGGACCGTCGCAGTGGCCAGCAATATGTGCCACAAATTTCCCAAAGCCCTCGTGGGAGCATACAAGCGTTTCAAGTACGGGCAGGTGGATCTTAAGCTCGGCCTTGTGTTGGCGGCAAGCGCGGCAGCCGGTGTACAGGTAGGCATACGAATCCAGCATGTGATTCTTAACAGGTGGGGACCGGCAGGCTCCGACCTGTATGTGAGCTTATCTTTCGTGGCTGTGCTCATCGTTGTGGGCATCTATGTTCTTCGCGACGCCATGAACATATCCAAATCGGGTGGAGCTGAAAGGGTTGCGCTTTTAGCCAGGAAGCTCCAAAGCATCAACCTTCCACCTATGATTACGTTTAAGACGGCGAACGTGCGCATTTCCTTCTGGTTTACGCTTCCGGTCGGTTTTGCCACCGGAATGCTTGCGGCAACCATCGCCGTGGGCGGTTTCATCGGCGTTCCCGGAATGATTTACCTGCTCGGGGTCTCGGGCCTGGTCGCTTCGGCGTCCGAGCTTGTGATCGCCTTCGTGATGGGTATGGGCGGGTCCATAAACTGGGCTATGCACGGCATGATTGACATCCGGCTGGTTTTGATCATCCTTGCCGGTTCGCTTGTCGGTGTTCAGCTGGGTGCAATCGGCACCACTTATGTGAAGGAATACATGATTAAGCTCGTCATGGCGAGCATCATGCTCATAGTAGCGGTGAGCAGAGGCTTTGCCATACCGAAGTACCTGGATCGGCTCGGTCTTATCACAATAAATCACGGCTGGGTGACGATATTTGACGCGATCAGTTTCATCTCGATGTGCGTTGCTCTTCTCACGGGGGCGGTAATTATTTTAGCCAGCATGTGGAAAGCGAAAAGGTCGGCGTTTGTCTCCGAAACCCTGGCTGCTGAAGCCAGGTGAGTTGAACCGGCGCTAGAGTACTTTCCCTCTACTTCGTCCCCGCCACAAGGCCATCGACCCGGATACCCCCCAATGTCCACGGTCGGTGGCCTTTCTTTCTTCCGGCTGTTAGCTTGCTTGTGATATAAAAGATCACCTTTGAATGGAGACGCCGATGCGGTGGTTCTTCTTTTCTTTGTTGCCGATCATCTTTTTGATTCTTTTTGGCCTGAGGGTAGTGTGCTCCCAGGAGCCAAGGGCGGAGGGTCAAGCCGAAACACAGGCTCAACAGCCGCTCGACCCGTGCGCCGAATGTCACATGCGCATCACGCCCGGTATCGTAGTGGATTGGCAGTTGAGCAAGCACAGCGTCAATGAAGTGGGCTGTTCCAAGTGCCACGGCAACCGGCATAATTCGATGACCGATCCGGAGAGGGCAGGGGTGGCCGGTCCGGAGGTCTGCGCCGGTTGCCATCAACCTCAGGTTGAACAATTCGGCACGGGCAAGCATGCTTTGGCGTGGGGCGCTATGAAAGCCATGCCGACCCTCCACTGGCAGCCAATGGCTCAGGTGGAGGGGATGAAAGGTTGCGGGGGCTGCCATAAGGTCGGTCTCAAGACTGAAGGGGAAGTCAAGAGTTTGATCGAGAAAAAACAGGGTTTTGGAGTGAGTTCCTGCGACACGTGCCATACAAGGCATGTTTTCTCGGTCGATGAAGCGCGGTCTCCACAGGCGTGCAGAACCTGCCACACGGGAATGGATCATCCGCAGTGGGAGATGTATTCATCGTCGAAACACGGCGTAAGGTTTCTGCTTAAACAGAGCAGGATACTCCCTGAAGACACGGCGGCGCCCACGTGCCAGAGTTGCCATTTCCCGGATGGAAATCATGCGAACCGGACGGCATGGGGATATCTCGCCTTGCGTCTGCCTTATCCGGAGGATGACCAATGGGCCAGGGACCGGGCAATTATAATGCAGGCCCTTGGATTCTTTGACTCCACGGGAAAGGCTGCTCCGAGGCTGGCTGCTGTCGAGACGTATAAATTCATGAACTTCTCCGAAAAAGACTGGACCGCAGAGCGCGAAGAAATGCTCAAGTCCTGCAATGACTGCCACTCGGTTAATTTTGCGAGGGCGGAATTGGAGAAAGGCGATCGGATGATTCGGGAGGCGGACGGATTGATGGCTGAAGCGATACGCACAATTGCCGCTCTCTATCAGGACGGCTTGCTCAAGAAGCCGGATTACTATTCATACGCGTTTCCGGACCTTCTGGCTCTGCATAACGCGCCGACGGTTATGGAGCAAAAGCTTTTCTCGATGTTTCTCGAATACAGAATGAGAACTTTCCAGGGAGCGTTTCACGCCAGTCCGGAATATTCCTTTTGGAACGGCTGGGCTAAGATGCAGAGCAGCCTCGTCGAAATTAAGGAACGAGCAAGTGAAATAAGAGCAGCCCATTCGGGTCACGAGGCTGTGAGCGGCGAGCCGCGAGCCAAGTAATAAAATCGAGGACCCGGAACCCCTGAGCATGCCCCGAGCGCTGACCCGTGAGAAACTCATGAAGCCCATTTCCGATTCAGGAGCGAATCTGCGCAAGGCGATATACAGGCGGTTGCTTGAACTGTGGCGTCCCGACCACGCATCACTTTCTCAAACATGCGCCGGATCGATTTTTTCGAGAGGTGCTGCACAGCTTCTAATGATTGCTTCCAAGCTGTATGAGAGGGGCCTGCGAGCAGATCAAGTCAAACGCCGGCGGGAAAGCGTGAGGCTGCCGATCCCGGTTATCAGCATAGGTAATCTTTCCACTGGCGGGACCGGCAAGACGCCGCTTACGGTGTGGATCAGCGAGTTTCTGGTTGCAGCAGGGTTTCATCCGGCGGTTTTGAGCAGGGGATACGGGAGGCAGGGGGGAAGCCCCGGAGTTGTGCCTTCTGCCGGTGACCCTGGCGAACTCTCGAAGTGTTTTGGCGACGAACCCGTTATGATGTCGGCATACCTGCCGGCCGTTCCCGTCTGGGTTGGGAGGGACCGGGCGTCCTCCGGCAAAGCCGCCCTGGCGCAGGGCGAAGTGGACGTCCTTTTACTCGACGACGGTTTCCAGCACCTTGCTCTCGAACGCGACCTGGATATTGTTCTGCTCGATTGCCGGAGTCCTTTCGGGAACGGGCGTCTCCTGCCTGCGGGGCCTCTTCGCGAACCCCTTTCGAACCTGGGAAGGGCCGATGGTTTTGTGATTACGCACGCCGAAAATGATGTCGATTCGAAACTGCTGGCAAGGAAACTGGAAAGCCTTTTTCCCGGGAAAGCAGTTTTTTCCTGCCGGCACAAGGTTAGTGGAATCAGGCTGAAAAAGGGCGGGGCCGTTATCAATCTGAACGCGTTCCCGGGTCGCAGGGCAATTGCGTTCGCAGGGATTGCAGGGCCCGAAGGTTTCTTTGAAGACCTACGAAATGGCGGGATAGAGATTTGCGGGACACTTGGCTTTCCGGACCATCACAGGTATGGGGCGGCCGATTTTTCGATGATTTTTCGCACCGCCTCCGAACAGGGCGCCGAGGTCATTATAACTACGGCAAAGGACTCCGTCCGCATTCCGCATCATTATAGAGACGCTTTCGCTGTGGCGGAGATCGAAATTGATTTTGGGGAGGATCGAGAACGATTCCGCGGTATGCTCGCCAGTGCTGTGAACCTCTGAAGCCCCTCTGACAAAGCATTCAATTACAAACCCTATAATATCAGTCGTTACCTTTCAATGGCTATGAAGATGCTTATTTAAGAAGGCATGATTGAGATCGACGGCGCGCAAAAATCGGGGAGCGGGACACTCGTTCGAGTTGCAGCAGCGCTTTGTTCGCTTACCGGCCAACCGATGCACATGGTGCGGATCAGGTGGAAGCGCGCAAAGCAGGGACTTCGGCCTCAGCACCTGGTTGCGCTCAGGGCATGCGCCCGGATTTCATCGGGAAAATTGGAAGGTGCTGAAGTCGGTTCAGGAGAAATATTTTACTATCCGGGAGATAAGATCGGTACAGGTGATTTCGAATGGGATATCGGGACGGCGGGCTCGGCCACGATGCTGGCCTGTGCTTTGATTCCCCTGGGTCTTTTCGCGCGAGCGCGGACACGTTTCAGGATAAGGGGCGGTCTGTTTCAGGATCATGCGCCGACTGCCTTTCACACGGAGATGGTCCTGCTGCCTCTTCTGGAACAGATGGGCGCAAAAATCGACATGAAAATAATGCGTCCCGGATATGTGCCGAAGGGGCAGGGGGAACTGGAACTTTCAGTCCAACCGGCGAAAACACCTCTAAGGGCCTTTGAGAAGACGCTAAGACAGGATATCCGCAAAATTGACGGTATATCGCTTGCCTCTCATCTGGAAGGGCAATTGGTTGCACGCCGCATGGCTGAGAGAGGCCGCGAACTTCTCGAACAAAGAGGCTTCATTCCTGAAATCGACATTAACGAGGACGCCTCAGCAGTCCAGAGCGGCGCAGCTCTGCTGTTGAGGGCTGAAAGCGAGGACGGGTGCGTGCTTGGCTTCGACATGGCCGGCAAGCGCGGCCGCAGCTCGGAGTCAATCGCGGAGAAGGTCGTCAAGGGCCTTTTGGTGGACCTTGCAACCGGCGCGACGGTGGACAGGTTTGCGTCCGATCAGTTGATTCCTTTCGCAGGCCTTGCTGACGGACAAAGCCGTTATGTCGCGCCGCGCATCACAGAACACATAGAATCCAACTTATGGTTGATTGAAAAAATATTGAAGTGCGGAACGAAAGTTGAAGGGAACCTTATTTGCATTGACGGGATAGGGTTTTTTAGAAAATAATCTTGATCGAACCGGGAGGTTAGGCCATGTCGCCCCACATCAAGATCAGGGGAATCTACAGTACGGCTATTACGAAACTGGTGCTTGATTCAGGGTTCCAAATAGCCGAGCCTTCCGAGAAAATCAGAGAGCGCTTTCGCATGGAAGCGCACGATTACGGGGCGCAGGGCCGGGAAGTCCTGGTAAGGGACAGGGAAGATCTTCAGGGAATACTGGTCAGCGGAGAAGCCGACCATGTGTGCGAGTTGCTCAGGCATGTGCAGGGGGCGCTTTTAGATGCCGTCATTGTGAATTTTGCGCCGACCGACGACAGCGAGCCGTCGGTCGTTGCAAATCTGGAGCTGCCCGGAGGAGCCAAGGAAAGGCTGGACCGCATCAGGTCGAGCGTGGTCCCGACCCTCAATAATCACCATCGGTTGAAGATAATCAACCCTGCAATGCTCGAATCGGCGGAAATTGAATTCTCCCGGCATCCCGAAGACAAGGTGAACCTTCAAAAGAGGCTCTTCAGGGAGGCTATCTTAGACCCTTTGATCAAAGGCGGCGAAGTCAGATTAGAACATATAAGGTCATCTGGTAAACCGATGCGTCCGAGGCTTGGAGTCCTTCAATCGGTGAGCGAAAACAGGGTGCTTTTCAAGCGCGAATTCTCGAACGGCCGCTACGACGGATTGGATCTTCCCATCCACAAGGGCGACTTCTGCCTTACTGAAATGAGAGAAGGCCAATGGTTTACAAGGCACAGGTATTTCTCGAAACAACGCCTTCTTATAGGCGAATACTTCAACATAAATACCCCGACCGAACTCTATCCCTACGGGGCAAGATACGTTGACCTTGAAGTGGACGTGATTCAGAGGGCGGGCGAAAACGCTTTCGCAATCGATCTGGAAAAGTTCGAAGTTCTTGCCCGCAAGGGCTGCATAGGAGAGGATCTGAACAACAAGGTGCTTCTGGTCTCCGAGCAGTTGCTGCGAGGCCTCAACCATCCCAGGGTAAAGGACCTGCCGGAGTTCTGATGAGAATCAAGATTGCTTGGGCGATTCAGTCTTTCTTTTTATGTTTCTTGTTTAATTTGGCTCTTGCCGCGCTACTGTTCTTTATGGCCGACAGGGTCCTGGAAGCGGTGAGAGAATGGGTGTTGCCCGTTGTCGGACCGGGAGGGCCTGACCTGCCCGAGGATGTTCATATGGGGCTTGTGAATTTGGGGAACCTCGTTGCGCAGGAGCGCGGACAGTTAAAAGAAGTGCTTGGCGCTCTGGTGTCCGCATTTACGCTGCTGATGTGGTGCCTCGTCTTTCTTGCCGGACGAAGGCAGATCAGGAAGGCGGCAAAGCTTGCCGAGTCCCGCCGGGAACCCGTAAGCAGGCGGCATGATTCAGCACTCCCGGAGGCGTCGGAAGGACGGAATGAACAAAGTGAGGAGGGGGAAGAGGCGCGTTGAATCGTTAACTCCAAGGGGGGAATCCTCAATTCCGGGTCTTGGCGCCCCTTCCCAAGTCGTGGGGTATTCTATACGCTACATTACACACGATCCCCATTACGTGTTGGTGTCGAGTTTGTTACTTTTTCACGAAATTCAAATATAATAAAAAATAATCTTTTGGAGGTCTGAATTGTTTTTTACTGCCGGGCGGATATTGGCGCTTGCGCTCCTGCTGGTGGCGCCTGCCTTTTCCAGGGCAGGAGTACCGGAAGGCATAGAACCGCTCATTACGCACGCCACGCGTCTTATAGTATTTTCGCCGCACCCCGATGATGAGAGCCTTGGGGCTGGAGGACTCATCCGACGAGTTCTAGCAGTTGGAGGGAAGGTGAAAGTCGTTTTCATGACCGATGGAGACGGCTTTCCGGAAGGTGTTGAAAAAGAGGATCATGTCTCGCATCCTTCTGCAAAGGATTACACCAGGTATGGCGTGGAGCGGCGCATTGAGGCCCTTAAAGCTCTCGCAACTTTGGGAGTCAATGATCACAGCGTCGTTTTTCTGGGTTTTCCGGACGGAGGGCTATCCTACCTTCGCTTGAAGTTTCGGGCGCACCCGATACCCTACAAGTCGCCTTTTACAGGTAAGAAACATCCGACGCAGTTCGAGATGATCATCC